>Ga0307486_1001644_pt1 | contig 16658 bp, 18 predicted proteins | sample CBIW02metaG_FD_203663 | JGI IMG/M metagenome (GOLD analysis project Ga0307486, IMG submission 203663) | Sea-ice brine microbial communities from Beaufort Sea near Barrow, Alaska, United States - CBIW 0.2 | ecosystem: Environmental > Aquatic > Marine > Coastal | place: USA: Alaska | collected... | reverse complement strand
CAAAAATTTGTCCATACAATCAATCCTATTACCGGAAAATCCGAAAAAAGTAATTTGTTAAGCGCATCAGTTTTAGCTGAAAATTGCGCTGTTGCCGACGCCTATGCAACTGCATTTATGGCTTTGGGCCTGGGAAAATCCAAGGAAATGCTTGAAAGACTTGACAATGTTGATGTTTATTTTATTTATGCTGAAGAAAATGGCAAGGTAAAGGTATTTGCTTCCGAAGGATTTGAAAAGGTATTGGTCAAGGAATGACAGAAACTAAACGGTACTTGAAGGTTTAAAAAAATCAAAGTCGTGCCTCCCCTGTATAATTAAAGATTATTTCACTTCAGGCATTTTAACCACTCAAAATTTTCTGAACTGATGAACTCCGAATCATCATTTGGTGCAAACCGGGATGATCTCATCTTTCGCGATCCGGTATTTATCTATTTCAGCGGGACTTAATTTAGAACCGTAATTCACTTCTTCAACTTTAAATCCGATTCCCCTAAGCTTATCAAAAAAATCCCTGCCATAAACCCTTACATGATCATATTGGCCGAATATCTTTGCGCGTTCTTTTTTGGAAGTTATGCTGTTGTCTTCAAAAGTAGTTAGCCTGTTCAGGTCCTGTGGAATTTGCAGGATTGCAGTACCTCCAGGTTTCAGGATCCTGTAAATCTCCTGCATGGCCTTCGTATCATCCGGAATATGTTCCAATACGTGATTGCACATTATAAAATCGTAAGTATTGTCTTTGAAAGGCAAATTGCAAATATCAGCTTTAACATCTGCCAGGGGGGAATTCAAATCGGTAGTGGTATAATCCAGATTGGGCAGGTTTCTGAAGCGTTTATAAAAAGCCTGTTCAGGGGCAAAGTGAAGCACTTTTAAGTTGTCCTTAAAAAACCCGGTTTCATTTTTCAAATAAAGCCATAATAATCTATGGCGTTCCAGGGAAAGGGTAGAAGGGGAAAGCACATTTTCCCGTTGATTTTCATAGCCATAAGGCAGGAATTTCCTAAAACCACTTCCGTCTATAGGATCCTGGTATTTATTTCCGCGCAAGGCTATTTTGAGGAGTGGCCTGGCAAGATAGCTCAGCCTGATCAAAAATGGCCGTGGAATGGAATTCAGTATAAACTTAAAGGCTTTGCTGATCATACCTCTATATCTCCCCAGTTTTCTCCAGATTTAATGCGGTATAGCTGCATCTCGGAAACGCCAAATTGTTTGGCAAGTATCCTTATCCGGGTTTTACGGTTGGGGTCTAATAATTTTTTTTTGAGGATTACAGCCTGTCCATAGGTAAGTTTTGAATAGGAAGTAACTTTTCTCAATTTCCTTTTCAGCTTGTTCTCTTTTACATTTGGATTCCCAAACTGGTGCTTAATCCATTCCTCTTTATTGGCCCAGGACAAATTTAAAACATGGTTATCATGCTTTTCATAATTCTTGTGGATCACAAAAGTATCATCCTCTTTTTTGTCCAAAAACAATTCAGAAATGACCCTGTGAAAATAATAGCTTTTATTTTTTCCATTCTTAAGAACTACCGCAAAGGATAAATACCCGGAATTTCTTCCGCCGCTAAGCAGTTCTCCTTCGGGATTTTTAACGAAACTTATCACCCGGCCATAGTTCGAGATCTTATAAATGAACCTGTCCATCCAGATATCCAAATGATAGGTTTTCCAACGTTCTTGTCTGAAATTTTTAATCATGTTCTTATGATCTGAATATATCTTCTTCGGTGCTTTCAATTCCCAATGCTTCGTAAATATACTTAAATGTAGAAAGCAACTCCGGTTTTCCATTTATAAGTGCAACATCATGTTCAAAATGTGCGCTGGGTTTATTGTCGGCAGTCAGAATTGTCCAGCCGTCTTTTAACTGTTTTATGTTTTTTGTGCCCAGATTTACCATAGGCTCAATTGCAACGACCATTCCTTCCATAAATTTCTTGCCCCGGCCGCGGTGCCCGTAATTTGGCATTTCGGGATCTTCGTGCATTTTTCTTCCCAGGCCGTGGCCTACCAGTTCTCTAACTACGCCATATCCGTGATCTTCACAGTATTTTTGGATAGCATAACCTACATCCCCAACCCTGTTTCCAATTTTGAATTCAGCGATTCCTTTATAAAGGGATTCTTTGGTAATTTTTAAAAGTTCTTTGGTTTCCGGGGTTACTTCTCCCACGGGAAAGGTATAAGCATGATCTCCGTAGAAGCCATTTTTAACCGATCCGCAGTCAATTGAAATAATATCGCCTTCAATAAGAGGTTTATCGTTTGGTATCCCGTGAACTACCTGTGCGTTTGGACTCATGCAAAGGGAATTAGGAAAACCGTACATTCCCAAAAAACCCGGAACTGCACCTTGTTCGCGGATATGTTCTTCTGCCAATTTATCCAATCTAAGCGTAGTAACGCCCGGCTTTACTTCAGAAGCGATCATTCCTAAAGTTCTGGAAACTACCAAAGCACTTTCCCTCATCAATTCAATTTCTTCCCTGGATTTTATTATTATCATAATTTGGTTTTAAAAAAGCTCAAAAGGCTTTTTTCTGATTTTTCTTTTTTGATGTTTTTAAGCTGCTCTTTTTGTGAAAACTCAAGGCTTAAGCTTTGATAAATTTCACCCCATCCCAAAAATCCTCCAAAATTCCGGTCGTCTATAAAAATATCTGCCAGAATTTTCCTGCTCAAAGTATTGTCAAATTTTTCTTCAGGATAACTCCTGTTTACCGCAAAAAAATAAATTCCTTTATTATTACAAAATTCAATAGCTTCCTGAAGTTCGGGTCCTGTTCTATAGGTCCACAATATTAACTGATGGCCTTCCTCCTGTAATTTAGTAAGGGTTTCAATTGCAAACAACAGGGGTTTTCCTATTTTTGGATACCTGTTTTCAACAATTGTCCCATCAAAATCTATGGCGATTGTCAATATTCTTTGCATATTTCCAAAATTAAAAAGAATAATGCTTTTACACTATTTTTAGAGCCTTTGTTCTTTGGGATTAGGGATAAGTTTAGTTTAAATATGAATGCTTATAAGCCTGTTGGCTTACTATTTTGGCGATATCAGCTTCTATGGATTCCCTTGGATATTCTACAAAGCGGTTAATTTCTTTCCCGTCTTTTATAAAAATAATGCTGGGAACCCTATTTAGGTCCCAACCTTCCTCAAGGTTTTCCGGTGTAGTTTTACTTCTGCTAACCCCAACCATGGTCAGGTTGGATAAATCATATCCCGCTTCATCAAGGATTTTTAAAAGTTTTGGCACTTCCCGTCTGCTATCCGGACACCAGGTTCCCATAAATACCATGATTTCATAACCTGAAATATTGTTTTTTATGGTTTCCATAGCTTCTGCGGAAGGTTTGAAATTATCATATTCACTCTTAAACCAACTTTCATACGGAGGTTTTTGCAAATCTTCTTTTGTGAATTTGCCGATTAGCATCCCCTGTTGGTCCCCTGAATTTTGGACTGTCACAGGAGTTAAATCCTTATCGGGGCTTTTAACTGTATTATTGATATTTCCACAAGAGGCGATAAATGCGAGGATTAAAATATATAAACTCATTTTCATTTTTTTTTAGATTAACGGATTTTGTGTCATTAGTTCAGGTTTTGGAATTCCCATCAGTTTTAAAATAGTGGGGGCTACATCGCCCAGAACGCCATCTTTTATAGTTTTGACATCTTCATCTACCAAAATTACAGGAACTGGATTTGTGGTGTGTGCGGTATTTGGAGTACCGTCAGGATTTATCATCATTTCGCTGTTCCCGTGATCGGCAATTATAATTACGCTGTAATCGTTTTTAATCGCGGCTTCCACAACATTTCCCATACATTCATCTACAACTTCCACCGCTTTAATGGCCGCTTCAATAACCCCGGTGTGGCCTACCATATCCGGATTGGCGAAATTCAGACAAATAAAATCGGCACTATGGGAATTTATTTCCGGAATAATTTTATCCCTGATCTCATAAGCGCTCATTTCAGGTTGAAGATCGTAGGTCGCGACTTTAGGGGAATTGCACATGATCCTTTTTTCACCTTTAAAAGGTTTCTCTCTTCCACCCGAAAAGAAAAATGTCACGTGCGGATATTTTTCGGTTTCCGCTATCCTTATTTGGGTTTTTCCCATATATTCCAACACTTCGCCTAAGGTAGTCTTGATATTTTCCTTCTTGAAAACAACATTTATGTTTGTAAAACTGTCATCATACTTGGTCAAAGTCACAAAATACAACGGCATTTTTTTCATCTCAAATTCCGGGAAATCCTGCTGAGTAAGGGCTTCCGTAAGTTGGCGACCGCGATCGGTCCTAAAATTGAAGAATATCACCACATCATCGTCTTTCAAGGTTGCTACAGGATCACCATTGGGATTGGTGAGCACAATTGGCTCTATAAATTCATCTGTTATGTCATGATCATAACTTTCCTGCATTGCCTCAACGGCATTCTGAGATTTTTTTCCTTTTCCCAATACAATAAGATCGTAAGCTTTTTTAACCCGCTCCCAACGTTTGTCACGGTCCATGGCAAAATATCTTCCTATAATTGAAGCCAGTGTTCCACCTGTTTTTTCAAGGTGTTCCTCAATTTCGGCCACGAATCCTTTTCCTGAATGAGGATCTACATCCCGGCCATCTGTAAATGCGTGTACATATTTTTCTTTTATCCCATATTCAGCGGCAGCGGTCAAAAGGCCTTTTAAATGATTAATATGCGAATGCACTCCGCCATCGCTCAAAAGCCCAATAAAATGAATGGGTTTGTTATTTTTTTTGGCATAATCAAAGGCTTGTTGCAATGCTGGTTCCTGACCTAAACTTTTGTTTTTGACAGCTAAATTGATCTTCGCCAGATCCTGGTAAACAATACGTCCGGCTCCAAGGTTCATATGGCCAACTTCAGAGTTGCCCATCTGCCCTTCCGGCAATCCAACGTTCATGCCGTGAGTAAGTAATTGGGCGTGGGGATATTTTTGAATTAATGAATCAAAATTGGGAGTCCTGGCTTGAGCGACTGCAGAAACTTTTGGATCCTGGGTAACGCCCCAGCCATCTAATATCATTAGAATAACTTTTTTATTCATATGTAGGTTTTTATTGTTTTTTATTGGTCATAACTTCTCCCGATAATTCGGGATGTAATTCGCATATCTTAATTGGTGTTTGCATCGGGTTTGCGTAATGCTTATTTCATGGCAATTAATTATGTGAGGTGCAAAGATATAAACTATATTTCGGGGGATTAAACTTGCCCCGATAATGTTTTAATAAAAATAGTATTTTAAGCCCTTTTTTGGCTGATTAAAATTTAATATCCTGTTACCCGTTAGTAAGATGCTCCACTCTCTAGGCTCAGGCCAATTTATTTTCTTCTTTAGGTAAAACAAAATGCCGGATTTCACCCTTTAAGCATATTATCTTCTTTCTGAATAACAAAATTTTTCAACTCATGGATTAAGGATTACTTCTCCTTTTGGCATTTGAAAAACTTCCTCTTGCTCAATTTGGTTTGAATTGTTAAAATTCACTAGTCAGAACATACAACAGTTTCTTAAATTTTCTTCCTTGTTAAAAAATAAATTTCAATTTAATTCGTTTTCAAATGACATATTGAATTTCATGAGAGATCATAAGCTGCTGATCTTTAAAATATAATGAAATTTAGATAGTAAAAATATGGTTTTTTTGAATATTAACTAAAATAAAATTAAATATTTGAATGTTGGTATTGTATTTGAAATAAATTAACAAATCATTAATTTTCAAGCTTAGTGTATGACTTATAAAATTTTGACTGTAATCGTCTTTTTTACTATATTTTTCTCATTTACATCCACAGATGGACATAACATATCTGAAATCTTTACAATATCAGAACCCGTATCTAAGGTTACAAATAACTCATTAACACTTGATGAAGAAATTACACAGTTGTATGATGTTTTTGTGGAAAATAACCCCAGTGTTCCCAATTTGAAAAGCTTTAAGAATGGACTGATAGGTTATTATAAATTAACCGATAAAAATTTAATCGATAAACAAATCCTAACAATAATTGATTTTAGTCTTTCCTCCAAGAAAAAGAGAATGTGGGTGATGGATATGTCAAAAAATAAAATACTGTACCACACCTTTGTATCACACGGGAAAAATACCGGAAGTGAGTTTGCCACGCAATTCTCCAATAAAAAGAATTCCTTAAAAAGTTCCTTAGGGTTTTTTATTACCGGGGAAACCTATTTCGGTAAAAACGGATTGTCCTTATTTATAGATGGGATGGAAAAACAATTTAATTCTAATGCCCGTGAACGTTATGTTGTAATTCACGGAGCCAGTTACGCCAACCCTGCTGCCATCAAAAATTTGGGCCGTTTGGGAAGAAGTTATGGATGTCCCGCCCTGCCTACTGCAATTTCCGGGGAAATTATTGATCTTATCAAAGACAAATCGGTATTGTATATTTATTCTGACGATCAAACCTATGCGAATAATTCAAAGATGATCCAGGCTTAAGAAGCTTTCTTTAAAGCCTTGTAGGTGGCCTCATCATAATTATAAATATCGTAAGTGAACCTTGTTTTTCCATTTTCCCGCCAGGCGGTCCAGTAAAAAATATGCACCTTAACTTTTTGATCCATATAAATTCGACTGGTGGTTCCTTTGTCAATTATTTTGTCAATTTCTTCTGAAGTAAATTCCTTTTGGTCACTGAGTAAATATTTGGCCAGATCTACCACGTTTTCCACGCGGATACATCCGGAACTATGGGCACGGGAGTTTCCCTCGAACAGGGATTTAGACGGAGTATCATGTAAATAGATAATATACCTGTTTGGAAAACTTATCTTGACTTTCCCCAAAGGATTTGTTGGGCCGGGATCTTGTTTATACTGATAGGATCTCACGGCACTACCGGACCAATCAATTTGGAACGGATTGAGCTTTTGACCTATATGGTTGTAAACATCAATATTCTTATTTGCTAAATACGAAGGGTTTCTTCTCGCGGCGGGGATCACGTCCTTGTTCCTAATGGTGGGGGGAATATACCAGCTGGGGTTAAAATCAAGGAATTTTATTTCATCTGAAAAAATTGGGGTTTTCCTCGATTCTCTTCCCACAATTATTTTATGGATACTTATTGTCTTGTTTCCCTTGATGACCTGGAGTTGGAAATTGGCAATATTTATTAAAATATAATGGGAACCCAAATCCCGTGGAAACCATCGCCAACGTTCCAAATTGACCAGAATCTGCTCAGCGCGTTTGTCAAAACCCTGATTCAACATTCCAATACTCCTGTTTCCAATAATTCCATCTACCATCAACCCATTTTCCTGTTGAAATTGTTTTATTGCTTCCTGTACAGTTTCAGAATAATAATTGCTCAATGTATCGCCGGGTCTAAGATATCCCAAGGCTTTCAATCTTATTTGAATTTTTAGCAAACGTTGATCCTCCAATCCGGGTTTTATCAATTTGCCCTTTTCAATTTCTTCAAAACCGGAGAGATCATTTTTTAGTTTTTGATATTCTTTAGAAGCAGCTATTAATTGCTGGTAAATGGGATGAGTGGGCCTAAGTTGGCTTAGTGCAATCTCCAGATTGGTTTTATCAACCGCCTGATTCAGTAATTTCACCTGGTTTCTTCTGTTTTTGGGAATATCCCAGGTTTTAGGTAAATTTTTTGGATCGATTTTGCCGTTCAATAAATGATTTCCAAATTTAAAAAAGGCATCTGTCAGTAAATAGTCTAATTTTATTAATTCCTGTTGGTTGAGATCATTTAAGTTTGGCAGCATTTTTTCCAACTCTCTTCCGTGGTAATCATTATAAAAAAGCCCCTGTGCTTCGGCTTGTTTCAGCGTATCTATCAGGGAATTTCTGAATTTGTGATTGCTCCAGGCCAAAGTGTTATTCCTGTTATTGTAAAATGCATGAACTGAATCGGGGAAAAATAAAGAGGATCTTTCTGAATTTAAAAGTGCGTCTGAAATTTTATTGGAATTCCCGGAAAAAAAATTAGTTACAGTTGTTGAAAAGCTGTTTGGAGCGGCATAAGTTTTTGATTCTTCTTTGCAGGAGGTAAGGCTAATAAGCAGAAACAGGGAGATAAGGAATCTTCCTTTTTTAATGGCAGGGTAATATTTTAGAATTGAAAGTAGCATCTTTCATAAATTTCAAAATATAGTTCAAAGTTGTTTAAACATAACTATATGCTGGCAAACTCCGGGAACATCAAATTTTTTGCCTATTGTTTGATAACTGAATTTTTCGTAAAACCCGATTGCATGATCCCGTGCATTAAACCATAAAAATGGGTTGTTCACCAAATTTTTCAACTTTTCTTCTCCTTCAATTAACAATGAGGCTCCAAAGCCTTGTCCCTTAAATTCAGATAAAACAGCCATTCCCCTTAACTGATATTGTTCTGCTTCTTTAAATAGGGGGTTGCTGTTTTGCATAAAACTTGCAACCCCTATTAAATTTTTATCCATAAAAAGACCCAAATGAAAGGTTTTGCCAGAGGTGTCACCTTCAAAAACGCATTCATCTATGGGTCTGCCGGGTCTTAATACAACCTGGCGAATGCTGTAAACAGCAGATGCCGGAATTTCCCGGATATGGATCGTTGTGGTCAAAACTCCAATTATTTAATCTTTAAGCACATCTTCATATTCTTTGTGACGATCAAAGTGGGCCCTGGCATAGGAACAATTGGGAACAATTTTAAAATTGTTCTCCCTTGCATATTCCACGCTTTTCTTTACCAATTTTGAGGCAAGGCCTTTGCCTTTAAATTCTATCCTGGTTTCAGTGTGATCTATGATCAATACACCATATTTCGGTGTGGAGTATCTGAGTTCAGAAGTAATTCCAATTTCATCCTCCATATAGAATTTGCCTTTGCTGTCAGTCTCTTTATGCTTGATCTTGTGGCTCATTGCAAGTTACGGTTTAAAAACACCATCCACGATCCCGTAGGCAACAGATTCCTTTGCATCCATCCAATAATCCCTGTTAAAATCCTTTAAAATTTTAGCGATGGGCTGTCCGCAATTTTCAGCAAGTAATTTTGCGCTAATTTCCCTTATTTTTAATATTTCTGCTGCCTGGATCTCAATATTTGAAGCCTGACCTCTTGCCCCGCCGCTGGGCTGATGGATCATGACCTTTGCAAGTGGCTGGATAAACCGCCTCCCTTTGGTACCTCCAGAAAGTAAAATAGATCCCATTGAAGCCGATAGTCCGGAACATATTGTTGAAACAGGGCTTTTTAAAGATCTCATTGTATCGTACATGGCAAATCCATCGGTCACAAAGCCACCGGGACTGTTTATAAATAATTGTATTTCTTCATTGGATTCCTGATCTAAATACAATAGGTGTTCAATTACATGTTTTGCCGTTTTATCATTTACCTCTCCCCATAAAAAAATTTTTCTTTGCTCTAAAAATTTTTGGTCGATGAGGTCTTGGGTCTTACCGGATTTATTTTTCATAAGTCTTTAAAATCTAATTATTATCAATAGCTAAAATTATGACTATTTTTGCAGAAAATTGCAGGATGGAATTGGCATTTAACAAGATTTTAAAGAAAGACCTGGATAAGATTATCCCTTTTGTGATGGAATTGGGTGAATATCAAACAGATGAAGCATTGCTTAGAGCACGTTTTCAGGAAATGTTAACCCAGAATTACGAATGTTTTGGGGTTTTTTTAAAGGATGAAATTATTGGGGTTTTCGGTCTTTGGTTTATGACGCGACACTACGCAGGGAAATCCTGTGAACCCGATCATGTTTATATAAAGCCCGAATACCAAAACAGGGAATTTGGAAAAGAAATTTTCGAATTTATCTTCAGTTATTGCAAAGAAAAGGGGTGTGAGGCTTCAGAATTAAACGCCTACGTTCAAAATTTCAGATCGCATAAGTTTTATATGAATCATGGGTATGTAATAAAAGGATATCATTTTTTAAAAAAGCTATAATTTTTTTGGAAGTTGAAAAATATTACGGTTATATTTGCACCATAATGCGAGAGTAGCTCAGTTGGTAGAGCGTCAGCCTTCCAAGCTGAATGTCGCCGGTTCGAACCCGGTCTCTCGCTCAAAAGCCTCATCAAAAGATGGGGCTTTTTTTATTGGGGAGATCGGGTGAGAAGTTTATCCCGGGCGAAGTCGAGGGGAACCCGGTCTCTCGTTCAAAAATACCTAACCTTAACGGATTGTCCATTTTTTAGTTCTTAAAAAATGGACAATCCGGAAAGTGTGGTTAGTTTCTCAAGTGCGGCCATTCCCAGTTCTGAATTGCCTTTTGCATTTAATATCGGGCTCCAGACTGCAACTGAATATTGTGAAGGATGAATGGCTACGATACCACCGCCAACGCCGCTTTTTCCCGGTAATCCCACCTTAAAGCTAAATTCTCCCGCTTCATCGTAAAATCCGCAGGTTTGCATTAAAGCATTGATACGTTTTATTTTGGACCGGGAAAATAAATTTTCCCCAGTTTGCAGAATGCTTCCATTATTTGCGTAAACCATAAAGGCTCTCGAGAGTTCCTCACAAGACATGGCCAGGGAACATTGGAAAAAATAAAAATCGACGATTGTTTCAACATCGTTTTTAATGTTTCCAAGAGCTTTCATATAATTCACCAAGGCATAATTCCTGAATCCAATTGATTTTTCGGAGGCAGCGAGAATATTGTCATAATCAATATTGGAATTATTCGAGATCTTGCGGACAAAATCCAGCAATTCCCTTTTGGGATCGTTTAAATTGGAAACCAGAATATCGGCTATAACCAATGCTCCTGAATTAATAAAGGGATTTCTGGGAATTCCTCTTTCGTATTCCAACTGGGAAAGAGAGTTAAAGGGATCGCCCGAGGGCTCAACATCAACCCGATTCCATAGATCTTCTCCTAAAAGTTTCATGGCCATTGTAAGGGTAAAAACCTTGGAAATACTTTGAATTGAAAATTTTTCTGTGCTATCACCAAAAGCAGCATGTTTGGAATCTACCCCATATAAGTGCATTCCAAATTTCCTGCGATCTATTTTTGCCAGTTCAGGAATATAGGAAGCCACCTTTCCGTAAGCTTCATAATATTTTAGGTCTTCCTCAATGGTATTGAGGATTTTTTGGTAATCCATATCAGTTTAATTCAGTAAGGCTGCTGTTTGTTTCCAATTCATAAGGTTTTTTGCCTGCTTTAAAAATACGCGCAGACAAGCTTCCTCTCAATATAATCTCATCAGCTTTTACTTCCAGCCAGCTTCCTTCCCTTAAACCAACCACAGGATGTGTGTTAATACTGTGAAATTCTGCAATTCTTGTTTCTCTTGTCTCTCCTTTATGGGTTGAATTTTTATCCGGGTCCAAATAATGCGGATTTAAATTGAAAGGAACAATCCCAAGGGTTTTAAAACTCGGTGGATAAACAATAGGCATATCATTGGTGGTTTGCATCGTAAGTCCGCAAATATTGGTTCCTGCGCTGGTACCCAAATAAGGAGTTCCATTCAGGATTTTTTCTCTCAATAATTCCATTAGGACATTCCGGTAAAGTTTATCTACCAGAACAAATGTGTTTCCGCCGCCAATAAAAATTCCTTCACCCTCACTTAAGGCTTTTTTGGGATCTTTAAATTCGTGGAGTCCTCTTACTTTAAAAGCCATGTCTTTAAAGGTCTTTTTTACCAATTCAGTATAATTTTCATGAGAAACACCTCCCGGCCTTGCGTATGGGATAAATATAATTTCCTTGCATTTTTGAAATAATCCCGATATTTCCGGAAGCAGGTAGGCTAAATAATTTTGTCCATATAAAGTAGAAGTGCTGGCTAATAATGCGTGTTTCATCTGATTTTTTTTGTAAATTTAGGAATTGTTATGGTTTAACAAAAATTTAAGCGGTTCTTATGCTTTTAATTAGATTTTAAGGGTTAATTTAAAATGCTTTTGTTCAACTAAACCTGATGATAATTTTTTAAATAAAAAGCAGGTTGAAATCCTTTATTTCCGATAAGAGTTGTGAATTAAATTCAAAATATGTGTCCTGCAGGCTCTTCGGAATTGGAAAAAGATGTTTTTATTTTCAAACTTCTTCTTAGGGCAGCACGGGATGCACTTTTATAAAAACAATAAAAATCGACCAATGAAAAAGGCTTCTTTTTTTCTTCTGCTATTACTTTTAATTGGTCTAAATGCCTCAGCCCAAACAGGAGAGCGCATTATAATTTCAGGAACTATAGAAGTGCCGTTTGGCGATAATCTACAGGGAATCAGTATTTTTAATTTAAATTCCAACAGATTGACCGTGACCGATTCTTTGGGTAAATTTAACATTGCGGTGGCTATCAATGATAGTTTGCGCGTTTCCACATTAGAATTTCAGGAGTTTATCGTAATTGTAGATCAGGGTATTATAAATACAAAGAACCTGAATATTTTTGTGAGTGAAGCGGTAAGCAGATTGCCCGAAGTAGTTGTGACCCCTTATGATCTTTCAGGAAATATAAATGTAGATCTCAACCGTTTGAAAGTAGTAGAATTACCCACAAATTTAACTGCTGCAGAAGTTCAAAAAAGGGATTTGTATCCTGAAACCGGACCCGATTTGCGATCTCCACCATACAATACTGCTTTAGCGATGAGTAAAACCAGGATGGTAAACGGGCTAAATTTTGTCAATATTTTTAAAGAATTTCTTATTGCCAAAAAGACGGAAGATGTAAAAAACCCATTCAGTAAGTCGGTTAATCCAGAAATTGATGATTATATCCGAAAAATATATGAAGATGATTTCTTCAGGGAAAATCTAAATATAGAAAAAGAGTACATAAGCGATTTTATTTTTTATGCCAATGACAATGGTTTGAGCGAACAGATGTTACAAGGAGGGAATGAACTGGATTTAATCGAATTTTTGGTAGAACAAAGCAAAAAATATAAAAAGGAATTTCACAGAAAATAAAGAAATATGTTTATTTACTTCAGAAGTAAACAGGAAAAAAGCGATTAGAGTTTTATAAATAATTCTGTACTATTTAAGTGGCCAATATTCTTCGGGTTGTTTTTCTAACAAAGTATCACAAGCATGCTATTAGGCTTTAAAAACGGGCCATCAGTAAAAATTTATCAGTTCTGTTAGCCGCAATTGGGTTTTTGGAATATTTTTTGATTATAAAAAAGTAATTATGAGCATTTGCTTTAAAAGTAAATAATTTTTTGCTGATTTAAACAACTGAATGAAAACCAGATATTTATTCCTTTTTCTTATTTTTAGTCTTTCCTCTTTTAATACCGATCATAAATTTTACGTGAGCGTCACTGAAATTGAATACAATGGGAAGGCACAAAGCCTTCAGGTTATTTCCCGTGTTTTTATTGATGATTTTGAAAAATTACTTCAAACCAGGTATGACGAATCCATTCGTTTAACAAAAAATGGCGACAGTGAAAAGGTATCCGGTTATATTAAAAAATACCTCTCTCAAAAAATGGAAGTTGAAGTAGACGGAAAGCCTTATAAACTGAATTATATAGGAAAGGAATATGAAAATGATGAGCTGATTTTTTATTTAGAGATACCTGGTGTTCCCGAATTTAAAAAGATTAGGATTAAAAATTCCATTTTAATTGATATGTTCAGCGAACAGAAAAACCTTGTACATGTTGAATATAAAGGGGAAATCAAAAGCTTGATTTTGGCAGATGGCAAAGATGAAGATTTTTTAATTTTCAGTAAATAATTAGTCAATAAATTGTATAATGCTCAGGAATACTTATTTTTAGCAACTTAAAAAACAAGAAAAACAATAATGAGAAATTTTAAATCTGCAATGTTGGTGTTTTTATTAATTCTTTCAGCAGGAGTTTATGCCCAGGAAGGCGTAATTCCAAAGGAAGAAATTAGGGAAGTGGGTCACACCAATCAAAACAAATTCAGACAACTTTATGATGAATTTTCCACTCCCAACCAGTACCGCACAGGTTCAGGAGCCCCGGGAGAAGCTTATTATCAAAACCAGGCCGATTACAAAATGGATATCGAGCTGAATGACAAAAATCAAAAATTAACAGGTGTTGAAACAATTACCTACCATAATAATTCGCCGGACGATCTGGAATTTTTATGGCTGCAATTGGATCAAAATATTCGTTCTAAAAATTCACCGGCTCTTCAAAAAAATGGCAATGGCATTGCACCGGTTTCCCAACCCGGGAAATTTGTTGACGAATTTATGGATCCAGCTTTTGATGGCGGATTCAATATTGAAGAAGTTTCAAAAGATGGAACCCCACTTCCTTATACCATCAATTTCACCATGATGCGGGTAGATTTGCCTCAGCCTTTAAAAGCTGGAGAAAGTTATTCTTTTTCTGTAAAATGGTGGTACAATATTAATAATCACGTTGTAAATCGCGCAAGGTCCGGATTTGAGCATTTTCCTGAAGATGGGAATAACGCTTATGTAATAGCCCAGTTTTTCCCGAGAATGGCAGTTTACAATGATGTTGAAGGATGGCAAAATATGCAGTTTTGGGGCAATGGCGAATTTGCTTTGCCTTTTGGAAATTATGAAGTGAATATCACTGTTCCTGCAGATCATATTTTGGACGGGACCGGGGAAATTCAGAATAGAAAAGAAGTCTATACCAAAGAAATGATGAATAGGTATGAGCAGGCTAAAAAATCCTATGATAAGCCTGTGATTATTGTCACACAAGCAGAAGCAGAAGCAGCGGAAAAAGGATTTTCAGATAAAAAGAAAACCTGGAAATTAAAAGCTGAAATGGTTCGTGACTTCGCATTTGCCACTTCCCGAAAATTTATTTTGGACATGATGAACGTGGATGTAATGGGCAAAGATGTGATGGCAGTTTCCCTATACCCAAAAGAGGGAAATCCGCTTTGGGAGGAATATTCTACACTTGCGGTTGCAAATACCTTAACATCCTATTCCGGGCATACCTTTCAATACCCATATCATAAAGCGATTTCTGTTCACGCAAAAAATCAGGGAATGGAATATCCTATGATTTGCTGGAATTATGGACGTCCGGAAAAGGACGGCACCTATAGTGATAGGGTGAAATTTGGAATGATCAGCGTTATAATTCACGAGGTAGGTCATAATTTCTTTCCAATGATCGTGAATAGCGATGAGCGCCAATGGGGATGGATGGATGAAGGTTTGAATACCTTTATGCAATATTTGGCAGAGCAGGAATTTGGGAAAAAATATCCGGCAGCCATTGGACTTAATGAATCTTATCCTTCCAGAAGGGGAATTCCGGCAGGGGTAGTTCCTTATATGAAAGGGGATCAAAAATATATCACTCCAATTATGTCCAATCCCGAAAATGTTTTTCAGTTGGGAAACAATGCCTACTCAAAACCGGCCACTGCGCTTAATATTTTGAGGGAAACCGTGATGGGAAAGGATTTATTCGATTATTCATTTAAAACCTACGCGCAACGCTGGATGTTCAAACACCCAACTCCCGAAGATTTTTTCAGGACTATGGAAGACGCTTCCGGAGTAGACCTGGACTGGTTCTGGAGAGGATGGTTTTACAGCACAGATTATGTGGATATTGGAATAAAAGAAGTGAAAAAATATTATGTAACTGATAATGCTACGAAAAAAGGAAAAGCTTTTTTAGAGCAATATGGAGTTTCGGATCCCGACAGTATTGATGCAGTTTATGTTGTTGAGGAAGGAAGTGAAGAATACACGGCTGAGATGAAGGGTAAAAATCTGTTTGAAAACGCCCCTAAATTGAATGCATATATTATGGATAATTTCACCCCGGAAGAAAGGGCAAGGCTGAAAAGCCCGAAATATTTTTATGAAATTGTATTCAATAAGCCGGGAGGTTTGGTAATGCCGTTAATTGTGGAATACACTTATGCTGATGGTACTGCTGAAACCCTAACATATCCCGTGCAGGTTTGGCGTAAAAACGATGGGGAAGTAAGCAAGGCGATCGGAAGTGATAAGGAGATCACCAAAATTGTGGTAGATCCAAATTTAGAAACCGCCGATGTGAATTTAGATAACAATAGCTGGCCTCAGCAAATCAAAGAAGATAAGTTCCAGCAGTTTAAAGAAAACGCAGGAAATTAATTTTTTTCTTAATTTAAAAAAAGAAGCCAACTTTATGAGTCGGCTTCTTTTTTTAAATTAAATTTGTAGTTATATTTTCTATATTATGATAACACTTCCTTTATTTATTAGTGGTGCCGAAATTGGCTTTATAATGTTTGTTTTGGTCATGGTTTTTGGTGCCGACAAAATTCCGGAAATAGCCAGGGGCCTGGGAAAGGGAATGCGCACGCTTAAAAATGCATCCAATGATATTAAGGGGGAAATTCAAAAAAGTGCTGAAAAACAGGGTATTGATACCGATTTTTCCAAAGATGTAAGAAAAGAGATCGATAAAGTCAAGGAAGACATCGAGGAAATTACCGGTTCGGTTAAGCGTAAACTTTAATGCTTGAACAATTAAATAAGTGGGATCATGAATTGTTTGTCTATTTAAACAGTTTAGGAATCGAACCTTATGATACATTTTGGATCTTTGTAACCAATTTCAAACACTGGATTCCTCTCT
>Ga0307486_1001643_pt1 | contig 16660 bp, 11 predicted proteins | sample CBIW02metaG_FD_203663 | JGI IMG/M metagenome (GOLD analysis project Ga0307486, IMG submission 203663) | Sea-ice brine microbial communities from Beaufort Sea near Barrow, Alaska, United States - CBIW 0.2 | ecosystem: Environmental > Aquatic > Marine > Coastal | place: USA: Alaska | collected... | reverse complement strand
CCGATGGTGAGGGTGACGACCGGGTACTGCCTCGTGATGCGCGCCAAAATGGCCATAGTTGCAGTATGAACCTCAGCAGGTCCGACTCCACGCAGCGGGATATTGCGCCTGAGGCGAAAATCGGCGTGCCTTCGTCAGCCGGTGATGCCAAGATAGTCACATGCCAGGAACTAACCTCACGCGCGTAGAGGCTGAGGCCCGCGCCGCCGTCATCACTACCGACAGCTACCAGGTCGAGCTGGACCTCACCACCTCTGAGGAAACCTTCCGCTCGACCTCCACGGTGCGCTTCTCCGCCACCCCCGGCGAGGCCACGTTTGTTGACCTGATCGCGTCCGAGGTGCACAGCATCGTCCTCAATGGAGACGCGCTGGACCCCTCGGAGGTATTCGTCGACAGCCGAATCCAACTCGACGGCCTTGCGGCTGAGAACGAACTCACTGTGGTCGCCACGTGCGACTACATGAACACGGGCGAGGGCCTGCATCGGTTCGTTGACCCCGAGGACGGCGAAGTCTACCTCTACAGCCAGTTCGAGGTCGCCGACACGCGTCGCGTCTACGCCGTATTTGAGCAGCCAGACCTCAAGGCGTCGTTCCAGTTCACGGTCACCGCGCCCGCGCATTGGCACGTCATCTCTAACAACCCCGGCACCAAGACTGCGGCCGATGGCACGGTCACCATCGCCGGAACATCCCGCGACGTCGCGCGCTGGGAATTCACCCCCACCACGCGCATCCCCTGCTACGTCACCGCCGTCGTGGCCGGTCCTTACCACCGCGTGGAGGGCACCATCCAGTCCCGCAAGGGCGAGATCAGCGCGGACGTGTACTGCCGCAAGGCGCTAGCGCCGTTCTTGGACGCCGACGTGATCGTGGCCGACGCCCAGCTGGGCTTTGACTTCTACGAGCAGGCCTTCCAGATGGACTACCCGTTCGAGAAGTACGACCAGCTATTTGTGCCTGAGTTCAACGCGGGAGCGATGGAAAACGCGGGTTGCGTCACGTTCCTCGAGGACTACGTGTTCCGGTCCAAAACCGCACAGGCCCGGATCGAACGCCGGACCGTCACGATTCTTCACGAGCTCGCGCACATGTGGTTCGGCGACCTGGTCACCATGAAGTGGTGGAACGACCTGTGGCTCAACGAATCCTTCGCGGAGTTCGTGTCCACTCTCGCGACGGCTCAGACCAAGTACGACAACGCGTGGGTGACCTTTAACTCCCTCGAGAAGTCTTGGGCCTACCGCCAGGACCAACTGCCGTCCACGCACCCGATCATGGCAAACATCCGCGACCTCGAGGATGTCGAGGTGAACTTTGACGGGATCACCTACGCCAAGGGCGCCTCGGTGCTCCGCCAGATGGTCGCGTGGGTGGGCCAGGACAAGTTCTTCGAAGGCGTAGCCGAGTACTTCCGCAAGCACCACCACGGCAACACCACCCTGAGCGACTTGCTCGTTGAACTCGAGGAAGCCTCCGGCCGTGACCTGGAGGCGTGGAGCGACGTGTGGCTTCAAAAGGCTGGCGTCACCACGCTGTACCCCGTCATCGAGGTGGATACCCACGATGACATCGCCGCGTTCACCATCAAGCAGGACGCCCCCGCCGAGTGGCCCACGCAGCGCCCGCATCGCATCGGCGTCGGTGGCTACGACGTCAAGGTGGACGAGCACGGCGAGGTGACCCTTGAGCGCGTGATGTCCGTGGAAATCGACATCGACGGACCCTCAACCGAGGTCACCGAGCTCATCGGCAATCACCGCCCCGCGCTGATCCTGGTCAACGACGGCGACCTGGCATACGCCAAGGTGCGCCTCGACAAGGACTCGCTCGCCACCGCCGTCGAGCATCTCAGCGGGTTTCAGGACCCGCTCCCACGCTCCATGGTGCTCGCGGCGGCCTGGGACATGACGCGCGACGGCGAGATGCCCGCGCGCCAGTTCATCGACCTGGTGCTAAAGAACATCGGCACCGAGGACCAGTCCACTGTGACGATGATGCTGCTACGTCAGCTCAAGAGCACTCTGGCGCTATTCGTTGCGCCACACGCCTCCGAGGCGGCCACTCAAGCGGCGGCAGATGCGCTGTGGCACCTAGCGATCTCCGCGGAGGCCGGCAGCGACAATCAATTGCAGTTCGTCAGCGCTTTCGCGAACCTCGCGTCGACCGAAGGCCAGCTGGACAGTGTCCAGGGCCTGTTGGACGAGAAGCTACACCTAGACGACCTGACGATTGACTCCGATCTCAGTTGGGACCTCCTGACGTCGCTCGTGGCGGGCGGACGCTGCGCAGAGGTCGCGATCGAGTTGCAACTGTCTCGGGATGCGACCGCATCTGGAGAGCGCCGTGCCGCCCGCGCCCGCGGCGCCATTCCGACCCCCGGGGCGAAGCGAGCCGCGTGGGACCTGCTGGTCAACGCAGAGAAGGACCTGCCCAACGCGTTGCAGTCCGCTGCCACCTCCGGGTTCAGCAATGTACACGACACTGCATTGTTGGAGCCGTACGTGGACGAATACTTCGCGTCGGTGCGTCGCATCTACAACGACAAGACCAACGAGATGGCGTCCAACCTGATCGAGGGTCTCTACCCGACACAGCTCGCTGGTCGCGTCCCTGACCTGCAGGACAAGGCCGACGCATGGCTCGAGACCAACGGCGACGCGCACGACGCCCTCAGGCGGCTGATCATCGAGGGCCGCGACGGAGTGCGCCGCGCTCTCGACGCTCAGGCCAAGGACGCGTAATTTAGCCTCACCACCGACCGCTTGGGCCGCCCAAAACCCCCTAGCGGTCCGTCCATGTACGTTCGGGGACCGTGGCTGCGCGCTAGCGGTCCGTCTACACACGTCTTTATCTGGTCGCTTGGGGGTGGGAGACTTGCCCCATGGCCATCACGCTCACCAAGGACGAGGCCCGCACCCGGGCCCAGCTCATTTCCGGCGCCGCCTACGCGCTGGAGTTTGACTTCACCGGGGCTGGGCAGAGCCCCACGTTCCGCTCGCGCACCACTGTGGAGTTCGATGCGCAAGCAGGAGCCGAGACTTTCGTAGAGCTGGTATCTCCCTATGTGCACACCATCGTGCTCAATGGCCAGCCGCTCGATGTGCTCGCGATGCACCGCGACGACCGCATCGTGCTTACCGGGCTGCAAGCTAACAACGTCCTTGAGGTCGAGGCGGACTGCCGCTACAGCACCTCCGGGCAGGGCATCCATCGTTTCGTGGACCCCGAGGATGGCCAGGTCTACCTGTACTCGCAGTTTGCGATCGACGATGCGCGCCGTGCGTTCGCGGCGTTCGACCAGCCGGACATCAAGGGCACCTTCACGACGACAGTGCTGGCGCCAAGCCATTGGCTGGTGCTGAGCAATTCGGTCGCTCCGGAGCCGGTCGCCGTCGACGGCTCCGCAGAAATCGCTGGCGAGAAACACGGCGTGCAGCGCTGGGAGTTCGCGGCCACCGTGCCCATCCCCTGCTACGTCGCCGGGGTTCACGCAGGCCCGTACGTGTTCGAAGAAACCACGCTGCAGTCCAAGCAGGGTCCAATTCCCGCACGCCTGTATGGCCGCCCACAGCTGCGCGAGCACTTCGGAGCGGACGACATTTTTGCGGACACCCAGCGCGGCTTCACGCTGTACGAGGACATCTTCGAGACCGAGTATCCGTACGACAGCTACGACCAGATCTTTGTGCCTGAATACAACTGGGGCGCCATGGAGAACGTGGGCTGCGTCACCATTTCCGAGGACAAGTACCTGTTCCGCAACCGAGTTTCTAACGCCGAGCACGAGGCGCGCACCAACGTCGTGCTGCACGAGCTCGCGCACATGTGGTTTGGCAACCTTGTCACGATGCGCTGGTGGGACGACCTGTGGCTCAACGAGTCATTCGCCGAGTTCGTGTCGACGTACGCGTGCATCGAGACCACCGAGTGGGTGGACGCATGGGTGGGCTTCGGCTCCTCGCGCAAGTCGGTTGCGTACGTGCAGGACCAGCGCCCCACGACGCACCCCGTGTTAGGCAACATCGCGACTGTCGAGGCCGTCGCGGGGACGTTCGACATGATCACCTACGCGAAGGGCGCCTCCGCGCTCAAGCAGCTCGCGCTGACGCTCGGATACTCGACGTTCTTCTCCGGCGTAGCCGCGTACATCCGCGCGCACCATCACGGCAACGCGACGCTCGGCGACCTATTCGCCGAACTCGAGGCGGCATCGGGCAGGGACCTTGGTGCTTGGGCGAAGGCCTGGCTCGAGACGCCCGGCGTCACGACCCTCACCGCGGAAGTCGAGACAGAGGGCGGTACAGAATCAGCCGCTGGCATCATCACCCGACTCGCGGTGCGTGAGGACGTGCCAGCCGAGTACCCGTCGCAGCGTCCGCACCAACTCGAGGTGGGTGGCTACTCGTGGCGCGGGTTCGAGTTTCTGCCCGTCTTCCGCGTGCAGGTGGCAACCGACTGGGCGGTCACCGAGGTGCCGGAGGTAGTGGGTCAACGCCGGCCCGACCTGGTCATCGTCAACGATCGTGACCTTACCTACGCCAAGATGTACCTGGACGAGGTATCGCTCGCCACCGTCGCCGAGCAGGTGGGTGACATCGACGATCCGATGCTGCAGTCGATCGTGCTGGACTCGCTGTGGCACATGTGTCGCGACGGGGTACTGTCCGCCGAGAAGTATGTTCTGGCGGTATTGGAGTCGCTGCCCGTGATCGACCACTCGCAGGTGCTTGCCTCGCACTGCGCCAACGTTGTCGTGGCCATCCGGCTTTACGCCCCGCCGTCCGCAACCTTACCGATGGCAATCGCGACAGCGGACGGCGCCTGGAAGGTCTTGCAAGAGGCCGACGCCGGGTCCGACTTGCAGTTGCAGGCGCTCGACCTGTTCGCTTCGATCGCGGCATCCGACACGCAGGCCGATGCGCTGGCCGGACTACTCGACGGAACCATCGCACTCGACGGGCTAGAAATTGATGCTGACATCCGGTGGTCGCTCGTGTCGGGCCTCGCGCGTGCTGGCCGCGTAGATGATGCCGACGTCGACGCGCGCCTGGCGCAGGACCCAACTGCGGCGGGAGCTCGCCGTGGCGCGGGAGCTCGAGCCAGCATCGGGAACCTGGACGCGAAGCGACGAGCATGGGCGCGGCTGTCCGCCCCCCAAGGCGCGCCATTGCCCAACTCCCAGGCGTACGAGGTGGCGCTGGGGCTCTCGCGGGTGAACGACCCTGCCCTTTTGGCGCCACTCGCGTTAGAGATTCTGGACGGCCTGCGCCCTACCTACGAGTCGCTGGATTCGTTTATGGCGATGCGGGTGGCGACCTACGCGTTCCCGTGGTGGGCGCCGGGTCGCGTGCCCGGGTTTGAGGGAGCCCTCGACGACTGGCTTGAGCACAACTCTGACGCGGCCTCCGTGCTCATCAAGATTGTGCGCGAGGGGCGGTTCGAGGCGGCCCGCGCGCAACGAGCTCAACTGGCATAGCCCGCACCACCAGAGTCTGGCGGACACCCTGAGACCATCCTGTAGCTGCCCTTCGTAGCGGTCCATCCATGTACGTTTTCAGAGGTTCGAGGATGCTGGCGGTCTTTACGTGCACGTTGGCACATGCGCCTCTGAGCTGAGTGGCGTTCGACGCGGTACGGAGGCGGTGAGACGAACACGCACCGTCGGACCGCCAGAAATTTTGATTGACCAAAATCGTACATTGGTGGACCGCTAGGGGAAGGTGCGGGGGCAGGAAGCGAATCCAGACGCCGCTACTGAGCCGCAGTTAGTCCCAAGCCTCAGTCAGCCGCGCGCGCGGCGAACCGCGGTCAGCAAGCGTTGCGCTCGGGGGAGGTCAAAGAGGTGATCCAACAGCACGGGCACTCCGTTCGCGTCGCAGAGCGGGATTTGCCAGTTGGGGTACTCCCAGTGAGTGCCGGGCTGATTCTGTGTGCGTCGCTCCCCTACGAGATCCGTCAGTGCCACCCCGGTCAGCAGCGCGGGAGTGTTGAGAGCCAAGATATTTAACCCCGCAATGAGATCTTCGTCGTTGTAGTCCTCAATCACCCAGTCACGCTCGCGCAGCAGCGCGATCATGCGCTCACGCTCATCTCTGGCCTCGGCGCGCGCCTGCGCTGGATCACCCTCGAGCAGGCCTAGGTCCTCGCGAAGTGTGACGTGTTCGCCGTTGAGATACGCGACGGTTGGGGGCAGGTCATGAGTCGTCACGGACGCGAGCACGTCGCTGCGGTACGCCTCCGGTGCCCGCGGAGTGCCGTCCGGATCCTGCTCGAACCACACGATCGCCGTGCCGAGGATCCCGCGGTCAGCAAGTACCTCCCGCACATAGGGCTCTACCGTGCCCAGGTCTTCGCCAATCACCAAGACATCCGCGCGGTGCGCTTCCAGGGCGAGGATCCCCACCAACGCGTCGTGATCGAAGCGCACGTAAACTCCGTCGGCCGCACCGTGCCCCTCAGGCACCCACCACTGGCGGAATAGTCCGAGGATGTGGTCGACGCGCAGCGCACCGACATGGCGCATCGCGGCGCGCAGCAGGTCCCGGAACGGCAAGTAACCCGCTGCCTCGAGGGCACGGGGCTGCCATGGTGGCTGCGACCAGTTTTGCCCAAGTTGATTGTACATGTCTGGCGGCGCACCCACGCCGATTCCCTGCGCGAGTACCCGCTGGAATGCCCACGCGTCGGCACCCTTCGGGTGCACGCCCACAGCGAGGTCAGCCATGACCCCGATGCTCATGCCTGACGCCAGCGCAGCGTCGTGAGCGTGGGCAAGCTGCTCGTCCGCTACCCACTGCAGCCACGCGTAGTAAAGAACTCTGTCGACGTTCTCTCCACGCCACGCACTCACCGCGGGAGATGCAGGGTTGACGAACTCCGTCGGCCAGGGCAGCCCCTTATGCGCCTCCGTGATCGCGCACCAGGTGGCAAAGTCTTCTAGTGCGCGCCCTTCCTGTAGGCAGAACGCCTCAAACTGCGCCTCGCGCCCCGCCGAGCGCGGCTCAGCGTAGACCTGTTCGAGCGCCGCAGACTTGGCCCGCCACACGCTGTCGCGGTCGATCAACTCATCCGTGGCGTTAACCCGCCGTGGGCGCTCCGCCTCCCACTCGATCAGTGCGCGACGCTGCGAGGGCAAGTACGCCACCTCCGCGATGTCTTCCACCCGGATGTATAGCGGTGAAACGAATCGCCGTGAGGTTGGCAGGTAAGGCGAGGGCTCTAACGGGGAAACGGGCTCTCCCGCGTGCAGCGGGTTTACTAGGACAAAATCCGCGCCTGCGCGCATCTTGCCGAGCGCACATAGGTCGGCCAGGTCGGCAAAATCGCCAAGGCCCCAGGACTGCTCAGAGCGCACCGAGTACAGCTGCGTCGTGAGACCCCACGGACGCGACTTGCGTATTTCCGACGGGATGGAGAGCCGGTCAGGGGTGATGACGATATATCCACGCCCGCGCCGACCACTGGTTGACGCCGCAACACGGTGCCAACCTAGCGGGAGGTCCGGGGGCACATGGAAAGTTGCCCGGCCTACCACCGACGAACCGACAGTGCGCGGCTCCACCACTCGGTCGAGCTGCTCAAGCTCGCTACTTTCGCCGGTCTCAAGCTGAAGAGTGGCGGCAACGGTGTCGCCGTGACGCACGTGAATCCACAGCTCGTGTGCCTCGCCTTCGCGCAACACCGTGACGGGAGGAACCAGCCGACTCCAGGCGAGGTCTTCGAGCCCCTCCAACGAGGCTTCACACGCATCGTCGCTGGACGCATCGACACCCATCGCGGTGAGCGCTGCCCGGATTGCTGGTGCGGAACACCGCTTGTTGACACCGTTCCAGCTGAAGTATTCGACCGACACCCCACACTCTTGCGCAAGCTTTATCAGCGCCGACGAGGGGCTCGGCGAAGGGGTGTTGGTATCAGTCACCACCCAATCCTGCCAGGTCTGAGCCTTAAAGCAATAGGAGTGGCGCCCGTGCGGGACTTTCGGGCTCACCCACAAGCCGGTTACATTGGACGGGTGCTCATCTACGCCGCAACTCTCAGCCCCTTACCCGCCGTGAACCCATTGGCTAAGGGCGACGACGCCAACGCGCTGCAGACGTTCGTCACCCAAGCGGCAAGCGCAACCATCAACTTCGCGATCACCCTCGTCGTGGTCCTGGTGCTGTGGCTGATAGCGCGCCAAGTAATAAAGAGCGTCGCACGGTCGATCGAAGACGGCATGCCGCTACAGAATCGTAAGGCCCGAAAAGCACTGGCGAAGGCCCGCATCAAGATCCCGGACATCGACACCACCGAGGCCCGGCTCGAGGCCGAGCGCCGACGGCAGCGGGCCGGCACCATCCGCACAGTATTGAACTCCACCATCACCATCATTGCTGTCGCCGTCGTCGGGGCCGCCCTGCTCACTGTGGTGGGCGTGCCCGTTGGCCCGTTCATCGCTTCGGCCGGGATCGCGGGAGTCGCCTTGGGCTTTGGTGCGCAGTCCCTCGTAAAAGACGTGCTGTCAGGCATCTTCATGCTGCTCGAGGACCAATACGGCGTGGGAGACATTGTGGACCTCGGTGAAGCCATTGGAACAGTCGAGGAAGTGGGCCTACGCGCCACCCGGCTGAGGTCGATCGACGGCACGGTCTGGTACGTCCCAAACGGGGAAATTCGCCGAGTGGGCAATATGACGCGCCTGTGGTCCCGCGTGCTCATCGAGGTGAGATTCAGCTACGACACTGACGTCGATGCGGCTCGCGAGGCGATGTTCGATGCGGTGGTATCCGCGCGCTCGGACGCTGACATCGACCAGGCGATACTTTCCGAGCCTGAGGTCCCCGGCATCGAAGCCTTCGAATTCAACGCGTTCATGCTGCGGCTCATGGTGCAAGTCAACCCCGCGACCCAGTGGAGCGTTCAGCGCGCCATCCGCCGTCAAATGCGGGCGATCTTCGCCCGTCGAGGCCTGCGCCTGGCCGTCCCCGACCAGGCCATGATCTACGACACCGGAGCGGCGGCGACAATCAGCAACGACGTCGCAGGGCAAGAGGCTGCGGCCACCGATGAGAACGAGCCGGATCGGCGCTCCGCTTCGAGGGCGCGAGATCGGAAGGCGTCCGGTCCAACTCCGGTACCTGAGCCCCAAGGCGACCGTCCGGGAGCGAGCGGAAGCAATTTGCCGTCCGCGTCGGAAGGTGACGAAGAGTGAATATCGGAGACGGCCCCCCCAGCGAAGCGGAACAGAGTTTCTACGACGCAATCGGCGGGCACGATACGTTCGTGCGAATAGTTGACACGTTTTATGACGGGGTCGCCGAGGATCCCGCGCTCCGCCCCATGTACCCGGAGCAGGACCTGACGGGCGCGCGGCATCGGCTGGTCATGTTCTTGGAGCAGTTTTGGGGCGGGCCGACGACCTATTCCGACGAACGTGGACACCCGCGCCTACGCAAACGACACCAGCCATTCCACATCAACCCTCAGGCGCGCGATCACTGGATCGGGCATATGCGCGACGCCGTTGCGAAGGCCGAGCTCGCGCCCATTCACGCGGTGACACTGATGGACTACCTGGAGCGATCGGCACACTCGCTCGTGAACACCTTCGAAGAAACCCCTCCAGCAGAGGGACACTGAGATGGACCACATCGAGGACACGTGGGCAGACCAATCGGTCACTTCCGGGTTGGCCGCGCTGGATCTGCGCCGCCTCGGCGACACTGAGTTTGAAGGCGACTCGCTCCCGATGCCAGGGGGACGCGTCTACGGCGGCCAGGTGCTCGCCCAAGGCCTGCTCGCCGCGGGTCATACTGTGGACGATGAGCGCCATCTTCACTCGATGCACGGATACTTCTTGCGCCCAGGAGACGCCTCCCGGCCCATCACCTTCGAGGTGGAAAACCTACGCGACGGGCGCTCCTTCTCCGTGCGCCGCACCCACGCGTTCCAGGGCGGCAAGCCCATCCTGTCGATGATCTCTTCTTTCCAGCTCCCACAGAGCGGGCCCGAACACTCGGTCACGATGCCGGAGGTACCCGGCCCCGACACCGTGAAGTCCAGCGTAGATATTCTGGCCCCATTCGCGGGCGACGCGAAGGCCGACTACTGGCTGGAGCGCACCCCCTTCGACCTACGCCATGTTGAGGGTTCGCTCCTCTTTGAGCCGGACGCCCGGACCAAGCAGTACCAGACCACGTGGGTGCGGCTGCGCAAGCGAGTCGAGGTCACCGACCTGATGCATCGCGCGCTACTCGCGTTCGGCTGCGACCAGGTCATGCTTGAGCCGCTCTTGCGCCGTCACGGTGCGTCATGGCAGACCAAGGGCCTCAGCTTCGCGAGCCTCGACCACGCGATGTGGTGGCATCGACCCGCGCGTGCCGACGAGTGGATGCTATTCGTCCAAGATGCGCCCACCGCGCAGGGGGGACGCGGGCTTGGCGGTACGTGGATCTTCTCCGAGGATGGGCGTCTGGTCGCATCGGCGTCGCAAGAAGGCATGTTCCGGCTACCCCCCGAACGATAGTTGTCGTTTCGTTGTATTACCTGGTAAAAGTGGTTAATGTTGCGCGTGTCGTTACCTAACTTCGGCAATTCCTTGACCTAAGATTTGCCGCGACGGCGCGTGGTTGATAGCGTGTGGAAGCCGCCTTGAGGTACGCGTCAGTCGCGATCAAGGTGCCAACGAAAAGCCCAGGCCTCGCGCTGCACCACTAGTTTGATGTGTGCGCATGGCTAGCGAAGGCAGCCTCCCCGATGGTGGCGCCCTCGGGTCCGTGATTGCCGTACGACGGCTGCGAGTCCATCGCTATGCCGAGGCCGTGAGCACCCCCGAGGCGTAAGTCTTGGGATCTGAGGTAAAAAACGTGAATGAGACCATAGTCCTGCGCGCTGAGGGCCTGTACAAGGTTTTTGGCCGCCACGCGGACGATGCCGTTGAGAAGCTACGTAAGGGCGCCTCCCGCGACGATTTGGGTGGTGCGACGGCCGCTGTGATCGACGCCTCCTTTGAGGTCAAGAGGGGCGAAATCTTTGTTGTCATGGGACTCTCGGGCTCCGGCAAGTCGACGCTGATCCGCATGCTCAACGGCTTGCACCCCCAGACCGCCGGCACGGTGGAGATCGGCGGAGAGTCGATTAATGGCGTCTCCCCCTCCGAGTTGCGCGACATCCGTCGCCACAAAGTCTCAATGGTGTTTCAGCACTTTGCGCTACTTCCCCACCGGAGCGTGCTCGACAACGTCGCCTACGGGCTCGAGATCCAAGGTATCGAGAAGACCGAGCGCCTCGCACGGGCCCGCAAGATTACGCAGATTGTGGGCCTCGCCGGGTGGGAGGACAAGTTCCCCAGCCAGCTGTCCGGCGGCATGCAACAGCGCGTGGGTCTGGCCCGTGCGCTCGCCACCGAGACCGAGCTCCTACTGATGGACGAGGCGTTCTCCGCGCTCGACCCGCTGATCCGGCGCGAGATGCAGGACCAGCTCCTCGAGCTCCAGTCGGAGCTAGGCAAGACCATCGTCTTCATCACGCACGACCTCAACGAGGCCATGTATCTGGGCGACCGGATCGCCGTCATGCGCGACGGCCGGATCGTGCAGATCGGGACCCCCGAAGACATCCTCACCAACCCGGCGAATGAGTACGTCGAGCAGTTCGTTCAGGACGTGGACCGCTCGCGCGTGCTCACCGCCGAATCTGTGATGCGCGCACCGCGCGCAGTGATTCACGAGGGTAGCGGCCCGCACGCCGCGCTCACCGTAATGCGCGACGAGCAGCTGTCCGCCGCATACGTCGTCAAGCGTGACCGCACGCTGGTGGGCTGGGTGCGCGACCGCGACGTGCTCGACCTGGTCCGCTCGGGCACGAAGGACCTTAGCCCCGCAATCCAGCGCGATCACGGCGCAGTTGCAAACGACACCTCACTGTCGGAACTCTTCATTCCCGCGATCGAGTCGGCCCTGCCGCTCGCAGTGCATGACGAGCGGAACAAACTCGTCGGGGTGATCCCCCGCGTCACCCTACTCGCGACGCTAGGCGGAGAGCCCGATGCGGATGGCTTGGCCACGCCGCGCCCGGACCCCCTTCCCACCGCCGTAGTCGACAGGGCCCTCGATGCTTCCGACGAAGGCCTCACCACCGTCAAGGAGGCCCGCTGATGGATTTCCGTATCCCCGTAGGCACCTGGATCGCCTCGTTCTTCGACTGGGTCGAACGTGACATCGCATGGCTGTTCGATGCACTCAAGACACTATTCGTCACGCTCAACGATGCGCTGGTGTGGGTCTTTGCCACCCCTCCCGCATTGGTGCTCATCGCCGTCATTGCCATCGCGGGGCTCATGGCCCGGGGCTGGAAGTTCGCAATCGGCGTCGTGATTGGCCTGCTCTTCGTCGTCAGCGTCAACCAGTGGGACAACGCGGTTGACACCCTTGCGCTAGTCATCGTCGCGGCCTTCCTTGCGGTCATCATCGCCATCCCGATGGGTATCTGGGCGGCGAAAAACGACAAGGTGTCCAAAACGGTGAAGCCCGTCCTGGACTTCCTCCAGACTCTTCCCGCGTTCGTCTACCTGATCCCCGCCCTCGCCCTGTTCGGCGTAGGCGTGGCACCAGGCGTCATCGCCACGCTGATCTTCTCCGTGGCACCCGGGGTTCGTCTCACGGAGCTCGGCATCCGCGGGGTCGATGCGGAGGTGGTCGAGGCGGGACAGGCGTTCGGCGCCTCGCCGCGCCGCATCCTGCGTCAAATTCAGGTACCTCTCGCGATGCCGTCGATCATGGCTGGCATCAACCAGATCATCATGCTCGCCCTATCGATGGTCGTCATCGCCGGACTTGTGGGTGCCGGCGGCCTAGGTGGAGAAGTGGCGAAGGCAATCGGCAAGCTCGATGTGGGCCTCGGCTTCGAGGCCGGGCTGTCCGTGGTGGCGCTCGCCATCATCCTGGACCGCTTCACCGGGTCCTTCGGTCAACGCATGGGCCTGTACTCCAAGCTCCGCAAGCGCCAGATGGACGTCAAGGCAGCGGACGAGCAGGCACGTCTTGATTCGCAGGAACTCGTCGATAAGGGCCCTCGCCGCGCGGGCTTCTAACCCCGCTCAGTACAGCCCTCAACCGAAAACTTTGCGACTGCGCCCAGCGCGGTCGTGCGCATCGTGCCAGAAGTACGGCACCGGATGTATAGCACGTGGAGATTCCACTGCTAAGAAAGGAAACACATGTTCAAGCGCACTGCCGCCATTGCCGCGGCCACTGCAGCTGCAGGACTGGTACTTGTCGGTTGCTCCTCGAGCGACGAAGTCACCACCGAGCCAACGGCCTCCGCTTCCGGTGGGGCCACCGCTATGCCCGCCGGCGGCGACATCACGATGGCCGTGTTTAACGGTTGGGACGAGTCGCTCGCGACCTCGCTGCTATGGCAGTCGATCCTTAACGACAAGGGCTACAACGTGGAGCTTGCCTACGCGGACGCCGCACCCGCGTTCCAGGGGGTCGCCGATGGCGACTACGACCTGGTGACCGACGTGTGGCTGCCCGTCACCCACGCTGACTATGTCAAAACCTTCGGTGACGACATCGTTAAGCTGGGCGCCTGGTTCGACAAGGCTGCCCTCACCGTTGCCGTGAACGCAGACGCACCCATCGACTCGCTCGCGGAGCTGTCCGACCCCAAGGTTGCGGCTGAGTTCGACAACCGCATCGTGGGCATCGAGCCCGGTGCCGGTCTCACGGGTGCCGTGGAGAAGGCTATCCCGAACTACGGTCTTGGCGACATGGAATTCATCACGTCGTCCACCCCCGCCATGCTCGCAGAGCTGGACAAGGCGACCAAGGCTGATGAGAACATCGTCGTCACGCTATGGGAGCCACACTGGGCCTACGGCGCGTACGACCTCAAGAACCTTGAGGACCCTGACGGCATGCTTGGCGACGCCGAGGAGATTTACACCTACTCACGCACCGGCTTTGCGGACGACATGCCCGAAGTTGCCGCATGGATGAGTAACTTCTCGATGGACTCGGATCACCTTTACGAGCTCGAGAACCAACTCAACGGTGCCGAAGAGGGCGACCAGCCTGGCATCGTCTCCGACTGGATCGCTACAAACCAGGACTGGGTTGACTCGCTGACCGCTTAAGGTCACCTAGCCCCACTCAACGCAGAAACGCCGGTCGCCCCGTGAGGGGCGGCCGGCGTTTTTCTTTTGCACTGAGCAGTGCGTTGGACCTAACCGCGCGTGAGCTTGCGGTACGTCACGCGGTGCGGACGTGCAGCATCGGCGCCTAGGCGCTCAATCTTGTTCTCCTCGTAGGCCTCGAAGTTGCCCTCGAACCAGTACCAGTTGGCGGGGTTGTCGTCGGTACCTTCGTACGCGAGGATGTGCGTCGCCACCCGGTCGAGGAACCAGCGATCGTGGGAGACCACCACCGCGCAGCCCGGAAATTCGAGCAGCGCGTTCTCCAGAGAACCGAGGGTCTCTACGTCGAGGTCGTTGGTCGGCTCATCGAGGAGGAGCAAGTTGCCGCCCTCCTTGAGTGTGAGCGCAAGGTTGAGGCGGTTGCGCTCGCCACCTGAGAGGATCCCTGCGGCCTTTTGCTGGTCCGGGCCCTTGAAGCCAAACGCGCCCACGTACGCGCGCGAAGGCATCTCGACGTTGCCCACCTTGATGTAGTCGAGGCCGTCGGACACCACCTCGAACAGTGACTTGTTGGGGTCGATGCCGCCGCGGCTCTGATCCACGTAACTGAGCTTCACGGTCTCGCCGACTTTGAGCTCGCCGTCGTCGAGGGGCTCGAGACCTACGATGGCCTTGAATAGCGTAGTCTTCCCCACACCGTTGGGGCCGATCACGCCGACGATGCCGTTGCGAGGCAGCGAGAAGGATAAACCGTCGATGAGCGTGCGGTCGCCGAATCCCTTGTTGATGCCTTTGGCCTCCAGCACCAGCGAACCCAGACGTGGGCCCGGGGGGATCTGAATCTCTTCGAAGTCGAGCTTCTTGGTCCGCTCCGCCTCGGTGGCCATCTCTTCATACCGTCCAAGGCGCGCCTTTGACTTAGTGCGCTTGCCCTTGGCGTTTGAGCGCACCCACGCGAGTTCCTCCGCGAGGCGCTTGGAGAGCTTGGCGTCCTTCTTGCCCTGGACGCTGAGGCGCTCCTGCTTCTTCTCGAGGTAGGTCGAGTAGTTGCCCTCGTACGGGTACAGGCGGCCGCGGTCGATCTCGCAGATCCACTCGGCGACGTGGTCGAGGAAGTACCGGTCGTGAGTCACGGCAAGCACCGCGCCCGCGTACTTGGAGAGGTGCTGCTCAAGCCACAACACCGACTCGGCGTCGAGGTGGTTGGTGGGCTCGTCGAGCAGCAGCAGGTCCGGCTTCTCGAGCAACAGCTTGCACAGCGCGACGCGGCGGCGCTCACCTCCCGAGAGGTGGGTCACGGCAGAGTCCGGCGGGGGGCATCGCAGCGCGTCCATGGCCTGCTCGAGCTGCGAGTCCAAGTCCCACGCATCGGCGTGATCCAGGAACTCCTGTAGCTCCCCCATCTCCGCGAGCAACCTGTCGTAGTCGGCGTCGGGGTTGGCCATCTCCTCGGAGATTTCGTTGAAGCGCTGGAGCTTTGCCATTGTCTCCCCCGCGCCCTCCTGCACGTTACCCAGGACGGTCTTCTCCTCATTGAGCTTGGGCTCCTGCATGAGAATGCCCACGGTGAAGCCATCGGCCAAGCGTGCCTCGCCGTTGGATGGCTGCTCAAGCCCCGCCATGATCTTCAAAATCGTAGACTTTCCTGCGCCGTTTGGGCCGACGACGCCAATCTTGGCGCCGGGCAGAAATGACATCGTCACGTTGTCAAGGATGACCTTGTCGCCGTGTGCCTTGCGCGCCTCGTACATGGTGTAAATAAACTCAGCCACTGATGCTCCGTGAGGTCTGGGGTCGGCGCGTGAGCGCCCGAGTGGGATACCCGTACAGCCTACGCGCTCAGGGCACAGCACCCCACAGAGTCCTGCAGGGCGCCACGGCGCTCGACAGCCCGTCTGGTGCGCGCGCGGGCCAGGGCGCGAGGTGCGACCAGTAAATGATCGCCGCCCCGCGCCGTCACCTCTCTCGAGCTGGCGCTATGCCGCTGTCGTCTGCTCCCCGTCAGCCACCTCCAGATCCTCGTCCGGCTCGGCGCTGTCCCCTATCAGGCCGTCGCCTTCAAGCCCTCCGGCCGCCTCCTTGGGTTCGGCATCGGCGTCCCCGGCGGTAGCCCTGGTGAAATCGGCCACGCCGCGCGTGAGGTCGTGGCCCACGGTGATCGCGTCGAGCACGAGGTCGGTGCGGGGCCCGCTGTCCGCCTCCCACTCGTTGGTCTTGAATCGTCCGGTCACGCTGACCGGTTGACCTTTCGCGATCGACCGCGACACAAGTGTCGCCGCGCCTCGAAAGACGCGGACTGAGAACCATTCGGTGCGTCCGTCGACCCACTCATTTTTGTCTCGATCGAAGTAGCGTGACGTCGACGCGAGTCGAAACGTGCACATGTTGACGCCCGATGCGCTAAGCACGAGCTTGGGATCCGTTGCGGCCCATCCTGCAACTGTCATAGTGAGGTCATTCATGGCGCCCTCCTTGACGCGTGTCGCAATTTGCGACTGCGACTAGGCTCGCTCAGCGCCCGCAGTGCCCGCTGGGC
>Ga0307486_1001642_pt1 | contig 16661 bp, 19 predicted proteins | sample CBIW02metaG_FD_203663 | JGI IMG/M metagenome (GOLD analysis project Ga0307486, IMG submission 203663) | Sea-ice brine microbial communities from Beaufort Sea near Barrow, Alaska, United States - CBIW 0.2 | ecosystem: Environmental > Aquatic > Marine > Coastal | place: USA: Alaska | collected... | reverse complement strand
AAAACCTTGTCGGCCAAGGCAACGAACTTGATACCCTTTGCGACGAAGTCGGTCTCGCAGGCGAGCTCGATCATGTAGGCGGTGTCGCCCAACTCCTTGGCCGCGACGAGTCCCTCTGATGTGGAACGGTCAGCGCGCTTTGCGTTGCCTTTCGCACCCTTGAGGCGCAGAATTTCGATGGCCTTGTCCATGTCCCCGTCAGCTTCAACGAGGGCATTCTTGGTGTCGACCATTCCGGTGCCAAGGTTCTCACGAAGAGCCTTGACGTTTTCGAGTGTGAAGTTTGCCATATGGGCGTCCTTACTTGGTCTCGTCGGCAACGACAGTCGCATCGTCGGCAACAGCGGCCAGCACGGCAGCAACGTCAGCGTCCGATACGGAGTCAGCGATGGTTGCGGAAGGCTCTGCAACGGGGGCCTCGTCGGCTTCGACAGTAGCGTCGGCAACCTTCTCGGTTTCGGCAGAGGACTGCGCGGGCGTGGTCTCGGCGGCGGGGGCGTCAGCATCCGGGGCCTGAAGCAGTTCAGCTTCCCAAGCGGCGAGAGGCTCAACTTCGGCCTCCGGCTTGGCGTGGCGCTGGATCAGTCCCTCGGCTGCGGCGTCCGCAATGATACGGGTCAATAGTCCGACGGAGCGAATGGCGTCGTCGTTACCCGGGATCGGGTACTGCACGTCGTCGGGGTCGCAGTTGGTGTCAAGGATCGCGATAACGGGGATACCAAGCTTGCGAGCCTCGTCGATGGCGAGGTGCTCCTTGTTGGTGTCCACAACCCACAACGCAGACGGCGTCTTCGTGAGGTTACGGATTCCGCCGAGGCTCTTGTGCAGCTTAACGAGCTCACGCTTCTTGATGAGCATTTCCTTCTTCGTGAAACCGCTCTTGGCGGTGTCTTCGAAGTCGAGCTCTTCGAGCTCTTTCATGCGGGCCAGACGCTTGGAAACGGTCTGGAAGTTGGTGAGGAGGCCACCGAGCCAGCGCTGGTTGACATAGGGCTGGCCTACGCGCTGAGCCTGCTCTGAGATGGATTCCTGAGCTTGCTTCTTGGTGCCGACGAAGAGGATGGTGCCACCGTGGGCAACCGTCTCCTTGACGAAGTCGTAGGCCTTGTCAACGAACCCGAGCGACTGCTGCAGGTCGATGATGTAAATGCCGGAACGCTCGGTGAAGATGAAACGCTTCATCTTCGGGTTCCAACGGCGGGTCTGGTGCCCAAAGTGCACGCCGCTGTCAAGCAGCTGGCGAATTGTAACGACGGCCATGTGCCGACTCCTGTTCTGATGAAGGCTCGAAGAACCTTGATCAATCGGTTTGTGCGAAGATCGGTCGATCAACGCTCCTGGTGCCCGGCGCATGTTCACCCTGCATCACGAAAACTCTCGTAAGACGGGACCGATTGAACATGGCGGCCGAATGGGCACGCGTAGTCAGCGCGCGAAGCGCTGCTGTAATTAGCGTATCACCACCATGCGGGCAGAAACGACCAGCCACCGCCATGCTCTCGGCAATCCTCCACAGCTAATAAGCACTGCAACCTATACCCAGATTCATCAGATTCTTAGCCATTCGCCACGCCGAGCGGCAGTGTGGCGCCATGCACAATTTTCGCACGCTGGTCGTATCGGCCCTCATCGTTGCTGTCGTGGTGATTTCAGCGTGCACGACGTCTGTTGCCGCATCGATCCCACGGGCGGCAGCAGTACGGGTGGCGCCTGGCCCGTCCTGGACCTGGCCGCTGGGTGAGCCCGGCGTGATCATCCAGCCGTTCGTGGCACCAGCCTCGCCCTACGCGGCCGGTCATCGTGGCCTCGACCTGGCCGCAGTTCCGAATGCATTGGTATTCGCTGCCAGCGACGGTGTCGTGTCGTTTTCTGGCACAGTCGTAGATCGGCCGGTGCTGTCGATCCTGCACCCGGGAGACGTGACTACAACGGTCGAGCCCGTGATCGCCCTTGTGCGTGCCGGGGAGTCGGTGCGGGCGGGACAGAAGATTGGCACCGTGGCGAGCGGGGGCCACTGCCCGCCGGGCTGTCTACACTTCGGCGTGCGTTCCCACGGGCTCTATGTTTCCCCCCTTCTCTTTGTGGGGATCGTGCCGAGAGCGGTTTTGCTGCCAGCCCTGCCCTGACGACGCGGTCCGAGTCGCCCGAGTCGCTCGAGTCGCCCGAGTCGCCCGAGTCGCCCGAGCGTTCATGGGCTCCAGAACTGCGATGGTGACGTCAGGCTCGCGGGTGAGCAAGTCCATAGCTGGCCTTCAACCGTTCCGCTGACACGTGGGTGTAGATCTGCGTGGTGCCGAGGCTGACGTGGCCGAGAAGCTCCTGAACAGCACGTAGGTCTGCTCCACCGTCGAGAAGATGAGTGGCGGCCGTGTGGCGCAGGGCGTGCGGTCCGGCGGGACCGGAGCCGGGAATTGCGGCGAGCAGGTTAGCCACGAGACGATAGACCGCGCGAACTCCAAGACGTTGCCCTACTCGTCCCACGAATAGAGCGGCTTCTCGCGGCACAGGGGTCAACGGCGCGGTACCGGTACCGGTGCCGGTGCCGGTGCCGGTGCCGGTGCCGGTGCCGGTGCCGGTGCCGGTGCCGGTGCCGGTGCCGGTGCCGGGAGTTTTCACTTTGTCCGCGATGGTCTGGCGTGATCCACTGAGATACGCCACGAGGGCACGTTGGGCAGGAACCCCGAACGGAACCACTCGCTCTTTGGCTCCCTTTCCGGTGACGCGCACGGTTAGGCTGTCGAGGTCGACATCGATAATATCGAGGCCAACGAGCTCGGAAACTCGCAGGGCCGAAGCGTAGAGAAGTTCCACGATCGCATGATCGCGGAGTGCATCCCCCTGGTTCCCCTCGGTTCGTGCTTCCAGCCCGCTGAGCAGATTTGTCATCTGCGCGCGGGTGATAACTCGCGGAAGGGTACGTGCCGGCTTCGGAGAACGCAGCCGCAGCGCGGCATCGGGGGTGTCGCCCTGTCGTCGTGCAAGCCAGGCGGTGAAGCTGCGTGTTGATGCCGACCGACGGGCCAGCGTTGCCCGAGCAAGGCCCGCCTCGGTGGCTACGTAGAGCCATTCCCGCAGAAGTTCCAGGCTCAGGCCTGTTGACGACGTGTACCCGTGCGCGGCGGCAAACCCGGCCAGCTGAGCCAAATCGGTGCGGTACGCCCGCACCGTATGCACTGAGTAGCCACGCTCGACCCTGAGGTAGCGCAGAAACTGTTCGATATCCTCACTCAGATGCACGCGTCTAGTGTCTCTTACTCTTCGTCGAAATGCCGCGAGAATGCTTGCAGGCGATCAGTGGGCGAGAGCCGGGAAAGCTCCTCGACGTACTGGGCCGGAAACTGTGTAACGTCCGCAAAGGCACCGATAGGCAGTTGCGAGTGGGTGATCTGATCGGCGTAGACGTGCACGAGGTTGAGCGTCTGGCCACCATCGATTCCGGCGAGTTCCTGGTTGGGGGCGCCAAGATCCATCGTGTAGCAGGTGGCAGCCGCCACCGACACGGGGATACCGGCAAAGAGGCCCTGGCTGGAATAATGCAGATGCCCGCCAAGAATGGCCCGAACGTCGCTGCCCGTCAGGACGCCCGCCAGTGCCGACTGCTCCTGCAATTCAAGAACACTCATAAGTGGCAGCGGCGTGGGAATTGGAGGGTGATGCAGGGCCAGAATTGATCCGCGACGGGCGGGTTGACGGAGCACATCGGTCAGCCAGAGCAGCTGATCCGCGGTGACTTCACCATGGTGGTAGCCCGGAACGCTCGTATCAAGGGCAATGATACGGAGGCCATTAACATCATGCACCCGATCGACTGGCCCGTCGCGGCGGGGCGAACCGTGCTCGCCGAGCAGCACAGTACGAAAGGGTTCACGCTTGTCGTGATTGCCCATCACCCAAATAACCGTCGCGTTCCACCGTGCCGCGGCCCTGACCACAATTTCGCGTACGCGCAGGTAGGCATCTGTTTCCCCCCGATCGGCGATATCACCGGTAAGGATGAGCGCATCAGGTGCTATGCCTGAGCGGTGTAGTTGTTCAAGGGCCCGGTTCACTGTGTGGTCAGTATCGACAACACCATAAAGCGCTTGGCCCGCACTGAGAAAATGGGTATCGCTCAGATGAACCAAAATCATGTCGGCGGGCGCATATTGCCCCAGTTGCACGGCTGACATGGTTCACCTCTCTTTGGGCTTTCAGCCTACGGGCATCCACCGACGCTGATTATTTCACCGGCACTGATCATTTCACCGGCACTGATCAGAAGACCGGGAGGACCGAGAGAGTGTTATCGCCAAAATTGGTGATTCCGACTTTGCTGCTGTCGGGCATAACAGCAAGGCTCGTCGGGGCATGCCCGACAGGAATACGACTGATTATTCTGTTCGTTGCGGTGCTGATCGTCACGATGGTGTTGTCGTCACCGGACAAAACGTAGAGTCTGGAACCGTCGCCACTCACTTCTAGGTCGCCGGGTGCGTTGATGGCGATACTGGCCCGCACCCGGTTGGTCGCAGTGTCGATCATCTCGACGACATTGGATGCCCCGGTGACAAGGTCTCGTCCCAGGCTCGCGTAGACCGTCCTTCCGTCGGGCGACGGTGCCGACGCGACCGGCGGATAGGCCGTATCGATTCGCTTGGGCAGCAGTCGATTAGTCGCGGTATCCACGACGAGAATGAAGTAGTCATCCCCATTGCTGACGTACACCTGCGTCTGGTCGGCACTAAGCGTAAGCTCGCTGCCCGCGGTGCCGGTAAAAATTGGATCGGCGAGCCTGCGAGTCGCGATCGTAGCCACCGTAATCTCCCTCAACGTCGGGGAGTTGCCGATATAAAGGGATTTGCCATCTGGAGTGGCAAGGAGATCTCCGCAGGTGCCCGCAGCAAAAGAATAGGCGATGGTGTTCGACTTGATGTTGATGGCGTAGACCTTTTCGTCGGCACAGGTGCTCACGAATATCTGCTTCTGGTTGGTCGATACCGCCAGCCCAACCGGGTTTCTACCAACGGCAACGCGTGCCACTACTTTGCCAGTGGCGGTGTTGATGACTGAGACCGTGTGCGATTGTGAGTTAGCTACGTACGCCCAGCCGCCGTTAGCCGTCACAACGACTTTACGGGGACCGGCACCGACGGCGATGGTGGCGGGCGCCACGAGCCCGGTGGACACGCTCGTGCGCAATACGGTCTGATATCCGGCTTTCGTGCCGGTGACAGCGACCGTAATACGCTTTCCCACGTGGGCGCTTGACGGTGTGAAAACGGATGCGGTCGCGCCAAAAACCGTCACGCCAGCCACCATCCAGCGGTAAGCCAGTGAAACTGGTGCCGGTTGCCAGGTTCCCGGCAAAGCGGTCAGTCTCCGGCCTGCCTGTGGCACTCCGCTGATCGTCGGGGTCGGGCTGGCAGTAAGCTTTCTCGCGCTCGGCTGGCTTGCGGCAACAGTGCCAGTGCCAGTGCTGATCTGGCTTGTCACGCCCGACACGGGTGCTGGCAGGGATGCGGGTGCCGCAAGCGCCGCCGGTGCAGCGATCAATACCGCCGTTCCAATAGTGAGGAATGACAGCGCCAGGGACAGGCCGCGGCGAGGTATTGGCAAGTGAGCACTCATAATTTCACGATCTTTCGAGAGAAGATGACACGTGATTGCATGGTGTAAGAAGTTGCGGGTAACAGTAATCCCGCCCTCGACCCAAGACAAGGCACAATCCTCCAAGGTCCCGAAATCCCACCGAATGGTTTTGCTGATTTCGTGCGGCTCACCACTACAGGCGGCGCACCCAACCAGCCTGCCGCTCCTCGGCTGCCCCATCGAGGTCGAGGCCCCCCAGTGCGCCGCGCACGGCCGCATTCGATAACCCGGCCCTTCGAGACAGGTCAGCCACCGTGCGCGGAGAACGACCGCTGAGCGCATCGAACACCCGCACCTGCTCGCTGGTGCGAGGTCTCGGCCCCGGTCCAGCATCGGTGTCCGGAAAATCGAGCGGCACCTGAATCGACGGCTCACCAACGAGCTCGGCCATCTCGGTGGGGTTGGTAACGCACACTGCAGCAAATTCGCGAATGAGGCGATGGCAACCGGCCGAGGTGGGGCTGGTGATCGGCCCGGGAACGGCTCCGAGCGGGCGCCCCAGAGCCGACGCGTGGCCAGCCGTATTCAGCGATCCAGATCGCCAGCCCGCTTCGAGAACGACCGTAGCCGCACTGGCTGCAGCGATGAGTCTGTTCCTTTGCAGAAAGCGCCACTTCGTGGGTGCTGCCCCGCAGGGAAGTTCTGAGACTACCGCCCCGCTGGCAACGATGCGGGTGAGCAGGGAGTCGTGGCCACTCGGGTAAAAACGGTCAACTCCCCCGGCCAAAAAAGCCACTGTGATCCCGTCGCTGGCCAGCGCCGCCCGATGCGCCATACCGTCGATTCCGTAGGCCGCACCTGACACCACAGCGAAACCTCGATCGACCAGCCCTGCAGATGCTTCCATAGCGATGTGCTCACCGTAACCCGTGGCTGCCCGAGCTCCGACGAGTGAAATCGAGTTGGTCAGCGCCGCCAGGGCCCCCGGCACCCCTCGCCACCACAGCGCGAGCGGGGCATGCTGCTCGAGATCGTTGAGACTGTGTGGCCAGAGCGCATCCGTGGCCAGCAATAGGCTGGCCCGCATGCGAGCAGCCTGTTGCAGCGAACGAATGACGTCACCGGAGTTCAGTCGCGGTCGCCAGCGTTGCAGCCCTGAATCAAGAGCCTGTTCCAACTCGGTGCTGCTATCGGCATCCTGTTCCGGGATATCGCTGGTGGAACCGGCCGAGAAAACAACACCGGGGCCGCCCGCCTCCGTCCCGAGCGCATCGCGCATAAGCGAACCGATGCGCACCGGGCTCCAGGACTCGAGGATGGCACTAAGGGCCACACTGGCACCGAGGCTCGATACGAGAAGTCCTGCGGTACCGTCGCCGGGTTCTGCAATGCCCGACCACGCAGCTCGAGCGAACACCTCGCTGGCTGTGGCGCGATCGTCGCCGTCTGTTAGATCACTGCGCACTCCCGCGGCCAGTTCACTCACCCGAACCGTATCCAGACCAAACAGTGTCATGGGGACATTCCTTTACGTAGATAAAGCGCCTGGCCCACCTGGTCGGGGCCGGGCAGGGTGAGACCGTCGCAGTCTGCGATGGTCCAGGCGATTCGCAGCACCCGGTCGTAACCCCGCATCGTGATGCCACCGCGCTCAAGCGCCCGGTCCAACCCAGCAGTGGTTTTCGGGGGAAGACGAACCAACCCCTGGCGCAGCCACGGGCCCGGAACCTGGGAGTTCAGTGTCCACGGCGTATCCGTGAGCCGTTCGGCCGCCATCGCGCGAGCGGTAACCACCCGATGCCGCGCCGTCGCACTCGTTACCCGTGTCGACCCAGCAGCCAGGCGCAGCTCGGCCGCCGTGATGCGCCGAACGCCCAACTGAATATCAATGCGATCCAGCAGCGGCCCGGAGATGCGCGCGAGATAGCGCCGACGTGCGTTGGGCGGACAGGTGCAGCTGAGGTCCCCCGCACCATATTGTCCGCAGGGACAGGGGTTGGCCGCCATCACGAGCTGAAACCGTGCCGGGAAATGAGCAACGGCACTAGCTCGATGAATACTGATCCAGCCCGATTCAAGCGGCTGGCGCAGGGCATCGAGTACCGGAGAGGAAAATTCGGGCGCTTCGTCAAGAAAAAGTACCCCGTGCGAAGCTTGTGACGCGGCTCCCGGCCGAATCTGGGCGCCTCCTCCCCCCACCATCGCCGCCGCCGTCGCTGTGTGGTGCGGTGCCACCCACGGGGGGCGAGTAATCAACGTTCCGCCAAGCCCTGGGCCGCTCAGCGAACGCAGAGAGCTGACTTCAAGCGAATCAGCCGGGTCGAGATCGGGCAGCAGACCGGGTAGCCGCGCGGCCAACATCGTCTTACCGGCGCCGGGCGGTCCGAGCATAAAAACATGGTGCCCGCCCGCTGCCGCAATCTGCAGGGCGAGGATGGCGTCGTCATTGCCGATTACATCGGCCAGGTCGGGTTCGGCGGCTTCGCTGATTGGAAGGACCGCTGCCAGAATTGGTTCCACCGGTACGGGTGTCAGTGCCGCGCCGTGCCAGATCGCGGCCTCCCGGAGGGATGCCACACCGACCACGCGAATGCCCGGAACCAGTCGGGCCTCTTGCTCATTACCGACTGGGACCATTACCGTGCTGTGCCCGAGTCGAGCGGCGGTCATCACTCCCGGAAGAATTCCGGGAGTAGGCCGTAGCCGCCCATCGAGGGCGAGCTCGCCGAAGTGCACCACTGTGCCGACCGATTCCGCGGAGAGAACCTTGTCGGCGGCCAAGCAGGCTAGTGCAATCGCCAGGTCGAAGCCGGCACCGTGCTTGGGCAACGCGGCCGGCGACAGATTGATGGTGAGACGGTGAACGGTGAGAGGGCATCCACTGTTGGTCGCTGCGGCCCGCACGCGCTGGGTGGCTTGGGACAATGCTGCATCGGGCAGACCAATCAGAATCATGCCGGGCAATTGTGCTGATATGTCGGCCTCAACCTCGACCAACGCGCCGGTGAGCCCGAGCAGGGCAACGGCGTGGGTGCGCGCGATGCCCATCAGAAAACGCCCATCAGGTGTTCAATGACCGGTTCACGACCGGTCGGGGCAATGACGGCAATGACGTCGAGTCGAATTTGGCGTGGCCACCGTTCGGCTTGAACACACCATGCGGCGGCGAGGCGACGCATCCGGGCGAGCTTCTTTAACGTGATGGCCTCAAAAGGATGCCCAAATCGCACGCTGCTGCGCGTTTTCACTTCGACGAAGACTACCGCATGGCCCAATTGTACGACGAGGTCGATTTCGCCCTCGTTACACCGCCAGTTGCGGGTCAGAATTGTGTAGCCAGCGCCCTGTAGAAAAAGCGCGGCCTGCTCTTCGCCGAGTTTACCGAGTTCGTCTTTACGCGCCACGAGTGCCTCCAGACACCAGAGTGACCGTGTTGGCGCGATCAGGAGGAAGGCGACTCGCTGCTGGTGGACAATGACTAAATCCCTCGAATGGGGAGGAGGCGGGAAAGCAGCTTCCGGGTAACGGTTTTAGTCAGCGTGCATGACGAAGAGACGGCGCACAATATCGCCGGCTACGAGCGCATCGAGGCTCTCGTTGAGATCTCTCAGAGGACGCGTATCGGTGTGTAGCAGTTCGACCGGCAGTCGCCCATCTCGCCACAGTTGCAGGTAGGCCGGAATATCCCGGCTGGGCACGGAGTCACCCATATAACAGCCGAGTAGCCGTCGGCCGAGTCCAGCAAACTGTAGCGCAGGCGTTTCCAGCTTTTGTTCAGGATGAGGCAGCCCTACGCATACGAGGGCGCCGCCGCGGGTGAGTAGGGCAAGGCAAGCTTCCATCACACGGGCGCTGCCAACGGCCTCGATGGCGAGGTCGACACCACCGGGCGCATGTTGGAGGACTAGGCTTGCCGCCTGTTCGGGGGAACCCGCATAATGAGCTCCACAGCGAAGGGCAAGGGCTTGTTTTTCGGGCAGCGGATCGATGGCGATAATGGTCGAGTCCGTTACCTGGGCCGCCGCCATCACAGCCATGAGTCCAACGGCCCCGAGCCCGAACACGATCACAGACTGTCCGGGAAGGAAGCCGCCGGTATTCACAACGGCTCCGATACCGGTGAGCGCCGCGCAACCAAACATGGCCGCGATATCAAAAGGAACATCCGACTCGATTACCACAACGGATTCGCGGGCAACGACCGCGTACTGGGAGAACGCCGAGACTCCCAGGTGATGGTTGATGCGCTCCCCTGAACTGCTTTGCAGAACCGCCGCACCATGAAGAAGGTCGCCGGAGCCGTTTGCTTCGGCGCCGCGATGGCAGAGCGCCGGGCGCCCAGCCACGCAGGCCCGGCAGCCGCCGCAGCTCGGCACGAATACAAGGACGACCCGGTCACCGATGGCAACATCGTCGACTCCCTCCCCGAGTGCTGTCACGGTACCGGCGGCTTCGTGGCCGAGCGCCATCGGTAACTCTCGAACGCGCGAACCATCAATGACCGACAAATCGGAGTGACATAGGCTGGCGCGTTCGATACGAACCAGAACCTCACCGGCCCGGGGTGAGGGCACGGGGACCTGCTCAAATGACAACGGTTGGCTACAGGCATAGGGTCGGGCGGAGCCAGCGCCTCGCAGAATCGTACTGAGCATCGTTGCTGGAGTCATTTTGCCAATATAACGTGCGAAACGCCGTACGCTGGTCGTATGAAATCCAGCACAACTCGGCGCACACGCCTTCGGAACACAGCGGCTGATCTTGGCATGCGTGCAATGAACATTGGCCACCGGATGCTACTGGCGCTCAGCCGGGGACGACTCGGCTGGACTATCGGCCCGATGCAAACCGTCGAGCTGCACACCATCGGCCGCAGTACCGGTCAACGACGATCGACGATGCTCACAGCACCCGTACACGAAGACGAGCGGTATGTGCTGGTGGCTTCTAAAGGTGGCGACGACCGGAATCCGTTTTGGTATCTCAATTTGCTGGCTAACCCCAACGTAGAGCTCACCATTCGCGGGGTGACACGCCCGTTTCTGGCGCGAACGGCGTCAGCGGTGGAAAAGACCGCATTGTGGCCGAAAATCGTCGCAGCATACTCGGGATACGGCGCTTATCAAAGCAAAACCGACCGCGAGATTCCGGTGGTTATCTGCGAGCCACTCCCCTAACGGCAGTGGAGGCCCAGAACGCGAGCCCGGTGTTGTGATTGGGTCCCCGCCAGAGGCCCCGTGCATGACTGAGAGGGGCGAACGTAGAGGCTATAAGGCCGGCGCGAGAACCTCGGTATTGATCACGGGGAAGGCCGGAGCGTGCACGCCCGACATTTCTTCCAACACTCGAATGACCTGGCAGCTGTAACCATATTCGTTGTCATACCAAACGTAAAGAACGACTTTCTGATCGGTCACGATGGTGGCCAGCCCATCCACAATTCCGGCACGACGCGAGCCGAGAAAGTCGCTTGAGACGACTTCAGGCGAGTCGATGTAGTCGATCTGGCGATGCAGTGAAGAGTGAAGCGAGATCGTACGCAGGTACGTGTTGAGTTCGTCTTTATCGGTGGCACTGCGCAGGTTGAGGTTGAGAATGGCCATCGACACATCGGGTGTGGGCACACGAATGGCGTTGCCAGTGAGCTTGCCCGCGAGTTCTGGCAAGGCCTTGGCGACCGCCTTGGCAGCGCCGGTCTCGGTAATGACCATGTTGAGGGCCGCCGAGCGCCCACGACGATCGCCGGAGTGAAAGTTATCGATGAGGTTCTGGTCGTTCGTGAAGGAGTGCACCGTTTCAACGTGGCCGTCGATGATGCCATAGCGGTCGTTGATTGCCTTCAGCACTGGGGTGATCGCGTTGGTCGTGCATGAAGCGGCGGTGATGATGCGGTCGCTCTCCAGGATGTCGGCATGGTTGATGCCGTGCACAATGTTCTTCAGCTTCCCTTTACCGGGCGCGGTAAGTAGCACTCGGGCCACACCGGGGCATTGGAGGTGCTGGGACAGGCCCTCTTCGTCGCGCCATTTGCCCGTGTTGTCCACGACGATGGCGTCGTGAATGCCGTACTGCGTGTAGTCCACACTCGACGGATCACCGGAGTAGATCACCTGGATCAGCGTGCCGTTGGCGAGGATCGTGTTGTTCTCCTCATCGATGGTGATCGTGCCCTCGAACGGGCCGTGCACCGAATCGCGGCGCAGCAGACTGGCACGTTTCATCAAGTCGTTAGCCGAACCGCGTCGCACCACGATGGCGCGCAGCCGCAAGCCCTGCCCTCCACCAGCATGCTCAATGAGGATGCGCGCGAGCAGCCGACCGATGCGGCCAAAGCCGTACAGCACCACATCGGTGCTCGTACGACCATCTCGGCCATGCTGCCAAACAACATCGGCGAGTTCGCCCTGAAGGTAGTCCTTCAGGCTCACCTGACCGTTGTGATCTCGAAAACCGAGCGCCAAGCGGGCAAGGTCGACCGAAGCGGCGCCCAGGTTAAGGCTGGCGAGAGCCTCTAAAATAGGCAGGGTCTCATCGAGCGGCAGCTCAACATCCGCAATGTGGCGGGCAAAACGGTGGGCCTTGAGCAGGCCAATCACCGACTTGTTCACGAGGCCACGTCCATAAATGCTGGTCACCACGTTGTTGTCGCGGTACAGGCGCCCAATCAGGGGAACCATGGCTTCAGCGAGGGCCTCGCGGTTACTCCACGTTGCACGGGCACGATCAGCGTCCACAATCACAGGATTGCCTTTCTAAACCTTCGTTGGCGTGCCCCGCCACCCGAGGCGCCGCGGGTTGTTAGTTATTCGTCGAGCGCAAGTTCCTTGGGGAGTTCAAAATCCTTCGTCGCAAGTTCTTCCACGTTGACATCTTTGAAGGTGAGCACGCGCACCGATTTCACGAATCTATCCGAACGGTAGACGTCCCAGACCCAGACGTCTTTCATGGTCAATTCAAAGTAGAAGTCATGTTCCGTATCGCGGCGCACCAAGTCGACCTCGTTCGCCAGATAGAAGCGTCGTTCGGTCTCGACGACATACTGAAACTGACCAACGACGTCTCTATATTCCCGGTAAAGGGCCAACTCGACCTCACGGTCGTAGTCTTCGAATTCGTCTTCTTCCATGGTGATCTCATCTTACGCTGAGATCTTCAACCACGATTTGCGGTGTAAGGGGCTCGGCCCGAGCGAGCTGATCGCACTCATGTGGGCAGCGCTGCCATAGCCCTTATTCGACGCCCAGCCATAGCCCGGCGAGTCGTTGTGGGCAGCGATCATGAGGCGGTCGCGATGCACTTTTGCGATAACGGATGCCGCCGCCACCGACCCACAGTCTCGATCCGCTTTTATACGGGTCACCACGTTCAACGGCGTAACGAGAGCTTTGTTCAGCCAATCATCGCTCCCATCGAGCAATACGATACTGCCGGCAACGTCTACTCCGTGAAGATGAAGCTCGCGCAACGCGCGTTTTCCCGCCAAACCCAGGCACGCCATGATGCCCAGCTCATCGACTTCGGCGGCCGAGGCGAGACCAACTGCCGAATGCGAGGCCCAGGCCACAGCGAGGGGCGCAAGCCGTTCTCGACGTGGCTCGCTGAGCATCTTCGAGTCGCGCAGGCCTGCCGGGATGGTCACGACGGATGCGTTGATCGCGGCAAACCCCACGGCCACCGGCCCGGCCAGGGCGCCCCGTCCAACTTCGTCGCAGCCAATCACGAAGCTCGCACCGGTGCGCAGAAGATCGAACTCCACGTCCAGGGTGGGGTCGCTCACTGCCACTACTTCGAGCCCTTATCCGTCAATTCAACGTCTCGAAAAACGTCGGGGTAATCATCGAGCCAGGCCCAGTGAGCCAGGGGCCAGCTTACGACGAGGGCACGACCAACCACATTCTCAATGGGCACATAGCCCTTGCCTGCGGTGTCACCGTTGTAGCGGGAATCTTTAGAGTTATACCGGTTATCGCCCATCATCCAGAGCGAGCCGGCGGGGATAGTGACATCGAAATCATCTTTAGATACCGCAGTTTGACCGGCTGGCAGCAGCACATACTCTGACTCATCTATCGGAATATCGTTGACGCTCATCTGGCCGAGGGCATTGCAGCAGACGACGTGATCGCCGGGCAGCCCGATTGCCCGCTTGATCAGGTGGTCGTTGCTGTCCGGTGCTGAGAGCCCTATAACCGACAACAGCCAATCCGCAGAGGCCACGATGGGGTTCTGAACGATCTCCGGCTGGGGAAGCAGCCATCCGCCGGGGTCTTTGAAGACCAGAACATCGCCACGCTTGATGGGGATAAGCCCTGGTTCGAGTTGGTTCACGATGATGCGGTCATCGATCTGCAGAGTATTCTCCATCGAGCCCGAGGGGATGTAGAACGATCGAATGAGAAAGGTCTTGATCATGAAGGAGATGAGCAGTGCGACGACGAAGATAATCAGCAGGTCGCGAATGAACAGTAAGACGCTGCGCTTTTTACTCGGCGCCTTCTTACTGTGTGGTCTTTTCGACTCTGCTACCCAAGGATCGGACTTTGAGGCGAGCACTTCATCTGTCATTTAACCGCCTGAGCTCCCCATCAGTTTAGGTGATGGGGAGCTCAGTAAAGAATCCGGATGGATCTTTGGCTGGCGCGAAAGTTAGCGCTTTTCCTTGATCTTGGCCTTCTTGCCGCGCAGGTCGCGCAGGTAGTAAAGCTTGGCGCGGCGAACGTCGCCGCGGGTCACGATCTCGATGTGGTCAATGACCGGGGAGTGCACCGGAAAGGTACGCTCTACGCCACGCTGAAAGCTGACCTTGCGAACGCAGAACGTTTCGCGCACGCCTTCGCCGGAGCGGCCAATGACAACTCCTTGGAAGACCTGGATACGAGAGCGGGTTCCCTCAATGATGTTGACGTGAACCTTAACGGTGTCGCCGGCACGGAAGTCAGGAATGTCCTTTTTCAGTGATGGCGCGTCTACCGCGTCGAGAATATGCATATTGGATCGCTCTCTGTACCCGCCACAGGTCGGCTACGCTAGGTGCTCCACTTAGGAAGCAATCAGTATGAGGAAGTGCGCCGAAGAAAGCAGGTTCCCCTGTGGCAGAGTCCTGCAACGGCACAAGCGTCTAGTCTGCCATGAAGTTCGCCCGGTCGCAAAGCCACTATGCGTCCAAGAATTGTTGGATCAAGCTCCGCGGCGCTTTTCTTCGATGATGATGGTCTCCGCAGGGGTGGTGCGACCAAAGCTCGACTTCGGACGCGCTTCGGGCGACGGCGCCTGGCCGCGCAGTGGATGTCGCGGGCCATTCGCGGAAGACTGCCCGCGAGCTGTCTGTTCCACCAGATCAACCATCGCCCGCATTCGACGCCGGGCGGAATCGACGAGCTCCCAAACGGCGAACCAAAACACCACCAGGCCGAAGACGATAACAAGTACACTCAGCCAGCCGGATGCATCCGTGGAAAAGGGTATGGCAATGATGAGGGCGTGCCAGAGAGCGAGAACGCCAGCGTCAGCGAGAGAAACAGCGCGCTGCGTGCGCACTTCTTTTCGGGCGTACACGACCAGGGCCACCAGCAGCATGCCGAGGCCGATGAGCACAGCACCGAAGAAAATACCCAGAACAGCCCAGGCGCCCGATCCGAAAATGGCGGAGCCGACGAGGAGCCAGAGCGGCAAGGCTCCAGCGGCAATAAATTGCCAACGGTAGAACGCACGGCGAATAATCACAAAATCAGGTTATCGATGAAAACTGGACACGGCCTTGGCGTTCGCTGAAGGCAGAAGGTCGGCGTGTACCAGCGCTGGCTATGCGATATCAGTAGGCAGCAGGTCCGGGCGCACCCGCTCGGTGCGTTCAATCTGTTGCTGATGCCGCCAGGTGGCAATCGCTCCATGGTTGCCGCTCAGCAACACCGGTGGCACCTCCAGGCCACGCCAACGGGCCGGCTTGGTGTAACTGGGATATTCCAGCAAACCGTCTTCGTGGGATTCCTCAACGAGGCTCTCCGGATTTCCGACAACTCCCGGAATAAGCCGGCCGATGGCTTCGATCATGGCCATCACGGCAACCTCTCCCCCGTTGAGCACGTAGTCGCCAAGGCTGATCAAGCGCACTCGTCCCCGCGTTTCGTAGTGGTCGACGACGCGCTGATCGATGCCCTCATAGCGACCGCAGCCAAAGACCAGGTGTTTTTCCAACGACAGCTCACGCGCGATAGCCTGCGTGAACTGGTCGCCGGCCGGGGAGGGAAAGATGAGAAGAGGACCAGTTAGCGCCGCGTCGTTACTGTCGGTGGGGACGGCGTCCTCGGTAGGGTCAACGTCTTCGGTAGCTTCGGACTCCCCCAAAACAGAATCGAGTACATCGCCCCAGGGCTCCGGCTTCATGACCATGCCGGCGCCACCGCCGTAGGGAGTGTCATCCACCGAGTGGTGACGATCGTGGGTGTGGTCGCGGAGGTTATGCACGCCCAACTCGATCAAGCCGCTGCGGCGGGCCTTGCCGAGGAGCGACAGGTCGAGCACATCGAAGAATTCGGGAAAAATAGTGACGATGTCGATGCGCATAAACAAATTCTAGAAGAGTCCAGAGTGCTCTCTAGCCGTGAGGTAGCGGTCTATCACCAAATCCACCAACGAAGTCGCAGCAGTCTCTTCCGGCATGAGCAGTGGAGCCGTGATTCGGGCGGCATGCGCTCCCTGGGCGTGAGCGAGGTCGAAAAAGAATCCGGGCGCCATGAGATAGGTACTCACGGTCACCATTCGGCTGCGGAGCCGAGCGGCAGTGATGGCACACGCTAATCGTGGCGTGGCCGCAGACAGAAAGCCCACGGTCACCCGAACGCCGAGACGACGTTCAAGCTGAGCACCGACGGCCTGGCAATCACTGACTGCGCGTACATCGCTGGAACCAGCCGCAGCCAGCACAATTTCCTGGCCGGGAACCCTTTGGTCGAATCCGGCCGCACAGAGTCGACGTTCGAGAACGTCGATAAGCCGCACATCGGGCCCGAGCGCTGGGGAAAGCGCCGTCACCCTGGAATGTGCGCGGGTGTCTCGCTGCAGGTCGACATGCACGTGGTACCCCGCGGAGAGCA
>Ga0307486_1001641_pt1 | contig 16665 bp, 9 predicted proteins | sample CBIW02metaG_FD_203663 | JGI IMG/M metagenome (GOLD analysis project Ga0307486, IMG submission 203663) | Sea-ice brine microbial communities from Beaufort Sea near Barrow, Alaska, United States - CBIW 0.2 | ecosystem: Environmental > Aquatic > Marine > Coastal | place: USA: Alaska | collected... | reverse complement strand
TCTATACAAGACTGTTCATCTGGATATTGTTTAAAAAATTCACCTAAATTCATAACTTTAACTTTTAGATTTCATTTCTTAAAGTTAAGAATTCATTGTCATTGGTACAAGTTACGGACAGGCATAATATTTTAAATAATTCCAAACCGGAATCCAATATTCTCACGGGAGCTAACACAGCATTTTGTGTACAAATGGGTCTTGATGCTATGTACAATGGCAGAATTATTCACAAAGAATCAAAAGATTATTATGAATCTTAACTAAGTTTCTTTTGTGAAATAACACAGCTATCCGGAAGTTTTAGCAAAAATATAAATTTCCTTTGTTAGGTGCCGGTTTTATTGATTCAATTCTATTTTATTGAGAAAATATTTAAAAAAGAGCAATCTTAAAACCGTTTGGTTTAATAGTCGATTTTATAGATTGAATTTGCTCTGGGAAGATGGGACATTGCGCTTTCGTGATATACACTTGTTTGACGAAAAAGTAGAATCGCCATACTTAACAAAAAAGCTGGAATCTAATCAGGCTTCTTTTTTTACGCTTCCGATAGTTGATTGATATATTTGGAGCACCGAAGATAAATTGGCCGGATTGCGATTTAATGTGATAAAAGACGGAATAAAACAACCTTTGTTAGGTAGTAATCCCATTGTTGCTAATCCGGAAAAAGGGAAACTTCATATTTCTTGGCTTCTTGATTCTGGTAAAAGCAAATTAGTTATGAATATTGATGAAAAAAATATTGAGATCAAAGTAGAAGGAGATGATTCCTTAAAATGGTTTTTGGATTTAACTGCGCCTGCAAAGAAGGAGAAATTACCATATCGAACTATAAAGAAAAATAAAGTTGAATGTGAATTTCAGGGAGCGGATTATTCCATAAAATAAAAGCCCTTATAGGGCAATTTTCGGTGTCAGAAGAGGAAGTTATTTTTAGAATTACTCCTGAGAATAATAATATTAAACTTAATTTCTCAGAAAGAGAATAGTTGGGAGTTGCAGTGATTAAAAAATAAATAATTATTAAACACAAAAAAAATGAGCAATATTTGGGATGTAAGTAGTAATAAAAATAATTTTCTGTTGATATTCTGTTTGGTTTTAACCTTTCCCATATTCGCACAGAATATTCAGGTGCAGGAAACACTATTGGAAAACCGAATAAACCCTTTGGGTATTGATGAAACACAACCTAAATTTTCCTGGATACTTAAATCTGAAAAAAGGAATGTCACACAATCTGCATATCAGCTTCAGGTAAGTGAAGGCAATGCCAATTTTAAAGACAATCTTATTTGGGATAGTAATAAAATTGAATCCGATAAATCTGTTCATGTACTTTATAAAGGATCTGAACTTTCTTCATCAAAAAAATATTACTGGCGGGTCAAAGTTTGTGATCAAAAAAACAAGAAATCTAAATGGAGTGAAGTTGGAACTTGGCAAATGGGCCTTTTGAAGCCTTCAGATTGGAAAGCAAAATGGATTGAAGTTGGATATACTGAAAATTCTGATCAACGCTCAAGCCCTATGTTTAGAAACGATTTTAATATCGATAAAAAAATTGAATCGGCAACTGCAATTATAACATCTCACGGTCTTTATACGGCATATTTAAATGGGGAAAAAATTGGAAATGCTTTTTTTACCCCCGGTTGGACCAGCTATAATAAAAGATTGCAGTATCAAATGTATGATGTTACTAACCTTTTACAGAAAGGTGAAAACGCTGTGGGGGTTTTGTTAGGTAGCGGATGGTATAGAGGACCCTTGGCCTGGGGTGATAATTTGAATATTTACGGGAAGGATTTGGCTTTACTCTTACAAATTGAAGTGCGTTATACAGATGGTACTTCAGAAATTATTGGGACCAACGAAAATTGGAAATCAACTTCAAGTCAAATTATCAGCTCCCAAATATACAATGGTGAGACAATAGATGCTCGTAAGAAAAAAGAAGGTTGGAAATCACCAAATTACGATGCCGAAAAACGGTCATCGGTAAAAGTAAAAGATCTGGACAAAACAAATTTGATAGCTACCTATAATGAGCCTATAAGAAAGCATGAGACGTTCGAGGTAGTGAAGGTTATCAAGACTCCAGAAGGAGATACTGTGCTCGATTTTGGGCAAAATCTGGTAGGTTTTGTGATGGTTAATGCAAAAGGGGAAAGTGGGGATACAATTGTTTTAGATCATGCCGAAGTTTTAGACAAAGAAGGAAATTTTTATACCGATAATTTAAGAGCTGCAAAACAAGAGAATACTTATATTCTAAATGGTGGAGCAGAAGAAATTTTTGAGCCTCACTTCACATGGCAGGGCTTTAGATTTGTTAGGGTTAAAGGACTTTCAGGAGATATAAATCCTGAGAATTTTACTGCGGTGGCTTTATATTCCGATATGAAAAAAACAGGCACTTTTTCAACTTCCAATGAATTATTGAACCAACTTCAGCATAATATCAAGTGGGGACAACAGGGTAATTTTTTAGATGTTCCAACAGATTGCCCCCAACGTGATGAACGTTTGGGATGGACGGGTGATGCTCAGGTTTTTTCTAAAACAGCCGCTTACAATATGCATGTTGATAATTTCTTTACAAAATGGATGAAAGATGTTGCTGCAGATAAATTTGACAATGGGAGTGTGCCCCATGTGATTCCTAATGTTCTGGGATCAAATGATGGAGGATCTGCGGGTTGGGCCGATGTTTCTACCATCATTCCCTGGGATATGTATTTGCTCTACGGGAATAAAGAAATCCTGGAAAATCAATATCAAAGTATGAAAGCCTGGGTAGATTATATGGATGGTGAGAGCAAGAATAATTTATGGAACACCGGATCTCATTTTGGTGATTGGTTGTTTTACAGTCCGGAAGATGACAACGATGGAAGAGCAGCAATTACAGATAAGAATTTAATTGCCCAAAGTTTCTTTGCTCATTCAACTCAAATCCTCATTAATACCTCTAAAGTCCTCAAAAAGGAAGAAAATGTAGAAAAGTATACTAAGTTGTTAAAGGATATAAAACAAGCCTTTGTGGATGAGTATTTAACTTCCAATGGTAGTTTGGTTTCTGGTTCACAAACTGCGTATGTTCTAGCCTTAAATTTTGATATGCTCCCTGTCGAATTGCGGGCACAGGCAGCTACAAGGCTTGCTGATAATATTGTGAGTTATAATTATCATTTAACAACTGGGTTTTTAGGAACTCCTTATTTAAATCATGTATTGACAAGGTTTGGATATCAGGATTTGGCTTACACTTTACTTATGCAAAAAACATATCCTTCCTGGCTCTATCCAGTATCAGTTGGAGCTACCACAATATGGGAACGATGGGATGGGCGTAAACCAGATGGTTCCTTTCAAACCCCAGGTATGAATTCTTTCAACCATTATGCATATGGAGCTATTGGTGATTGGATGTATAGGGTGCTTGCAGGAATTAATAGTGGTACCGATCCTGATGGAGTTGGGTATAAGAAAATAATTATTAAGCCATATATTGAAAATCATTTAATCGCAAAAAATGTTCAAGAACAATATGATGTAGCCCCTCTTACACAAGTAGATGCGAACTTAAGGACCTATTATGGAAGAATTAGTTCATCCTGGGAAAAGGAAGGTGAACAGTTAAATATTCAAGTAGAGATTCCTGTGAATACTTCCGCAAATGTATATTTACCCAAAACTGACACTTCAAGTATTTTAGAGGGTAAAAGGCCCCTTTCAACTTCTAAAGAAATAAATATAATTGGAGAGGAAGATGGATATACCATAGTGGAAGTAGGTTCTGGACAATACAATTTCACAATTAACAATTAAATATTTTAGCTAAGGCTAATCAATGTTTTTTGGGTGCAGACCTTACTTTAGAGTATTGCATTTTGTTTGTAAATGGATAAAAAAACACCACAAATTTAAATTAGAATGAAGATTCCAAACTTAAAAATTACGCTTATCCTTCTTATTTTCACCATATTTAGTTGTCATGAAGGATCAGAAAAGGTACAAACTACAAATCTTCTTTGCGAATATCTTGAGAATCCTATTGGTCTTGACACAGAAAATCCCAGGTTTAGATGGCAGGTTACCACATCTCACGATGGATTTTCGCAAACTGGTTATGAATTGTACGTAGGTACAGATTCAGTAGCTGTCTCAAAAGGAGAGGGGAATATATGGGAGTCGGGTACTGTGGGAAAGGCTACGAACCTGGCTGTTTATAATGGTAAAGCCTTGGAAGCTTTTACTAAGTATTATTGGGGGGTCAAAATTATTGGGGAAGATAAAAATGCCAGTACCCTTTCCAATATTGCCAGTTTCGAAACCGGAATGATGGATGTCATAGACTGGAAAGGCTCCTGGATTACAGATGTTGAAGACGTTGACTTGAAACCTGCACCTTATTTCAGAAAAGAGTTTAAAATCAATAAGAAAGTGCAAAAAGCAACCGCATATATTACTACCGCTGGATTATTTGAAATGTATATCAATGGAAAAAAAATTGGTGATCATAGTCTGGATCCAGCATATACAAGATTTGATAAAAGAAATCTATATGTTACCCATGATGTTACTTCCCAATTAAAAAATGAAGGAATAATAGCCTTGGGTGTTTTGTTGGGAAATGGATGGTATAACCTTCAATCTACAGCCGTTTGGGATTTTCATAAAGCCGATTGGCGCAATCGTCCGAGGTTTTTAATGAATTTGAAAATTGATTATGAAGATGGAACCTCTGAAAACATTGTTACCGATGAAACCTGGAAAACATCGCTGGGACCTCTAATATTCAACAGTATTTACACAGCTGAACATTATGATGCCCGCCTGGCATTTCCAGAATGGAATACACCAGAGTTTAAAGATTCGAATTGGAAAAAAGCAATTAAGGTTGCGGCTCCATCCAATAATATTGTTGCCCAGTCTCTACATCCTATTAGGAATGTGGAAAAAATTGAGCCTGTAAGTTTTTGGCAAATTAGTACAAGCAAATATATTTATGATCTTGGACGGAATATTTCAGGGGTAAGTAAAATTCGGGTTCATGGCAAGGTAGGGACTATTTTGAGGTTAACCCATGCAGAGCAGTTGGACAGTCTGGGTAATGTAGACATGTCTAATATTGATGTGCATTATCGTCCGACAGATGATTCTGATCCCTTTCAAACAGATATTTACATATTAAAAGGAGAAGGAGAAGAGACCTTTATGCCAAAATTCAACTACAAAGGTTTTCAATATGTGGAAGTTGAAAGTGATCAGCCTATAAAGTTATCCAAAGAGGACCTGACGGGAATGTTTATGCATAGCGATGTTCCATCAATAGGAAAAATACATAGTTCTAATGAAGTGGTCGATAAAATTTGGGCCGCTACTAATGCATCATATCTTTCCAATCTTTTTGGTTACCCTACTGATTGTCCGCAACGCGAAAAAAATGGATGGACAGGTGATGCGCATATTGCTGTAGAAACTGGTCTGTATAATTATGATGCGATCACGATTTATGAAAAATGGATGGATGACCATCGGGATGAGCAACAACCCAATGGAGTTTTACCTTCAATTATCCCAACCTGGGGCTGGGGTTATGACTGGGGAAATGGACCGGATTGGACAAGTACGATTGCCATAATTCCCTGGGAAGTATATCAGTTCTACGGAGATAGCCGGGCCTTGCTCGAAAATTATGATAATATCAAAAAATATGTTGATTATATTACCGAAATAAGCCCTTCGGGATTAACCGACTGGGGACTGGGGGATTGGGTGCCTGTGGTAGATAAAACGCCCAAGGAATTGACCTCGTCCATTTATTATTATGTCGATGCCAATATTTTGGCTAAAACAGCCAAACTTTTCAATAATGACGCCGATTATGAAAAATACTTGGCTTTATCCGACAAGATAAAAAAAGCAATTAATGAAAAATACCTGGATACCAAAACCGGGATATATGGAAGTGGATACCAAACTGAACTCAGTGCGCCTTTGTACTGGGGCATCGTTCCTACCGAATATAAAGAACGTGTTGCCAAAAACCTGGCGGATAAAGTAATACAGGATAAAAAACACATCAATGTAGGATTATTGGGGTCAAAAACAATTTTGAATGCATTAAGCGAAAACGGTTATGCCAATCTGGCTTATGAGATGGCTTCACAAGAAACATTTCCATCATGGGGATACTGGATAAAAAACGGAGCAACTACTCTATTGGAAAATTGGAACATTAACTCGAGTTCAGATCTATCCAGGAATCATATTATGTTTGGTGAAATAGGAGCATGGTTTTTCAAAGGAATTGGAGGAATATTTCCAGACCCTGAGAGTCCCGGATTTAAAAATGTATTGCTGAAACCTAATTTCGTAGAAGGCTTGCAATATTTTGAAGCCGAACACATCGGACCATATGGCAAGATAATTTCTGGATGGGAAAAACAAAGTGATACTAAAATAAAGTATAATGTAGTAGTTCCACCTAATAGTACCGCTACAGTTTTTTTAAAGGGCAAAAGTATAATAGTTAATGGAGAGGAGATTAGTTCAAATTCAATAGGCTCATTTAATTTTAAATTGAAATCTGGAGATTACAATATAATAATTGAAAATTAGAGGTTCATAATTGTTTCAATTCTAAGAGAATACCCAATGTTTGGGCTTGCAAATAAAGGGTATAAGGAAGTTCAACTACATTTTAGGATTCTTATTTTTTAGCTGCAAAATTCATCAAAATCGAGTTTTATTTCAAAAATAACTAAAATATTCTTCGCGAGTTATTTCATCTGGAAACTTACCTAAAAATACCCATATCGAAAAAGTGTTGCATTTTTTTAACTCGAATCGCTTATTTAGGTAATAACAAAATATGTTGTAACCTAAATAAGCGATTCACTTTAGTGCATTTCTATATCTTCATTTTTTCCAACTGATTAGACCGAAATGCACTAAAATTAATCCGCTATCTTCTCCTATTTTGATGAATACAAATCTTTATTTGGTTCACTTGTCATGTAAAACCTTAATTCTCCGCCATTCATAATATCGCTATGCGTAATTGAAGGCTCGGTTAATACTTTTCCATTCAATTCTACTTTATCCACAAACACATTCACATCAGATTGATCCTCGGCAATTATTTTAAAAGTACTTCCGTTCTCCAGATTGAGTGTCGCCTCTTTGATTGCGGGACTACCCAATGCATAATTTTCCGATCCCGGCGCTACAGGATAAAATCCCAAACTACTAAAAATATACCACGCACTCATTTGACCAAAATCGTCATTTCCCCCAAGACCGTCAGCACCGGTTTGATACATTTTTTTCAATATCATCCTGATTTTATCCTGGGATTTCCAAGGAGTATTGGTCCAGTTGTATAAATATGCTATATGATGGGATGGTTCATTACCGTGTACATAATTACCTATAATTCCTTCCCGGGAAATATCTTCTGTATTGGCAAAATATTTATCAGGTAAATCCATTGTGAAAAGCGAATCTAGGTGTTTTGAGAAACGTTCTTTTCCACCCATCATGTCGATCATTTCGGCAGGATTATGGGGAACATAAAGGCTGTAATTCCAGGAATTGCCTTCAATAAATCCCTGTCCGTGGGTATCTAAGGGGTCAAATTCCTTTTTAAAACTTCCATCATTAAGTTTTGGTCGCATAAAGCCAGATTTCGAATCGAAAACATTTTTATAATTTTCAGCCCGTGTACTGAATTCTGTATAAATATCTTCCTTTCCCAATTTTTTTGCGGCTTGTGATATGGCCCAATCATCGTAGGCATATTCTAAAGTTTTGGAAACAGATGCCCCGTTTTTATCTTCTGGAACATATCCCATATCCATATAGTATTCCAATCCATCATAATAACGGGTGCGAGCGGTTTGAACACAGGCTTCCAGGGCATGCTCTGTATCAAAACCGGTGTTTCCTTTTACAATGGCGTCGGCTATTACTGAAACACTATGATAGCCTATCATACACCAGTTTTCGTTGGCATAATGTGACCATATAGGAAGCATAGGATGTACACTTTGATCATAATGCGCCATCATGGACTTTATCATATCTTGATTTCGATCGGGCTGTAATACATTAAACAATGGATGTAAAGCTCTATAAGTGTCCCAAAGCGAAAAACTCGTGTAATTTGTAAAATCTTCTGCCTGATGAATATTCATATCCAATCCACGGTACTTTCCATCTACATCAGAATATTCTGTAGGGCCTAAAAATGAATGATACATAGCGGTATAAAAGCTTACCTTTTCTTCTTTAGAATTTGTTTCCACTATTACTTTGTTCAGTTCTTTATTCCATAGTTCCCGGCTCTCTTTTTTTACCTCTTCAAAATCCCAATCTGGAATTTCTTTTTTCATATTTTTAATAGCGCCTTCAGTACTTACCGGTGATATAGCAAATTTTATTTTCAATTTCTCGCCTTCCTTGGTTCTAAAATCAAAATAAATCTTTAGTTCTTCTCCAGCCATTTCAGGGAAATTTTCGGTTTGGTCAAATTTTCTCCAGAATCCTTTGTAAATATTTTCATCATAATTTTCCTGCCCATATTTAATGAATGGCTTGCTAAAAGTCATTGCGAAAAATACTTTTCTTGTTCTGGCCCAACCATTGGTTTGTCTATAACCGGTAATTAATGTATCATTCTCAACACGCACAAAGGTCCAAACATTTTTTTCGTCGTAATTGTAAATTCCCGACATAAGATCTAACACAATATGCGCATTTTCCGATTCAGGAAATGTGTATTGGTGCATACCTACGTGGGTTGTAGCTGTTAGTTCTGCTTTGATATTATAGTCATCTAATAAAACATTATAATATCCAGGCTCGGCATTTTCATTTTCATGAGAAAATCGGGAACGATAGCCGTTATCTGGCTTATCGGCTGTACCTGGATTTAATTGCAATTTTCCAACTGTAGGTATAATCAGGAAATCCCCAAGATCAGAATGACCTGTTCCGCTAAAATGGGTATGACTAAAACCTACAATGGTTTTATCATCATATTGATAACCGGCGCAGTATTTATAAACATCAGGATTATAATGTCCATCAACGGCATATGGAATGGTATCTGTGTCGGGACTTAATTGAACACTCCCAAAGGGCACAGTGGCACCGGGATAGGTGTGTCCCATTTTTGCTGTACCAATCATTGGATCTACATATTGAGCGAGATCCACATTGGTATTGTTCTTATTTGTTTGCTGTGCCTTTCCAATCCAAGTAAAGGTGAGTAAGGCAAGTAAACAGATATATTTTTTACTATTGTGATTTAGCATGATTTGTTTTTTACAGATTTATTGTTTCGGTTTTTAGCCTTCTATATCCCTATTCAAATAAAGGATTTACTTCGTGATTTACAATTCTTAGATGGTCCGAGCGAAATCAAATCAGACTTTCCCATGGATATCTGAGAGATATTTGCCTTCTTTTATATTCGGAAAAAATCTGAATTATAAAATTTATTTTGAAAAGGATCTTCCAAGAATATTTTCACATTGTAGGATGTTGCTCATAAATTGTCCATTGCTGAAGCTTGCTTCCATTTTTATTTGAAAGAATAATACTGGAATTGACGATTCCCTTATCTTCTGAAGGGGTGATATAAAATTCCGTTCCCTTTAACCTGATTAAATAAACGTTCTTTTCAACCGGTATAAATTCGAATATTTGATTCTCTTGCTCAGAATTTAAAACCTGTTGCTCCAATTCGGTCCCATCCACAGGGATTTGATTCACCGGTTGAAATGTTTTACCGGTGAATAAATTCCTAAGCTGATAACTTTGTTCACTAACGTGAATAAAGTCCCAGGTCACACATTTCCAATTAACCACAGAATAGGATACGAGTGGTGTTCCATTTTTTTGGTTTGCATCCTTTATTCTTAAAAGCAAACCTGTTTCTCTGTTTTTAATAGCATAAGTGCCTTCGATTTCCTGAGAGAACATTGCAGAAAATGAAACTAAGAATATCAAACCGGTTAGATATCGGTAAAAAAGTATTTTCATTGTAATCTTGTTAGCTGATTAAAATTGGAAAATAATTTTGAATATACATTGTTTTCTTCAATAAAGCCGCAATCAGCACTTATGCTACTTAACTAATCCATTCCTTTTATAACCTTTTAAACTATTGGTTGGACAATGAATATGGAAAATCTTCCTTATTTGTTCCTCTCGATTTATTCGGAGAATCGGACATTTCAATATCTATTACAGCACCTTTCATTAGTTCTTTATGACTTAACCAGTTTTTGGAATAATTTTTACCGTTTAAGCTCATTTTCTGAATATATTTATTTGTCAGGCTATTTTCAGGGGCATTTATAATCACCTCTTTACCATTTTGTAATTGAAGGGTAACTTTTTTAAATAAAGGAGCACCAAGCACATATTGATCTGTGGCAGGCGCTACGGGATAAAATCCAATTGCCGAAAATACATACCAAGAGGAAGTTTGCCCATTATCTTCGTCCCCACAATAACCATCTGGGGTTGGTTTATACATCCTGTTCATGGTTTCTCTTGCCCAATATTGGGTTTTCCATGGTTGTCCTGCATAATTATATAAATAGATCATATGTTGAATAGGTTGATTGCCGTGGGCATATTGTCCCATATTGGCAATTTGCATTTCCCTTATCTCATGAATCACTCCTCCATAATAACTATCATCAAAAACAGGAGGCAGCGTAAAGACTTTATCTAATTGATCTACAAAGGCTTCTTTTCCACCAATAAGATCGATTAATCCTTGCATATCATGAAAAACCGACCAGGAATAATGCCAGCTATTTCCTTCGGTAAAAGCATCTCCCCATTTAAATGGGTTGAAAGGTGCCATAAATTTCCCGTCTTCATTTTTCCCACGCATCAAATTAGTCTCAGAATCAAAAAGATTCTTGTAATTCAGACTGCGTTTTTTATAGAGTTCGATTTCTTTTTTCGGTTTGTTTAGGGCTTTTGCCAACTGATAAATAGTGAAATCATCATATGCATATTCTAAAGTTCTTGCCGCATTTTCATTGATGCCTACATCGTAAGGAACATAACCCAAATCATTATAATATTTCACGCCGGCTCGTCCTACAGCGGTCATTGGCCCTTCGTTATTAGCGCCATGGATTAAAGCCTCATATAAATTTTCTATATCATAATCAAAAGCTCCACCACTTTTTAGGTAGGCATCTGCAACTACTGAAGCAGAGTTATTTCCTACCATTATATTTCGAAGTCCAGGACTGGCCCATTCCGGTAACCATCCGCTTTCATCATAAGCGTTGGATAAACCTGCTTGCATTTGTGCATTTAATTCTGGGTACATTAAATTCAGGAATGGGAAAAGGGATCTGAAAGTATCCCAAAATCCGGTATCAGTAAACATATATCCAGGTTTAACTTCGCCGTTATAAGGGCTATAATGAACAACTTCACCATTTTCGTCATATTCAAAGAATTTCCTTGGAAAAAGTAGAGAACGGTAAAGGCAGGAGTAGAAAGTCTTGATCTGGTCCGGAGTTCCTCCTTCTACTTTAATCCTACTCAATTCCTTGTTCCAGATTTGTTTTCCTTTTTCTTTTAATTCATCAAAATTATCTGAACCAATTTCATCTAAATTTCTTTCTGCCTGTTCATAACTTATAAAAGAAGATGCTACTTTCGCATTTACAATTTCTCCCTTACTTGTTTTAAACCCGATTACAGCACCAGCATGATTAGCTTCGGTTTCCAAGGATGCAGTCAAAGTAGAATTACTGAAAGTTTTTGAAAGTTCAAATTCTTTATCAAAAATTACAACGAAATAGTTTTTGAAGTTATCAGGAACTCCTCCACTATTCTTAGTGGTGTAACCAATAATTTTGTTTTCCTCAGGAATTATCTTGACATAGGAGCCATTATCAAAAGCGTCAATAACTACAAAAGAACTATCCGTTTCGGGAAAGGTAAACCTAAAACGGGCGGCCCTTTCCGTAGGTGTGATTTCTGTAGTTACATCATGGTCTGCAAGATAAACGCTATAGTAATATGGAGTAACGGTTTCAGCTTTGTGAGAAAACCAACTCTGTCTTTCCTCTTCATTAAAGCGTAATTTACCAGTGATAGGCATCAGGGAAAATTGACCGTAGTCATTCATCCAGGGTGAGGGCTGATGTGTTTGTTTAAATCCTTTAATTTTGTTAGCATCATAGGTATATGCCCAACCATTTCCCATTTCTCCGGTTTGCGGAGTCCAGAAATTCATTCCCCAGGGTCTTGCGATTGCAGGGTAAACATTTCCATTGGAGAGGCCTCCATTGGAGTCTGTTCCCATTAAGGGGTCTGCCCAATCTACAGGATTTTCAACTTTATCAATTTGAACATTTTGTGCCCGGGTAAGCTGTGCTAAGGCAAAAATTGCTATTATAGCAAATGTTATTTTTTTCATATCTGGGTAAAATTTAAATGTTTCTATAAATTTGTATAATTGAATTCTAATGCTTTATGGGATAACTTTTAACTCCAGTATGGGTTATCGTAACTGGTTTGATATAGCCTTTGTCATCAAAAAATATTTCTTCCATACAGGTAACCCTTGAATTTTGATCAGTTTCCCCAATAGGCCTTCTGTGATAAACAATATAGTATTTGTCTTCATTTGGCACCTTTATTATTGAATGGTGGCCGGCACCAGTCGCGATTTTGGGATCCTGTTGCAAAATTTCTCCAATCCGTTTAAATGGACCCAATGGGGAATCGGCAATGGCATAGGCAACGCCGTAATCTGGACCTGTCCAACCGCCTTCTGACCACATGAAATAATATTTTCCATTCCTAATAAACATAAAAGGACCTTCCACATAGTTTTCAGGGGTAATTTCTTTATAAACTTCTCCATTTTCAAAAGGGATAAAACCAGTAAAATCATCATTTAATTTGGTGATATTACAATGACCCCATCCGCCGTAAATAAGATAATGCTGACCATCGGAATCCTTAAACGCAAATTGATCTATGGGCTGCGCCCCATTGTGAAATTTATCTATAAGTGGTTTTCCCAGGTGATCTTTATAAGGTCCTTCCGGTTTGGAAGAAACGGCAACACCTATTCCTCCCATTTCTTCATCGTTTTGAATATCATTTGCGCCAAAGAAAAGAAAATATTCTTCATTTTTTTCTATAATAGATGGTGCCCAAACAGCCCTTTTTGCCCATTTTACTGAGGAAGTATCTAATACTTTTTCATGCTTAGTCCAGTTAACTAAATCTGGAGAAGAAAATGCGTCAAAAAATACCTGTTCGTTATAAGGGGCAGAGTAGGTTGGGAATATCCAATATTGATTTTTGAAAATTATGCCTTCAGGATCTGCATGCCAGCCATTAATAACAGGGTTATTATTATTTGTAATTGCATTTTTTTGGGCATTTGAAACATTAAATAAAAAAAGAAATGTTACAACAATAAAATATTTCATATAATTGAAATTAGAGGTGTTTGAATCAGACCTAGAAAACTTTAATTGACTAAATTTTTAGATTAATACTAATCTAGAAAATAATAGTTGGTTCATAAGGGAGAGTCAAAAATAAATGGATGTTTTAGTTTAAATAATTGAATAAAAAGGATAGTTTAACTCCAGTAATTAATAATAATTTTGATGAGGTTTTTTAACTTATATCATAATTATCCCAGTTCATTATGTCATTTCTTTCCTCAGGTTTAATACATTGGGCTAGGGTTTTTTCATCATATTTCATATTATGTTTATCCAGTTCATCCTGGGGTACACCATCCCACACATTTGGGGTGTTGCCTAAATATCCTAAATATTCTACTCCAATTTTACTTGTGAAATAGCCGGTTGTTACTAAGTTTCTAAGTCTGCTAAAAAACACGGTTCCTTGTTGAAACCCAGGTTTGATATCATCGGGATATGCAATGTCATCAATGATTTCAAGTTGTTGTTCTTTTGAACTATCCTGAAATAACTTTTCAAACCGTCGGTTACTTTCATGATCCAACCATCTTAAACCACCTCTTAAAGGGATTTGGTGATCCGGAATATCTTTTGCTATAAATTCTATAAATTCCGGGACTTCAGCATCAATTATAGAACCTGAGTTGTCGTTATTGGGAATAATGATTGCGGCTAATAAAGTTATTGTGGACATTTCGTGCTCAGAGAAAAAAGTCCTGCTTTTTAATTCTATATCCCGTGCTTCTTCCTGGGGAGTACGACCATAACCATCTTTTTTGCCTTCAATTTTTTTATCGGAAATTTCAGGAACGGCATTATCCGTTTCGGAAATGCAACTACTTAAAATAAAACTGGATGCAAGACTACCCATAACCAATGTTTTAATAGTTTCCCTTCTATCCATAACTAAAATTTTAAATATTCTTTTTTTTCATTTCTTCTTTTAAATAATCTGATGCTCTCCAGGCAAGCGCCAATATAGTCCAGGTTGGATTCTTATCAGCCTGGGATACAAATGGTCCCCCATCAACTATGAACAAATTGGGAACATCATGAGCCTGGTTGTATTCATTAACTACAGAAGTTTTTGGATCATTTCCCATCCGGGTTGTTCCTACTTCATGGATTACCCTTCCGGGTTTTTCTAATCCATAATCACTATCGGCGCCCGGCTTGTCTCCTAATGCCATTCCGCCCATGGACTGAATAATTTCTTCAAAAGTATCCTGCATATGTCTTGTCTGATTTCGTTCTTCGTCCGACCATTTATAATTAAATCTTAGAACCGGTATTCCATATTGATCAATAACATTTGGATCAATTTCACAGTAATTATCTTTTCTAGGGATGCTTTCGCCACGTCCGGCCATTCCTATCGTAGATCCATAAAATCTATGTATGTCTTCTTTAAACCCAAGTCCGTAGCCACCTCCCTTTTTCATTTTACCATCTTTTCCCGGGACTTTTCCATTGAGTTGATTTGCATTAAAACCAAAACCATAAGCCGGCATTCCCATTCCTCCCCAATATTCAATATGATATCCCCTAGTAAAGCCAAGGTTTTTTTGACCGTTTAACCACCAGGGGGTATACATATGCAATCCACCCACACCATCTTCATTATAGCGTTTACGATCCATCAGGGATGGGATAAATGCCATTCGTGAAGACCCGGTTGAATCATGCAGATATTTACCTACAAGTTCACTGGAATTGGCTAATCCATTGGGGTGTTGGGATGATTTAGAATTAAGAAGTAACCTGGCTGAACTACAAGCACTTGCAGCTAAAATCACGACTTTAGCTTTAATCTCATATTCTTGAAAATTTTCTTTCTTTATATAGGAAACCCCTGTTGCTTTTCCATTACCATCGGTTAGAACTTCCCTCACCATTGCATTTACAAATAATTCTACATTACCTGTTTCTAGAGCAGGATTAACTAAAACGGAAGAAGATGAAAAATCCCCATATATGGAGCAAGAACGTGAACATTGATTACAAAAAAAGCATGCCCCTCGTTTTTTATTTACCCTTTTTGTTAATATGGAAAGTCGGGATGGTAACATAGGGATACCTGATTTCTCAGTTCCTTTTTTTAAATATAGTTCGTGTAATCTAGGTTTGGGTGGAGGTAGAAAGTACCCATCCGGTTCATTTGGAAAATTTTCTTTGGTTCCAAAAACCCCTATCGATTTATCTATTTTGTCATAATAGGGTTTAACGTCATCATATCCGATTGGCCAGTTATCTCCCTTACCGTCATAATCCTTTCTTTTAAAATCCAATGGACCAAACCTTAAAGAAATACGTCCCCAATGATTGGTACGGCCACCTACCATTTGAGAACGAAACCAGTCAAATTCAGTTCCGTTTTTTTTGGTATAAGGCTCTCCTTCTATTTCCCAACCTCCATATGCCATATCAAAATCTCCAAATGGTCGGGTAGAACCTGCTCCCCGTCTTGGCGATTCCCATGGGCCACGCAATTGAGTACGTTGGGAAGGATTAGCAGGGTCAAAATCGGGACCGGCTTCCAAGAGCGCAATTTTAAATCCCGCATCTGCAAGAACTTTAGCCGCCATTCCGCCTCCTGCTCCTGATCCAACAATGCAAATATCATATACTTTGGGTTGTTTTAATATTTGAAATGGCATTTAGTATTTTTATTAAATCGGATTAGAATTATTGAATTATAGAAAAATCAACCAGTATCGATTATATAGCAATATTTAACTAAAACGTTTTAGCAAAAAAGATGATTTGTTTCCTGATTTGATGTTTCAGTATTTGTTAGAATTATCATGAAATCTCAAAGTATATTCTTGCCATTCAAAAAAAGTAATACCAAATATTCATTCTGGAACTTTCAAATGAAGAATAAAAAAATAGTAATTAAGTTAACATTCCTTTAAGACTCGACCAATGTACTAAAACGTTTTATCTAAAAAAAACTATTTTTATAAAAATTCAATTTTTAATATTTTCAATTCAATATATTTAATTGGTTTAGCAAAAAAATTAAATATATTATTGTATATCCGGAATATTTCCTAATTATCGGAAATATTCCTATATTTGAATGAATTTAAATGGATTAAAGATGGATATATTTTCTTTTGGAGTTCACTTTACCGATGAAAAAAGCTGCCGC
>Ga0307486_1001639_pt1 | contig 16675 bp, 16 predicted proteins | sample CBIW02metaG_FD_203663 | JGI IMG/M metagenome (GOLD analysis project Ga0307486, IMG submission 203663) | Sea-ice brine microbial communities from Beaufort Sea near Barrow, Alaska, United States - CBIW 0.2 | ecosystem: Environmental > Aquatic > Marine > Coastal | place: USA: Alaska | collected... | reverse complement strand
TATCGTCAGGCAGACCACCCACATTGTGGTGAGATTTAATGACTTTGGCTTTGCCCGTTTTAGAACCTGCGGATTCAATCACATCTGGATAAATAGTGCCTTGCGCCAACCATTTTACACCCTGTAACTTAGTGGATTCAGCATCAAATACCTCAATAAATTCATGGCCTATGATTTTGCGCTTTTTCTCTGGATCCGTTTCACCCGCTAAAGCCGCCATAAAACGTTCTTCAACATCCGCACGAATGACTCTAAGCCCCATATTTTCAGCAAACATGGCCATCACTTGATCACCTTCTTTATAACGCAACAAGCCGTGATCGACAAACACACACGTCAACTGGTCGCCAATCGCTTTATGCAGTAAAGCCGCTACGACGGAAGAGTCAACCCCTCCTGAAAGACCTAACATAACTTGGTCTGAACCGACTAACTCACGTACTTTTTTGACACTGTCTTCAATGATGTTTTCAGTGGTCCACAACTTTTGACAACCACACAAGGTGATAACAAAACGCTCAAGCATTCGTAAGCCTTGCTTTGTATGCGTCACTTCAGGATGGAATTGAATACCATAAAAGTTTTTGTCTTCATTCGCCATGCCGGCAATTGGGCAACTCGGAGTGCTGGCCATCAATTTGAAACCATCTGGCATCGACTCCACACGATCTCCGTGAGACATCCACACGTCTAACATGCCATACCCTTCTGGCGTCACTTCATCTTCAATCTCACTTAACAGCTTAGTATGACCGTGTGCACGTACTTGAGCATATCCATATTCATGTTCTGTCGAGCTAATGACTTTGCCACCTAACTGCTCGGCCATAGTTTGCATGCCGTAGCAGATACCCAAAACAGGCACGCCTAGCTGAAAGACAATGTCCGGCGCGACCGGAGAATCTTCACCTGTCACCGTTTCAGGCCCCCCTGAAAGAATAATGCCTCGTGCTCCAAACGCTTCAACATCTTTGGCATCGATATCCCAAGGTTCTACTTCACAATAGACGCCAATTTCACGAATGCGGCGCGCAATTAACTGCGTATACTGAGAGCCAAAGTCTAAAATAAGAATTCGATGATCATGAATGTTTGCTTGAGTCATAGTTTTTCCAAATTTGAAAAGTTTATAAAGACAAAAAGCTTTTGTAGGTTGACCACAAAAGCCTTATTGATTTAAAGATTGATAAAGAAAGCTAATTTAACCATTACATTCTATAGTTTGGGGCTTCCTTGGTAATGGTTACATCATGCACATGGCTTTCAGCCATACCAGCCGAAGTTACTCTTACAAAGGAAGGCTTAGAGTTCATTGTTGGGATGTCCTTACAACCGGTATACCCCATACTCGAACGAATCCCGCCACATAATTGGTGAATAATCGGTGCTAAAGGCCCTTTATACGCGACACGTGCCTCAACACCCTCTGGCACGAGCTTGTCTTCTGCATTACTGGCTTGAAAATAACGATCACTTGAACCAGAAGGTTGTGCCATTGCACCCAAAGAACCCATACCTCGATACGACTTGTAAGCACGCCCTTGTAGATATTCGATTTCGCCAGGAGACTCTTCTGTTCCCGCAAACATGCTACCAATCATGCACGATGCCGCTCCAGCAACCAAGGCTTTGGCTACATCGCCTGAAAAACGCAGTCCGCCATCAGCGATCACAGGCACGCCCGTTCCTTGCAGAGCTTTAGCCACATTTGAAATCGCAGAAATTTGGGGTACGCCCACACCCGCAACAATACGTGTGGTGCAGATTGAACCCGGTCCAATTCCAACTTTAACCCCATCTACACCCGCTTTAACCATATCCAAAGCAGCTTCAGCAGTGGCGATATTGCCGCCGATCACATCTACTTGAGGATAGTTCTGCTTAACCCAAGCGACACGATCCAATACCCCTTGAGAGTGACCATGTGCCGTATCAACGATAATAACATCCACGCCAGCCGCAACGAGTGCTTCCACTCGATCTGCGGTTTCGGCTCCCGTTCCTACCGCAGCACCGACGCGCAAACTACCGCTGTCATCTTTACATGCATGTGGATGATCGGAGGACTTCATCATATCCGAAACGGTAATCATCCCTTTTAATTCAAAAGCATCATTGACCACTAAAACACGTTCAATACGGTGCGCGTGCAATAGGTCCAGAACCACTTCACGCTTTTCTTTTTCTTTGACCGTGACTAACTTGTTTTTTGGCGTCATGATTTTTGCGACGGACTGCGTTAAATCCGTTACAAAACGAATATCACGAGTGGTTACGATGCCAACCAGTGCATCGCCATCCATAACAGGTGCGCTTGAAATACGATTCTTTTTAGTCACTGAAACGACTTCTGCAACCGTATCCGTAACTTGCACAGTCACTGGATCTAAAATAACACCATGTTCGTATTTTTTAACCTTACTGACCACATCGGCTTGTTCTTCAACCGTCATATTTTTATGTACAATTCCAATTCCGCCTTCTTGAGCCATCGAAATCGCTAAACGTGCTTCAGTGACCGTATCCATTGCTGCAGATAGAAAAGGGATATTTAACGAAATATTACGGGTTAATTTTGTTTTTAAACAAACATCTTTTGGTAACACAGTTGAGTGCGCCGGAACCAATAAAACGTCATCAAACGTTAATGCATCTTGCAATATTCTCATTTTTTCTACCTTCTATAATTCTTTATGGGTCGATCAATTATTTTTCTAGGTTATTTACAGATACTACAGGCGAAACCTTATAACCTTAAAATTCAACAAGTTATATAGCACAATCGCAGTAAATCCTTAAAAAAACAACGTGTTTTCTATCTAATGCCGTCTATTATAAAGATTGACACGACTGGGGTAAACTTAATAACGTAGTCTTCTAGGCGAAAACAGTAAAAAACTGTTCGTAATTAGCTTTCACTATCTGTCAATAGCCATTACAATGGTTTGGCGAATAAAAATATAAAAGCGCGTTTTAGTTTAATTTGGAGGATGACTAATGAAAAAATTATTAATGACTGCTGCACTGGTAGCAACTGTATCTCTTGCTGGCTGTGCTGGCAATGAAGCCAAAGCTGATTCTTATGAGGACATTGTAGCAGCAGCCACAGCAACTCATGCTGATGCCGCAAAATCAGGTTACACTTGGAAGCAAAAGAAAATGAAAAAGGGCTATGTAGACACTTACTTAGCTAAAGCTGAAGAAGCAAAAGCCAAAGGCGATGATGAAGGCGCTCTTAAAGCGGCTAAACAAGCTTTAAAAACGGCAAAAGCAGAAGTTGCTCAACGTGACTCCGCAAATGGACTAAAAGCGGGTTGGGAAAAATAATCCAATTTTCTTTTATTAAAAAGACCGGCTTAGGCCGGTTTTTTTATGTCTTTAAATCAAGTGCTGATATGACATTCAACTTTCACTAGAGCACGCCTTACTAACGCTTCTGAATCTTAGGTTAGTTTCGAAAACTACTCACCCATTGCGGTTTTAGCAAAATCACGACCAGCATAATTAGGCTGTTCAAAACCCCTTCAGGCACGGCGATTAATGGAATAAATGGCAGATAACTTTGTTTTAATACTTCCAAACTATACGCTTCTGATATCCATAATACCCAAGCCCCTACCAAAAGCGAAGCCACCACTCCAATTGCAGCAGCTAAAAACGTATTAAATAACAGATAGACAAAAAAGTTTTTTTCTAAAAATCGGTTTGAAATCTCCAGCATCAGCGCAGTAATCATAATTGGCAACACCCCCATCACAACGCCATTTAACCCGAATGAGTGCCACCCTAAATCCTCTCTAAAAGTGATCCCTACTAATATCAAGGACATCCCAAGCATGGCAAATTGCGGTGAAAACATTAATGTGAAAATGGTCATTAATAAGAAATGAAATGTCAGACCACCCCCCAAGCTGGCTGAAACCTGCCAGACGAAAAAGATTATGGCTGCCACAGCCAATAAGACATGTTGCGCACTTTTATCCGTCTCAATTTTATGCCATGGTGCTGTCTTAAACGCCCAAAAAAGGCAGAACAAAAACAACAACCAGCCGGCCACAATAAAAGACAGTGTAAGGGTATCTGCGAACAAATTCATTCTTCACCTTCTGTTTAAGTACACTCTTAATCACTTACTCACAGATAACAATTCATCAAGTTCCACAAGGGAGCGTGTACAATACTTTCTTAACCAATTCACAAATTAATTATAAGCTCAAGACCTCATGAATGGATTAAAAATAATTTTTGCTTTTTTTTATGATTTGCTATTATTGTGCGCACTCTGGTTTGTTGCCACGATCCCCTTCCTAATATGGCAAGGCGAACGTTTTGCACAAAATCCCTTAATGCTTTTGGCGTTTCAAATATATTTGATTGCCATCACCTACATATACCTAACCTATTTTTGGATGCAAAATGGCCAGACACCGGGCTTACGCACTTGGAAACTTCAACTTCAACGCGAAGATGGCTTTTTATTAACCCGACACAATAGCAACCTTAGGTTTACCTTAGCAACTTTGCTATTCCCCATCGGTTGGATTGGTTTATTTACGCCCAAAAAACAACTTTTGCAGGATATTCTAGCAAAGACTAAAATAGTTCCCATTCAACCTTAGTGCATTTAAAACACTTTTAAATGACCCATTTTTACAGGAATTTCCATGACAACGATCCTTATTCATAGCAACGTACTGAATTTTGAACAGAGTAAAGTCATTGAGCGTACTTTTGGCAAACCCTTCAAAATTGATAACCACTATCGAATTCATGTGAAAAACAGACCTTCTAATGAAACGATCAGCCAACTAGCTGAAAGCATCCAAGCTGACGTGAATGTCTTACCTGAAGACTTTAACGCCAAAGAAATTAAGTTGGTCATAAGTGATATGGACTCTACTCTTATTTCAATTGAATGTGTCGATGAAATTGCCGATTTTATTAATGTAAAACCTGAAGTCTCGGCAATCACTGAAGCAGCGATGCGTGGCGAATTGAATTTTGAAGCTTCGCTTGTTAAACGTGTCGCCCTCTTGACTGGACTGGATACGAGTGCATTGCAACAGGTGTTTGATGAGCGCTTAACCTTGAACCCAGGAGCCAAAACGTGGATTAAAGGGCTGCATAAATCGGGTATTAAGTTCGCATTGGTCTCAGGCGGTTTCACCTTCTTTACCGAACAGTTACATACGCAGCTAAAACTAGATTTCAGTCGCGCTAATTTATTAGGCGAAGCACAGGGTAAATTAACAGGCGAAGTGATTGGTGGCATTATTGGCGCCCAGGCCAAAGCCGATTTTTTACACGAGTTGTGTGAACAATTGGAGATACAACCAAACCAAGTCATTGCAGTCGGTGATGGTGCCAATGACTTACTCATGATGCATGCGGCCGGTTTAAGTGTTGCTTACCACGCCAAACCTGCAGTACAACAACAAGCGATGACATGCCTTAATCATCGCGGACTCGATGCGATACTGGATTTTATCGCTTAAGCACCAAAAAAAGCACGCTACCAGGCCTGGTCATTTTTAAAACCTCAATAAAAAAGCCGAGAGAATTGAGATTCTCTCGGCTTTTTTATTGAAAACTGTTTTGCTTAGGTCACATTAAAACAGATTGCTTTCTACTTCAGCTGCAGCAATTCCAATATAGTTACCAATGGTCGAATCATACCCTGGCCAATTACTCGCGACCTCCTTCATAAATGGATTTGCTAAAATCTTTGGCTTCATTTCAAAATCAGATAGGCCCTCATCATAGTACTTAGCCGCATCACCATAGATGATTTCACAGAAGGTCTGCATATCATTACAAATGGCCGCATCATCGTGCGGACCATGCCCTAACAGATAATGATCACACCCCAAGGCTTTGACTTCTTTCATGGTATGGATAGTGCCGGCAAAAGAACCATCAGCCATGTTAGCGACCCGACGCATCGCCGTATCGCCTATGTAAGCCAATTTGTCTTCCACCACCTGAACAATCAAATCAGACTCGGTATGCGCTTTACCAAACTGGTGAATCTTAATCGTTGTATCGCCAAGCGTAAATGTCTCACCACCGACAAAGGTTTTAGTCGGTAACGTCACAATCGTACCTGAAATTGCGTTATCAGAGTTACGCTGCATAAAGTTATACCAGAAGGCACCATTATCTTTTTTAATATTCGCAATACACGTTGGATGCGCATAGATTTCAACATCAGGATAAGCCTCAACAAAAGCATGATTACCCAAGAAGTGATCCCCGTGATAATGGGTATTAATGACTTTCACAACAGGCTTATCCGTTATTTTTTTGATTTGGCGGAGCACCATTTCACCGATTTGCACCGAACTGCCGGTATCAACCACAATGACCCCTTCGCTGGTAACAATGAACCCAGGGTTGTTAAAGAAAGCATGATTTTCCGGGCTTGGTCCAGCATCCTTAGCCAAAATATAGTAAGAACGGTCCGTCACTTTAGTGGGTGTAACATCATACATCGGCTCAGCACGAACCATTAGGTCATCACTGGCGTATAATGGTTTGATGGCTGACATTCCCACCAGACCGACTGAAAAACTTAAAGCTGACTTTAACAAATCACGACGTTTCATTGACTCTTCCTATCGATAATTAACATTTAATTGAAATTCTTTAGATTTTATCACCTTTGACGATTCACGAACACTCCTACTTTTACGAAGAAACTGTCTCACACCATGACAATAACATTCCATTAAACCCATGGTTTTAACATGCCTTTTCTCACTGAGAATCATAAAAAGACAGTATTCAGTCATACATTTCATTATAAAACGCTGATAAAAAGATTAAAATATTCAGCCAGACAGCCCCTGTAAAATTCGCACCTCGACACTCAAATGGATAAACAGAATGGAATTTTTAAAAGCCTATCTTGATCTCGGCATATTTGGTCTTTTAGGCCTAATGGGCTTTATTGCCTTATGGATTACTATTGAAAGAGTCCTTTTCTTTCGCGCTTTGAACATTACAGAATTTGAACATGGCGCTTACCTGCATATTGAGATGACGAGACATCTGACGACCCTCTCTAGTATCGGTGCGAATGCCCCTTATGTTGGCTTGCTCGGAACGGTGGGCGGTATTTTAATTACTTTTTACGACCTAGGTCAGCAACAGAGCATTGATACGGGTTCAATTATGCTCGGTTTAGCTTTAGCCCTTAAAGCGACTGCGGCGGGCATCGCCCTTGCCATCCCGTGCATTATGGCTTACAACGGTTTGATGCGAAAAGTCGATGTTTTCAATGCGCTCTACCGAGCACAACACCCCTCAAGCACTCTAAATAAACCCGCTGTAAATTGAGACCTTTATGAATCATCGAGAAATGCCCCGTTTTGATGCCATTAATGTCATCCCATTAATCGATGTTATCTTGGTTCTATTGGCCATCGTGTTAACCACGGCCAGTTTTATTGTGAAAGATAATTTAAAAATTGAACTGCCTCAAACGACCAGCACACAAAGTTATGTGCCGTCTGAAGATCAAACCCCCATCCATTTTGATATTGATAAAGACAATCAGCTCTTTTTGGATGAACAACTGCAAACTCTGCAATTTACAGAACAATTCCTAACAACCTTAACCAAAGAGCAAACCATCATCATCCAAGTAGACAAAAAAGCAGAATTCGGGACCTTTGTTGGTCTCATTGATGCCTTAAAAGCGCACCAACTCAATAACTTGACTATTCTGACTCAATCCAAGCCCGTAAAAAAATAGAATATGCAGTATGAAATCGACTACTAACGTCTCATTTATTATGACTGTATTTATATATGCTTCTGTTCTGTTAGTGGGTTATTGGCTGTTCTCTTTAGACATAAAAGAACCCAACCCACAGCCTGTAAAACCGAGTACGCTTCCGCTTACCTTAAACATGTTCCAATCTGCGAAGCCGACTATTCAAACGATCGTTATGCCACCCGCCGTTGAAACCGAGGTCATTGAGAAGCCTGTTGTGAAACCCAGCATACAGCCAATCACTGAATCTAAACCTGTATTGAAACCCAAGCCTATCACGGCAAAACCAGTTTTGAAAAAAACGGCTCCGTCAGCTGAACCAGTCACCCCAAAACCTAATGTTAGTCATACCAAAGTCATCAAGCTAAAATCGCCGAAGCCGTCAAAGTCGAGGGTAACGCCCGCTAAAGAACTCGTTACCAAGCCGAGACCAACCTTAGCGGCCAAACCCAACTCAGCAGCGACTCAAACAACCAATACTGAGGCAAAAGTTGTTGAACCACACGTAAATAACGAGGTGAACAGGCAACAACAAGCGAATGCCGAACAAACGTATCTAAACGCACTAAGGAGTGAAATCTTATTGCATGCGCAAGACACCTACCCAAGACGCGCCAAACGCCGTCGCTGGGAAGGCGTTGTCACCCTTTCATTCACCATACTTCCATCTGGCAAAATCCTAGGGGTAAGGATTCAAAAATCATCCGGGAGATCCATATTAGATGATGCGGCCACCAGTATTTTTCAAAGCAAAATGCACAATCAATTTCAGTCCTTTCCAGCGGAAATCACCCGAAAAGAGTGGCGTATAACCATTCCCGTCAGCTACCACCTCAGATAAAATCACACGACAGTAAATCCCCCTATTTTTATAAGATTTTAATTTACCTACGTTTTGGTACACTGTACGCATTAAAAAATATTAAAAATAAACTAATAGGAACGTTTTGTGGACTACACCCTGCCAACCAAAACCATAGATGAAACCAAAGCGGACTTAGTCAAACGTTTCACCCATTTTGCCAACCCTAAAGATCGATACAAATATCTCATTGATATGGGTAAGCAGCTGCAAATGCTCGATGAAGATTTTCAGACGGAAGAAAATCGTATTCACGGTTGCCAGTCTCAGGTATGGATTCACATTGAAGAGAAAGATGGACATCTGTTTATGCAAGCCAAAAGTGATGCGGCAATCGTGTCGGGGCTGATTGCATTATTGCTGAGAATTTATCATGGTCGCACCCCACAGGAAGTCGCTACGACGCCGTTAGAATTTTTAGGTGAAATTGGTTTATTACAGCAGTTATCACCTAACCGCTCTACCGGTTTATATCATATGATTAAACGCATTCAGGCAGAAGGTCAACGTCGTTTTGTTTAACCACTATCCAAGCTTTAACCCTATTTTATTGACTCTACATTTAAATATATTAAAAAAATACTAAAAAAATTTATACTAAATTTGCTTGAAAATAATACTAGGAAGACTTTATGTTTTGTACAAAATACATTAATAAAATATCTAAAATTACACATGAAAAGCAACAATCTGATGCGATTGTAGACGCCATAAACCGCTCTATGGCAACCATTGAGTTTGATAAAACTGGAAAAATCATTACCGCGAATGATCTATTTCTTCAGACCATTGGATATAAACTGTCTGAAATACAAGGTCAACACCACCAGATGTTTGTGACAGCAAAAGATGTCCATACCCCTGAATACCGAGAGTTTTGGCAGGCATTGGCTCGAGGTGAGTTTCAGCAAGGCTTGTATCTACGAAACTCTAAACAAGGTGACCATATTTGGTTACAAGCTTCCTACAACCCTATTTTAGATGAAGATGGCCAAGTCGTTAAGGTGATAAAATTCGCAACCGATCTCACCATACCAACCAAACGAAACATCGACTTAGAGAACCAGTTTGTTGCCATAAATCGTGCATTAGCAGTGATTGAATTTGACATGCAAGGCATTATTCTGAGCGCCAATGACAACTTCACAAACACGGTTGGTTACAGCGCATCCGAAATTATCGGGCAACCTCATAGTACTTTCGTGAGTGAAGAGGTTAAAAACAGTTCAGAATATAAAAACTTTTGGAATAAATTACGCCAAGGTGAATATATCAACGGGACCTTCAAGCGTCTTGATAAAAATGGCAACGTGATTTGGTTAGAAGCGGCCTATAATGCCATTTTAGATGGTGAAGGCAATCCGTATAAAGTCGTCAAGTATGCGATGGACGTGAGCAACAATGATCTAACAAAATCCCTTGCGACTGCAATCGATGAGTGTGCTGATGTATTGAGCGCAATCTCTGAAGGGGATTTAACTCGACGTGTGGAAGGTGAATACGAAGGAAATTTGGTCAACCTAAAATCCACCATCAATGACACGATCACCCAACTTTCGAGCTTAATCAGTAACATTAAAGAGGTCGCCAATACGGTTTATAGTGAGGTCCAACAGGTTGAACAAGGGTCATTGGATTTAAATGAACGCGTACAAAGACAAGCCGCAGCACTTGAAGAAACTTCAGCTACCATGGAAGAGATAAACGCTTCTGTGCAAAATAATAATAAAAATGCCCAAGATGTCACACAACTGTCTAAAAAAGTACAGGAACAAGCCACCGAAGGCAGTTCCGTCATGCAAGACACCATTGCAGCCATGAGCACTATTGAAGAATCAAGCCAACGTATCCATGACATTGTGAGCTTAATCGATTCAATCGCCTTTCAGACAAACCTACTCGCCTTGAATGCAGCTGTTGAAGCCGCAAGAGCAGGTGAGCATGGTCGAGGTTTTGCAGTCGTTGCCGGAGAAGTTCGCTCCCTTGCACAGAAAGCAGCGGATGCTGCCAAAGACATCAAAGTTCTGATTGAAGAAAGTACGCAACGCGTCCAGAAAGGCTCTGAACTTGCTAGCCATTCAGGACAAACGCTCCAAGAAATAACCACCTCAATCCAGCAAGTTCATCAAATGATGATACAGATAGGAAAAGCCTCTCAAGAACAAGAAGAAGGGGTCAGTCAGGTTAATACGTCTATAGGCGACCTTGACTCAACCACACAGCAAAATGCGGCAATGGTTGAAGAGACAGCGGCATCCGCAGAAGCCATGAAACATCAATCTGAGCAATTATTAAACATTGTCAGTAAATTCCGTATGAGTCAGGAAAACACTCCAAGCTTCAATTCAGAGACAGTGCCAAACGTCTTGCCACGCCCTAAATTGAATCAAACCACCCCACCAATTCAATCACCCAAGCTTGAAAAAACCAAACCTACCCAAGCGATTGAAAAAAAATCAGTACCGGTAGCGGCTGAAACTGCAGAGTGGTCTGACTTCTAATCCCCTCCTAAAAAAGGCGCATTCTCTTTGCACCTTTTCTTTCTATCACGCCTAAAAAAGTTCACGTTTCATCAATAACCCTTGCTCTCAAGCGCATCCATTAATCACACCACAAACCATCCCAGCCACGCCATTTAACCAGGCCTGGTCAAATCTGAAAGCACTATAGCGATAGCAATGAAAACAACTTAGTTCACGTAGAAACCTCCCCTTTTGTAAGCCATCGTCATTTCACTTAATGTAGGACGCGGTTATACATTCCCTGTGTCTGGGCGAAATGAGTTTAGGAAATATCAGCGGACAAGCTTGGTGAAATAGAGGGGAACAGAAAAAAGTCACGTGAAGCCTATAGAGAGAAAGAGAGGTCTATCAATATAAAAAAGCTTCTCAATAACACGGAAAATTCAGTTTATCAAAGCTACCAGGCCTGGTAACTTTGATATTAAAGGGAAGCGTCCTCCCTTTAATCAATATTCAACCTCATTATTCAAAAGCTTTGTCCTCAAGCTTCTGGGCTCGTTCTAATAAAATAGCTGCGTGAGAACTAGACTCATTATTTTCAGCTCGTTTTTTAAGCTGTCCAGATGTATTCATTAACTCTTCATTTTTTTGCTTTGCCTCTTCAGCCTTAAGGCTAGTTTGCTCAGCTTTAAGATTAGCTTTTTCAAGCCGAACCCTTGCTTCTGCAAATTTTTGTTTTTCTTGTAAAAGTTCATGCTCTGAATTTGCTTGAAGTTTATTTCTCCAATCAGTTGGGATTTTACGAAATTTCAAAAAGATATAATTAATCCAGGGAAACAAAATTGTAAAAGTGACGCCAATAATTACTGGTATTAAAAGCAATGATATCCAGTCTGAATTATTAGAAAAATACTTAATTCTAGTCGTTACATCATCAGCGGATATTAACAAGTAGAAAAGAGCCTGCCAATTTACTGAAATAAATGAAAATATAAAATATCCATAAAAAGGATTACTAATTCGAGAATGAAAAACCTCAACAACATCTTTCACATATATACCCTAGAGTAGAAAACATGAGTCATTATATACATACTCTTACTCATCACTTCAATAAAAAAGCCCCGCTTAGTGAAACCAAGCGGGGCTTTTTATTAAGAGTTATGAAGCGTAATTAATTACGCCACTTTCAACTCAGATTGTGATGTTGCTTCTAATGCGGCAATACGCTCTTCAAGCGGTGGATGCGACATAAACAACTTACCGAACTTACTCCCCCCAGAAGAGATACCAAACGCAGCAAGCTGGTCAGGCAGTTCACCGGGTTGCATCGTCTGTAGACGACGTAATGCGGCAATCATATTCTCTTTACCGGCTAGGTACGCACCGCCGTTATCGGCATGGAACTCACGCTTACGTGAGAACCACATAGCGATTGTGCTGGCCAAGATACCGAAGAAAATTTGTGCCACGATATCAACAATAATGAAAGTCCAGCTATGGCCAGACTCTTCATTTTTAAGCACAACACGATCCACAACATAAGCGACAATCTTGGCGAAGAAGATAACGAACGTGTTTAATACACCTTGTAACAACGCCATAGTCACCATGTCGCCATTGGCAATGTGAGCGACTTCATGTCCTAGTACTGCGTCTACTTCGTTCTGACGCATACTGCGCATCAGACCGGTAGAAACTGCAACCAGTGATTTGTTCTTAGTCATACCGGTCGCAAAAGCGTTTGGTTGCGGGGAATCATAGATAGCCACTTCAGGGGTTTTAATGCCCGCTTTAGCCGCATGACGGGCAACGGTGTCTAATAACCACTGCTCGTCTGAATTGCGTGCAACCTCAATGACTTTAGCGCCCGTCGACATTTTCGCAATAAACTTAGACATCGCTAAAGAGATGAATGAGCCTGCAAAACCGAAGATCAAAGCGAACATGAATAAGTTATTTAGGTTAAGACTGGTGCCTTCCATGTAGTTGCCTACACCTAAAATATTCATTGCCAACATAGCCACCGCGATGACCGCGATGTTTGTCAGTAAAAATAAACCAATACGTTTCATTGAAGACTCCTTATCCAGTGTTCAAAATTCAGTTTGTAAATTTAAAAGTTTCATTACTTGAGTTAGAAGTAATTTATATGACCAATATAAGGTTTTTTTATAACCTTTCAAGTCTTATTTATGACATTTTTTACTATTTTTAGATGAAAAACAGAACTGACCAGGCCTGGTTCGTTTTATTTTTGTTTAAAAACAATTTGTTAAACAATCCAATAGGCTTATACATAGATGAGCAGTAAGCCTACGTCGGACTCTAGATCAAGCCTTTAACTTGGCCGTCAATAACTTATTCACCTGTCCAGGGTTGGCTTGACCGCCTGACGCTTTCATGATCTGGCCGACAAAATAGCCCATCATCTTCTCTTGTCCACCTTTGTAGGCTTCGACTTGATCTGGATTATTGGCCAATACGTCATCAACCAAAGCTTCAATCGCGCCAGTATCGGTAATCTGTTTCAGACCTTTGCTTTCGATAATCTCGTCCGCAGAGCCTTCGCCTTGCCACATGGCATCAAACACTTGCTTGGCGATTTTACCGGAAATGCTGTTATCGATAATACGACTGATCATACCGGCCAACATGTCAGCAGAGACCGGCGCGTTTTCAATCGATAACCCATCACGATTCAGTGCCGCTGAGAAACCAGAGGTCGCCCAGTTGGCACACAATTTAGGCTCTTTTGCCTCAGTCAAAGCCACCACTTTTTCAAAAAACTCGGCCATCGCGCGCGAGCCTGTCAAAACAGCTGCATCATAATCACTTAAATTAAAATCAGAGACAAAACGGGCACGTTTGGCATCTGGCAATTCTGGCATTACGACTCTTACCGCTTCAACGTCCGCTTCGGTGATGATCACTGGCAGCAGATCAGGGCATGGGAAATATCGGTAGTCGTTGGCTTCTTCTTTGGTACGCATTGACCGGGTAATGTCTTTTTCAGAGTCGTATAAACGAGTTTCCTGAACGACTTTTCCGCCACTTTCAATTACTTCAATCTGACGTTCAATCTCTATTTCGATCGCTTTTTCAATAAATTTGAAAGAGTTAATATTCTTTAACTCGGCACGTGTGCCTAAAGGCTCACCTGGACGACGTACAGAGACGTTGGAATCGACACGGAAAGAACCTTCTTGCATATTGCCGTCACAAATTCCTAAATACTGCACTAACTCATGCATTTTCTTGGCATACGCTACCGCTTCTTTCGCCGATGACATATCCGGATCTGAAACGATTTCGAGTAATGCGGTGCCTGAACGGTTCAAATCGATTCCGGTTTGACCTGGGACAATACCATGCACGGATTTACCAGCATCTTCTTCCAAATGCGCACGGGTAACACCGATGATTTTTTTAGTGCCATCTTCCAGTTCAATCTCTAACTTACCTTGACCCACGATAGGAAAATCCATCTGCGTGGTTTGATAGCCTTTAGGCGAGTCCGGATAAAAATAGTTTTTACGGTCAAAGACAGAACGCATTCCTAGTTCAGCGTCTAACGCCAAGCCGAGCATAATCGACTTGCCTAATACCGCATGATTTAACACCGGCAGCATACCTGGCATACCCGCATCAATTGGGCAGGCCTGGCTGTTAGGAGCGGCACCATATTCGGTGGAAGCCCCTGAAAATATTTTTGATTTGGTGGTTAACTGAGCGTGAATCTCTAAACCAATGACTACTTCCCAACTCATGATTGGACTCCTACTGAATTATTGATACTGTGCTGGCATGTGTTTATGCCAATCAGTGACTTGTTGAAACTGATGACCAATATTCAGCAATTTAGCTTCACTGAAATAGGGCCCCACAATATGCAATCCTACTGGGCGATTATTTGCAAAACCGGCCGGTACGGATAAAGCAGGCAGCCCTGCTAAGTTGACAGGTATAGTATACAAATCAGCTAAATACATACTGACTTGATCGTCTGACTTCTCACCAATATTAAAAGCGGACGTTGGTGCGACAGGCCCCATAATGACGTCACAGCTTTCAAAGGCTTTCGTAAAGTCATCACGCACCATACGGCGTAATTTTTGCGCCTTCAGATAGTAAGCATCGTAATAACCGGCTGACAAGGCGTAAGCCCCCACCATAATTCTCCGCTTAACTTCTTCACCAAACCCTTCTGAACGCGAACGTTTATAAAGATCTTCTAAACCTGTAGGCTGATCGCAACGATAACCAAAACGGACACCGTCATAGCGAGATAAGTTCGCCGACGCTTCTGCGGGTGCTAAGACATAATAGGCTGGCACGGCTAAATCTTTATTCGGTAAGTGCACTTCTACCACTTCTCCACCGAGTTTTTCGACTTCCGAGATTGCCGTTTTAATAACCACTTCCACTTCAGGATCTAAACCTGCCCCAAAATACTCAGCAGGCACACCAACTTTTAGACCCTTAAGCGATTGACCTAATTCGGCTGTATAGTCGGTTTTTTCACGATTAAGACTGGTCGAGTCACGTTCATCGAATCCTGCCATTGCGTTGAGCATCCAGGCTGAATCTTCTGCTGAACGAGTCATTGGACCAGCTTGATCAAAACTAGAAGCATAGGCGATAATTCCAAAACGAGAAACGGCACCGTACGTTGGTTTAATGCCCGTTATGCCACAAAAAGACGCCGGCTGACGAACCGAACCACCCGTATCCGTTCCAGTCGCTAAAGGGGCAAGCCCTGCAGCAATCACAGCGGCTGACCCTCCTGAAGAACCACCAGGAACGGCTTTATGATCCCAAGGATTTTTGGTTGGGCCATAATAACTACTCTCTGAAGAAGAGCCCATCGCGAACTCATCCATATTGGTTTTACCCAAGATAGGCATTCCTATCTTATTCATTAAGGTCACTACGTGTGCATCATAAGGTGCGATAAAATTATCCAACATCTTAGAACCGCAAGATGTTTTAACGCCATCGGTACAGAAGATATCTTTATGTGCCACTGGAATACCGGTGAGTAATTCAGCATCCCCCGCGGCAAGTTTCTGATCCGCGGCTTCTGCCATAGCGATTGCTAGCTCGGGGGTCACGGTGACAAACGCGTTTAAATCAGCATCATATTGTGAGATGCGATCAAGGTAGTGTTGCGTTAACTGCACGCTGGTAATCTCACCAGAGTGTAACTTTTCGCTCATTTGTTTAATGGTTAAATTGTGCATAATCTGATTCCAATCACTCAATAACTTGTGGGACTAAATAATGTGCTTGTGCAGCAGAAGGGGCAATCGCTTGCAACTTTTCGTGTTGGTCCACCTCAGTCACAACATCCCCTCTAAATCGCTGCACCGCATCTAGCGGATGTGCCATTGGCTCGATACCTTGTGTATCAGCGGCCTCCATTTGCGTGAACAAATCTAAAATATTGGACAATTTAGCTGCGACACCATCCACATTGTCTTCTCGCACTTCAATCTGCGCTAAACGAGAGATATATTCGACTTCAGTTTTTCCTAAAGACACACTTTTCTCCTAATCGGAATCGGTAATATC
>Ga0307486_1001638_pt1 | contig 16690 bp, 16 predicted proteins | sample CBIW02metaG_FD_203663 | JGI IMG/M metagenome (GOLD analysis project Ga0307486, IMG submission 203663) | Sea-ice brine microbial communities from Beaufort Sea near Barrow, Alaska, United States - CBIW 0.2 | ecosystem: Environmental > Aquatic > Marine > Coastal | place: USA: Alaska | collected... | reverse complement strand
CCGTGAGCCGCGTCGTGCACTCCTCGGCCAACCTGAATATCTCGGCGCTCTCCTGCGCCGATGACGGCACGCTGTGGTTTCTCGCGACCGACGTGGGCGCCACCGGTCGAGACTTCGTCGGCCGGGTTACCGCTCTGTACCGCAGTAGTTCCCCGCTCGCCGGTTCGGTTCCGATCCGCGTGACCGACCCGGACCGTACCGATCACGACCGGTTCGACCTGGAGGCTACGGGGAGCATCACGCCGCTGCCGGACGGTTCCGTGCTCGTGCTTCGCGGCAGCAGGGGCCGGGTCGAGTTGGTTCGAGTGCACAGCCAGGGACAGACCGAAGCAGTCGACTGTGGCGCGGCCGTCGTTACCGCCGTGGACGCGCACCGCTCAACCGTCATCGCCGCAGTGCAGTCCGCAGCTACGACCGGAGATCTCGTTCTGGTTCACACGGACCTCCTCGGTGCCGCCACGCGAGATGCCCGGCCGCGCCGCCTGACCGATTTCTCTGTGGCACTGCGCACGACCGGTTTGGTGGCAGGCGTCGAGCTGACCATCACCGGACGCGACGGCTACCCGGTGCACGGGTGGGTGTATACGCCGCCGGGGCCGGGCCCACATCCGGTGCTGCTGACCATTCACGGTGGTCCGTTCGCGCAGTACACCAGTGCGCTGCTCGATGAGACCCAGGTCTACGTCGACGCAGGATACGCGGTGGTCCTGTGTAACCCGCGCGGGTCATCCGGTTATGGCGAAGCTCACGGGCGCGCCATACGCCAATGCATGGGTACCCTCGACCTCACTGATGTGCTGGACTTCCTCGACGGGGCGCTTCTGGCGGAGCCGGTTCTCGACTCACACCGGGTCGGCATTATGGGTGGGTCCTACGGTGGTTATCTAACCGCGTGGGCGATTGCCCATGACCACCGATTCGCTGCGGCCATCGTGGAACGCGGCTTTCTGGACCCCGAAGCATTCGTGGGAACCAGCGACATCGGTGACTTCTTCGGTGACGAGTATGCAGGAACGGATGCCGACTTGCTCCGATCCCAAAGCCCCCAGTTCGTTGTCGACCAGGTGACCACCCCCACCCTGGTGCTGCATTCCGCTCAGGACCTTCGATGCCCGCTGTCGCAGGGGGAGCGATACTACGCGGCGCTCAAACGGAGGGGAGCTCCGACCGAACTGATTATTTTTCCGGGGGAGGACCACGACCTTAGTCGTACCGGGCGTCCCCGGCACCGATTGCAGCGTTTCGAGATTATTCTGGACTGGTGGGCTCGCCACCTCCCACTCCCTGCCGTTACGAATCACAGGAGCATCGATGAGCATGATCACGAAAGCGGTCGTCCCGGCAGTTGAGCCCTCGGTTGCGGACAGCCACGATCTGATTCGGGTGCAGGGCGCCCGCGAAAACAACCTGCAGAACGTCAATGTTCGGATCCCGAAGCGACGGCTGACTGTGTTCACGGGCGTGTCCGGCTCCGGTAAGAGCTCGCTCGTCTTTGGCACTATTGCCGCCGAGTCCCAGCGAATGATCAACGAGACCTACAGCACCTTCGTGCAGGGCTTCATGCCGACTCTGGCTCGGCCGGACGTCGATGTGCTCGACGGGCTGACGACGGCCATTATCGTCGACCAGGAGCGCATGGGCGCCAACGTGCGCTCCACCGTGGGAACGGCCACCGACGCGAACGCACTGCTACGAATTCTCTTCAGTCGGCTGGGCGAGCCACACATCGGCTCGCCGCAGGCCTACTCCTTCAACGTTGCGTCGATCAGCGGAGCGGGTGCGGTCTCGATCGAACGTGGCGGGCAGACCGTGAAGGAGCGTCGCAGCTTCAGCATCACCGGCGGGATGTGTGCCCGCTGCGAAGGTCGCGGTTCCGTCACCGACATTGACCTGACCGCGCTGTACGACGACACCAAGTCGCTCAACGACGGTGCGCTGACCATCCCTGGGTACAGCATGGACGGCTGGTACGGCCGAATCTTCACCGGCTGTGGGTTCTTCGACCCCGACAAACCGATCGCGCAATTCACCAAGAAGGAACTCGGCGACCTGCTGCACAAGGAACCGACCAAGATCAAAGTCGAGGGGATCAACCTCACCTACGAGGGGCTCATTCCGAAGATTCAGAAATCGATGCTCTCCAAAGACATCGATTCGGTTCAACCGCATATCCGCGCGTTCGTGGAGCGGGCGGTGACCTTCACAGCCTGCCCCGACTGCAACGGCACCCGACTCAGCGAGGGAGCCCGATCGTCGACGATCAATGAGATCAGCATCGCGGATGCCTGTGCGATGCAGATCAGCGATCTGGCCGACTGGGTGCGGGGTCTGGCTGAACCGTCCGTTGGACCACTGCTCGTGGCGCTACAACATCTGTTGAACTCATTTGTCGAGATCGGGCTGGGATACCTGTCCCTCGACCGTCCCTCCGGCACCCTGTCGGGCGGAGAGTCGCAGCGCACCAAGATGATCCGCCACCTCGGCTCGTCGCTTACCGACGTCACGTATGTCTTTGACGAGCCGACGATCGGGCTGCATCCTCACGACATCCAGCGGATGAACACCCTGCTGGTCCAGCTGCGAGACAAGGGAAATACTGTGCTCGTTGTCGAGCACAAGCCGGAGATGATCGCGATCGCCGACCATGTCATCGACCTCGGCCCGGGCGCTGGAACTGACGGGGGACAGGTCGTGTACGAGGGGTCCCTCGCGGGGCTTCGGAGTAGCGGTACGCTCACCGGCCGGCACCTCGACGACAGGGCCGTCCTGAAATCGTCGGTGCGGGCGCCGTCGGGTGTGCTGGAGGTGCGTGGCGCCAGCGCGCATAACCTCCAGAACGTCGATGTGGACATCCCGCTCGGCGTTCTGGCGGTGCTGACCGGCGTGGCAGGCTCGGGAAAGAGTTCACTGATCCAGGAGTCGATTTCCGGACGCGACGGGGTGGTGACCGTTGATCAGGGCGCGATCAAGGGATCTAGGCGCAGCAACCCCGCCACATACACTGGAATGCTCGAACCGATCCGGAAGGCATTCGCCAAGGCCAACGGCGTCAAGCCTGCACTGTTCAGCTCCAACTCCGAGGGAGCCTGCCCCAATTGCAACGGAGCGGGCGTCATCTACACCGATTTGGGCATGATGGCTGGTGTCGCCATACCGTGCGAGGTCTGTGAGGGGAAGCGGTTCCAGGCCTCTGTTCTGGACTTTCACCTCGCCGAGCGCGACATCAGCGAGGTGCTGGCCATGTCGGTGGCCGAAGCCAGAGAATTCTTCGGCGCGGGGGAGGCGCGCACGCCAGCGGCCCACGCGATCCTGGGCCGGCTTGCCGACGTCGGGCTCGGCTACCTCAGCCTCGGCCAGCCGCTGCCGACGCTGTCTGGCGGCGAACGGCAGCGTCTGAAGCTGGCCACCCAAATGGCAGAAAAGGGTGAGGTGTACGTTCTGGACGAGCCGACCGCCGGACTCCACCTCGCTGATGTCGAGAATCTGCTGGGCCTGCTCGACCGGCTCGTCGACTCCGGAAAATCGGTCATCGTCATCGAGCACCACCAAGCGGTGATGGCGCACGCCGACTGGATCATCGATCTCGGCCCTGGCGCCGGCCACGACGGCGGACGGATCGTTTTTGAGGGCATACCAGCCGACCTCGTGGCTGCTCGACCGACCCTCACCGGCGAGTACCTCGCGGCTTACGTCGGCGCCTGAGCGAGCGTTGCCGTCCCGCCCGGGGGACTGTGACGATGTCGTGATTCTCCCGGAACCGTCACTACTTGCCTATGCAGAGTACTTGGCATTATGCTTACGGCATGTCACATGATCCGCAGATGCTCAAGGGAACCCTCTCCCTCCTTCTTCTGCGCCTCGTCGGGGATCAGGACGACTATGGATACGCTCTCGTAGTCCGGCTCCGAGATGCCGGGTTCGCCGAGCTGACGGAGGGCAGCGTCTATCCCGCGCTGACCCGATTGGAATCGGCCCGGCTGCTGGATTCGCGCCTCGTGCGATCGAACTCCGGGCCGGCACGCAAATACTACGTTCTCACCGACGCCGGCCGGGCAGAAGCATCGCGCGCGCTCGAGGCGTGGACGGCTCTCGTCGCCAACGTCGATCGCGTACTCAAGACCAGGAAGGCCTCATGAACATCATCGACCACGCTCGCATCAGTGGCGCGACCCTGTCCTATGACTTGTGGCTCGAGACGGCCGGCGTACCCGGCAAGCGACGCCGCGATCTGCGACGCGAGCTGCGGGCCAATTTGGTCGACGCCACCACACGCGTGGGCTCGCGCGCGGCGTTTCGCGGCCTGGGCAGCACCCGTGCGCTGGCTGCGGCTGCCAACCCCGCCGACCCGACCCGTCCACTTTGGACTGTCGGATTCGTAGTCGGCATGGGCATTTTTGCGCTTGCGATACTCACCGAGTTTCTTGTGGTGCTGGGTTGGCTCGACGGCGCCACGGCGGCGGCCCCCGACGGGCGCGCTGTCGGGGGACTGACGTTCTTTCCCGGCTCGAGCCTGATCTACAACTCGTCCGGCAGCGGTTTCAGCCTGTCGATCAACTTCGGCTGGGCCTGCGTCTTCGTGGGGCTGGGCGCTTTCATTCTGGCCGCCCGACCGTGGCGCCTCCTGAAGCGCCACCCCGCACCGAAGATCGGCTAGCGGGGGGAACTCGCCATGAATCGTGCTGTGGGCGCCGGCTTGCCCGACCCTGTTATACCTCGTAGGGTATCCAGAGGACAAGACCATCGAACCGAGGAGTACCAACGGATGCCGACAGCGACACCGATGACAGCCGCAGCACAGCTTCTCCAGCTGGCGGGGGAGTTGCGTCGCTGGCCGGTGCGTCGCTGGGCGGTGGCCATCGGCACCGCACTGTTCACCGTGGTTTTTATTGCCGTTCCCACCGATCTGATCGATACTCTGATGTTCACGCGCGAGGTCGCGCCAACCGGGTGGTCCTGGCCCGTTCTCGTGGTCAGCGCCATTCTGGCCGGTCTGGTGACGGCCACCTACGTTGCACATCCCGACGGCGCCGAACCCAGCCCGGCCGTGGGACGGCTGGGGATGGCTGGCTGGGTGGTGACCTTCTTCGCCGTCGGCTGCCCGGTATGCAACAAGCTCGTACTGCTCGCCCTCGGTACGACCGGCGCGCTGCAGTTCTTCGAGCCGGTACAGCCGTATCTGGCCGCCGTCTCGATCGGCCTGCTCGCTTGGGCACTGTACGCCCGGCTCAGCCGGGAGAATTCCTGCCGCGTCCCCGTTGATGTTCCCGTCGCCGTTTCCGTACCGGTACCCGCACCAGTATCGGAAGACAGCCGAGCGTGAATCAGAATCCGCCGCTCGACATTTGGTAGCGTGATCCCGGGGGCGCGCAGGGCGTGACCGGGTCTTTCCGCAGCTATGGGGTTGTCATATGTATCGCATTCGCACGATCAGCACGTTCATCGGGCGTTGGTTCGCCCTCATAGTTTTGGCGGCCGGTGGTGTTGCCCTCGCCGCACCCGACACCTTCTCCGGCATGACAGTCACCATCCCGCTGCTTCTCGCCGTCATCATGCTCGGCATGGGTATGACGTTGCGCCCGGCCGACTTCGCGATTGTGGCCAGACGCCCCTGGCCCCTGTTGCTCGGCGTTGCCGCGCAATATATCGTGATGCCTCTGCTCGGACTCGGCATCGCGGTCGCGCTCGACCTCTCGCCCCTGCTGACGGCCGGAATGATTCTGGTCGGTGCGTCACCCGGCGGAACATCCTCCAACGTGATGGTCTACCTCTCGAAGGGTGACACCGCGCTGTCGGTGGCAATGACGACGGTGTCGACCCTGCTGGCGCCCATTCTTACACCGCTGCTCATGCTCGTTCTCGCCGGCGAGTTTTTGCCGGTCGAGCCCGGAGCTCTCTTCGTCTCCATCGTGCAGATCGTGCTCGCGCCGGTGCTCGCGGGCCTGCTCTTGCGCATGCTGCTGCCTCGGCTGGTCGAAAAATTCCTCGACCTGCTCCCTCTCATCTCCGTGGCGGGAATTACCGTCGTTGTCATGGCTGTGGTGGCCGCGAGTTCGTCCACGCTCCTGTCGATCGGCATCCTCGTGGTGGTCGCGGTCATTTTGCACAACTCGCTTGGTTATACCCTCGGATACCTGATCGGCCGAGTCTTCGGTCTGCCGGTCGCCAGCCGCCGCGCCATCAGCATCGAGGTGGGCATGCAGAATTCCGGCCTGGCGGCCGCGCTGGCCGTGGCCCACTTCAATCCCGTGGCAGCGCTGCCCGCAGCAATCTTCTCTGTGTGGCACAACGTGTCCGGATCGTTGCTCGCGAGCTACTGGTCCCGCCGGAGCGTATCGGCAGATGAAGCTCGCGCCCCGAAAACCAGTCCGGCGTCCGTCTGAATCTGCCAGCCCGTGTTGTCGACACAGCCTCCGGTCGACGGTCATGTAGGTTCCACCCAATGTGACCGATAATGTACATTATGTCAACAAAGCGGTTTCGCTTCCGTGAATCCGCAGGCACAATTGTCCTGTCACTGTTGTCCTGTCACTGTTGTCCTGTCACTGTTGTCCTGTCTCATCTAAATTAAGGCAGTCTCAGTTCACCTGAGGCATCAGGGGTTTTGTCTCAGTTCAGTTAAGGTATTAGGTCTGCGCGTCTCGTTTGAGTTAAGGCATTGTGTGATTCTGTCTCACTTCAGTTAAGGCACTTTGCGCCTCGCGGTCCCTATAGTGGGCGCATTGGACGCGCGATGGTGGCGTCGGATGTTCGACCCCGGCGCCGGGATTCGGCTGGCTCCTTGAGGTTCAGGGACCAGTTCTCTGCTGACACGACGAGTGGCAGCGTGGACGGGTGTTGGATGCTCCCGTTCTACCTGGCCAATCTGCGGTGGCTGTCGGGATACCGGCACCCGCGGTGCGGGTGCGGACTGGACGTCGCATCCGTTCTCGGCGTGTTGGAGTCAAATTCTGCCCTGACGATCTGCGGCCTGGCGGCGCGAGTGGGCGACCCACTCGTTGAACTGCCCACGATATTTCACCTTCTGTGGGTGCCCTCGTGTCCGATGAGAGCTTCGTGGTTCTCCATGCCGAACCCGTGCGGCGGAGCCTCACCGGTCCGTCGAAGCTGTTTGAATCGCTACGGGCCCTGGTGCTGCAGCGTGCTCGGGAGCGTGAAACTCACATCACGGAGATTCTCGATGGTGTTCCCAGTGATGCGGGACCAGACGTGGCCACCCGGCCCCGTCACGACGTGAATCGTTATTCGTTGCGGCACCGCGAGATAGCCACACATGCCGAGCTGGTGGCCCAAGGCGAACCCATCAGTATCGGCTCGCTCCACGACTCCACGACTCCACGACTCCACGACTCCACGACTCCAAAGGGGAAGCGCCATGTCTTGCACGGTATCGAGCCGATCACCAGAGCAGGGACATCCTCCGAGAGCCAGAGCAGGGCGACAGTCCCCCGACCGCTAACAGGACCCAAGCCGATCTCGTGACCAGCCGTCTCTTCACATAGCTGTTCGCCATCCCCTCGGTATCGATCACGTGCACACCGCCGATCAGCGCGAAGAGCGAGAGGCTCAGGACCGTGATCCAGATCGGGAACAGTGGGCCGAACGGAACCGAGAATGCGTAGATGACGTTGTGGTAAAGCGTGAATGCCACGACGCCGAGCCAGACCAGGTAGGCCCGAAGAGAACCGCGAAGTGTGAGCACCGCGAAGTGTGAGCACCGCGACGACTACAAGGAGCGGAGCGACCGCGCGATTCGCGAGGTCCTGCGCGAGAGCCTGCGGCAGAAACACTGCAGTCGAGCCTTCATAGATGTCGGTATTCACCAGCAATCGATCCCCGGTGATCATCTCCAACACGCTGCTGAACAGGCGGATCGGGACCTTTGGCACTGGGAACCGAGGTCGTGCGGGCGCACGGTGGGACCAGGTCATCATCCCGCCGAGAAGGAACCCCCATGAGCATGCTTCAATCCGTCCGCGCAGTTCTCCGAAAATACGCCGAATTCACTGGGACGGCGGTCAGGCCGGAGTTCTGGTGGTTCGCCCTGTTCAGCGTGATCGCGCACCTAGCGCTGAACAGGGCGAATATCTTCACCGATCTCGAAACCGTCTACCTCGGTGCCAGCCTTGCTGGCGCGTTCAGCTTGGTTGTTCTGGTCCCGACTTTGGCCGCCACTGTGCGCCGCCTTCGGGATGCCGGCCGCTCATGGGCTGAGTTGTTCTGGCTGATGCTGCCCATCGCCGGCCTCATCGTGCTGATCATCCACCTTGCGGACCCGCCTCGGCAACCCGCCGCGGTTTCGCCGCAGGTCGTCGCGCCGACGCCCGTCACGGCCGCCGCATGAACGACGTCGTCGTCAAGAAGCGTCGTGCCCGGCGCATCGTGTTGATCACGATCGGATCGGTAGTCGGGGTCGTCGTCTTGGGACTTGGCGCCATCCTGACGATCGGGGGTATCTTCGTGCCGGCGACCTACCTCCAACCGTGGAGTGCGATCTACTACCAGCAGTTCAGCGACCCGCGAATGCAGGTTGTGGCTCAAGCGGTGCTGGCTCCCAGTGGACACAACATGCAGCCCTGGACGGTTCAACTCGACAAGACCGATCCGAATGTCCTCTACCTCTACACCGACCCGACCCGACTCACCCCGGCCGTCGACCCGTTGGCACGGCAGACAATGGTCTCTCAGGGCACCTTCCTCGCCTATCTCCAGGTAGCAGCTGGGCACCTCGGGTACTCGGCGTCGTTCGACCTCTTTCCAAACGGAACCTACGACGAGACTGATCTGAACACGTCGATGAGTGAGTTACCGGTGGCGCGAATCACCCTGGCAAAGGACTCGTCCGCGAAGACCGACGACTACGCCTCGCTATTTCTCTCGGACACGAATCGCTCGCCGTACACCGCCGCACCGCTGACCACGGCGCAGACCGACGGGCTCACCACCCTCGCCGACTCGTCGCCCGCGACCCTGGCGATCCTCAGCGACAAGCAGGACATGAAAACCCTCGGCGTCTTCGGAGTTCAGGGCACTCTCCTCGAAACCAAGTACCCCGCCGCCACCAAGGAGAGCGACGCGGTGTTCTATGGCACCGAGCAGGCCAAGAACGAGGCGCGCTCCGGGTTCGCTGTCGAGGGCCAAGGAACAGGCGGGTTTATGAAGTATATTCTCCAGGGGCTTCTCACCATCCATCCGGCGCTGAACGATGACGCGACAGGGGCAAAGAATGCGATCGCCCTCACCGCGGCGGGGGTAGCTCATACCGCCGCGTATGCGCTGATCAGCACTCCGGGAAATACCCGCACGGAACAGGTTCAGGCGGGCATTCTGTACGCGCAGTTCTGCCTCCACGCTCGCACGCTCGGGTTGGTCGTGCAGCCCCTGAGCCAGGTGCTGCAGGAGTACCCGACCATGGCGGCTCCCTACGCGGCAATCCACGCCGAGTACGCGCCCGACGGTCAGACAATCCAGATGCTCGTTCGCATCGGGACCCCCACAATTGAGTACCCGGTGACGATGAGGCGAGACGCCAACTCCCTCGTCCGCAGACCATGATCAAGCGAGTTCGCAGCCTACTCATTGTCCTGCTCTACTTTGGTGCGCTCTCCGCAATCGCCGGCGGGGTACTCGGTGTCGTGGCAAACGGCGCCGGCGTTCCCCTGGTGTATCTGAAGGGCACACCGTTCACGTCCTATTTCATCCCTGGGCTGATCCTCGGAGTGGTGATCGGCGGCACGCAGGGGTTCGCTGCGATCACCACACAGCGTCATCACCCATACAGCACCGTCGCAGCCACCGTCGCTGGCTTCGGCCTGATCATCTGGATCTTCGTCGAGCTCGCGATCACCGGATACTCCTGGCTTCAGGCCGTGTACCTCGCGCTCGGGGTAGGTGAACTGCTCCTGGTCCTGGTGCTCCTGGGTGTGCTGAGCCCAACGGCGCGGGTCCGGCGCGCACGGTGTTCTCCTTGACGAAGACCCGCTCCGCGACTGGCGGAGAACCCGGTGTTCGAAATCCGCTACTTCTGGCGGCCGACATCGAGCGGGTGACTTCCGACGACCTCATGTCGCTCGCAACCGATCGCGGCGCCGTGCCGATGCAGGTAGGCGCTGTCCTTATCCTGGACACCCCTGCAGAATATGATCCCGCCACCCTGATCGCCGCGATCGGGCGGCGAGTCCCCGCGGTTCCGCGGCTAAGGCAACGACTTGTGCGCCCGGGCATCCTGTTTGGTCGACCGGTCTGGATAGACGATCCGCGCTTTCGAATTGACGACCACGTGTCGATCGCTCCGCGTCCGGCGGCCTCCGGAGTGGATGGGTTGCTGACGGTCGCCTCCGAACTTGTCGCCACGCGACTGCTGAGTGATCGCCCGCTGTGGGCGGCCCTCATCGTACCCGAGATGGGTGATGGCCACACCGGACTGGTGTTCGTGTTTCACCATGTTGTCGCCGACGGAATCGCAGGCCTGGCCATCCTGGCCGCACTCGCCGACGGCAGCCCAGACGCACCGGAGTCGAACTTCCCTCAATCGGCACCGACCCGGGCTGCCCTCGCTCGCGACGCTGCGCGAGGTCGCCTGGTCGCCATCAGGCTCATCCCCCGCGCCCTCGCCAGACTCGGAGAAGCCATGGTGCAAGTTGGCCCATCTTTACGCGCGCGTGCCTCGGCATCATCGCTCAACCAACCGACCGGAGAACGTCGGCACCTCGCGACTGTCGATTGCGACCTCGCCGCGGTGAGAGATGTGGCACACGCCAACGGCGCGACCATCAACGACGTCGTGCTCAGCGCAATCACTGGGGCGCTGCACCACCTACTTACGGAGCGGGGCGAGGTCGTGGACAAAATCGTGATTTCGGTTTTGTTCTCCTCACGACGGACAGCGGCCACTGGATCTCTCGGGAATCAGAGCGGCGCCATACCCATTCGACTACCCGCTTCCGGCGATCCGCTCGAGCGGCTGAGGGCGGTGGCAAACATCACCACGGCAGAGAAGCTGTCCACGCGTGGCGTCTCCGCCGCAGTCCTTGGACCACTGTTTCGCGTACTGGCTCGGATTGGCATGTACCAACGTTTTGTTGATCACCAACGCATCGTCAACACCTTCGTATCCAACTTGAAGGGACCGGAGACTGCACTCAGTCTGGGCGGGTTCCCCGTCGTGGACATCGTGCCACTCACCACCACCAGTGGAAACATCACCGTCTTGTTCGCCGTGCTGTCCTATGCAGGCAAACTCACCATAACCATCGTCTCGGATCCCGCGACCTGCCCAGACCTCGACGCACTTCGACACGCGCTGGTTGCCGAACTTGCCGCCCTAAGTGCAACTCGTCGATGACCCAAGGTCTCGCACGGTCATCGAAGGTGCCCGAGCGCAGACGGCTCCCCCGGCCAGTCAGCCGTCCGAGTGGTGAATCACCATGCCGAACTCATTGACCGGCTCGAAGGCGTCACGGTCCCAGGCGCCGGGGTGTGGAACTGGACAGTTGACGACTGTATTTCGGGTCGAGTGATCAATCGTGTGCTCGCGCATGGCATGACCGCAGATCGGGCATGGCTTCACATCGGGCGTACCATTGTCCTGACCGCTGGCGGTGTTCCTGTCCTGAATCATGCCTTCACGATACGCCGGATTGGACATAAACGCACGGAACTGCTAGGCGTGGGTTCGGTACGCCTTGGGCGTTGCAAGAGTTAGTCCTCGCCGAAGCCCGATTCCAGCAGATCGGCCAGGGCGCTGATCGCTGGCCCGGCGGCCGGGTCTGTCGACGAGAGTTGTACGCTGCTCCCCCGGGCCAGCCCCAGCGACATAATGCTCAGCAGACTGCTCGCGTCCGTTCCGTTCACGGTGATCGGAACCGAAAATGTACTGGCGAGATTTACGAATTCTGCGGCTGGGCGGGCATGAAGACCATCCTTGTTGACCAGGATCACGGTGCGCGAGATGGCTTCAGAAGGTGGAGAATCGGCGGCCGCCTCAGTGTCGTTCCGGCTGGTGTCCTTAGCGGGTTCAGCAGCACCTGTCGGGCCGGCGGTTGTGCTGGTCGTCTGCAGCGCGGTCAGCGCCGCAGCAACGACCGCGTCCAGGTCTCCCCCGGTTTCTGCGGCCACCGCTGCGGCCACCCCGCCCTCGACGAGCGGAGCGTCAACGATGCGAACTCGGTCCTGCTCGGACTCGTCGAGAAAATCGTGGGCTGTTTCTGCGGTCAGAACTGCCGAGCCGAGATCGCAGAGAATCACCACTCCCCCGCCCGTGTTCGCTTGGAGGATTCCGTCGTTGATTTTGTCGAAGCTTGTGCCGATCCCGCCGGTGTCGGTGCCTCCCGCCGCGATGAGGTGCACGCTCGGTGCCATTTGCCGGGCCAGTTCAACGAGTCCGGTTGCGATTTTCTCGCTGTGCGAGACGAATACTAGGCCGACGCGATCAGCGGATACCGCCACCATCACTCTGTCGCCGACGTGAGGTCGGCGGCGGCGCGCAGCAGTAACGCGGTGGACTGGGCGCCCGGGTCGCGGTGACCGATCGCGCGCTCACCCAGATAGCTCGCTCGCCCCTTACGGGCTACCCACGGTTCGGTATCCAGGGCGCCCTGCTCGGCGGCGTCTGCTGCGGCGTTCACAACGGCGTTCACCGGCGAGCCGGCCGCGTACGCGGCGTCCGCCGCGGTCACCGCCGGGGTCCACGCATCTACCATGGTCTTGTCTCCACTATCGGCCTTGCCGCGCAGCACGATGCCGTCACGGGCCGCTGTCAGCAGGGCGACCAGTGCGGCCGCATCCAGTGACGTGGCAGACCCGACTGCGCCGGCTGCTTTGAGAAAAGCCGTGCCGTACAGCGGGCCGGCGGCGCCTCCGACGGTGGAAATCAGTGTCGTGGCAACCAGCTTGAGCACGGCAGCGGGGTTTGTGTCGTCGGTCAGACCGTCGAGCTTGGGTATAACGGCCCGAAAGCCTCGATCCATGTTCTCACCGTGATCACCGTCGCCGATGGCCCGGTCGAGGGAATTGAGCTCGGCACGGTTGGCCTCCAGCACCTCGGCGCCACGTCGTATCCACCGAACGGTCCAGGCGGTGTCCAGGGTCAACGCTGCGTCGGGGTGAGCTGCGCCGGGTTGTTCGTTTACGGTCATGGTATCTCCTTCTACCGTCCCCACCGTAGCGCCGCCGTCTGCACCGGGGCGTCCCACAAGCTCGTGAGCTCGTCATCGAGTTTGAGAACTGAAATCGAGGCGCCGGCCATTTCGAGGCTCGTCGTGTAATTGCCGACCAGAGTGCGGGTGACCGTGATCCCGTGCTCTTTCAATACTTCGGCGGCGCGGCGGAACACGATATACAGTTCAACCTGCGGGGTGCCGCCCATACCGTTGACGAACAAGAGCACCTCGTCGCCACTGACAAACGGCAGGTCCTCAAGAATGGGGCCGAGCAGCCGGTCGACGATGGCATCGGCGGGTTCCAGCTTGATTCTCTCCCGCCCGGGCTCACCGTGAATCCCGATGCCGATCTCGATCTCGTCATCGGCGAGCACGAAGCTCGGCTCCCCCGCGTGCGGAACGACACACGGGGTCAACGCGACGCCCATGGTACGCACACGGGAATTCACTTTCTCGGCCACGGCGGCAACGGCATTCAGGTCATCGCCGCGCTCGGCGGCGGCCCCGGTGATCTTTTCGACCAGTACAGTTCCGGCCACACCCCGGCGACCAGCGGTGTACAGCGAGTCCTTCACCGCAACGTCGTCGTTGATGATGACTGCGCGCACCTCGATTCCATCAGCGGATGCGAGATCGGCGGCGGTCTCAAAGTTCAATACGTCCCCGGTGTAGTTCTTCACAATGTGCAGCACGCCGGCACCGCCGTTGACGGCCTGGGTTGCCGCCAGAATCGGGTCTGGCGTTGGTGATGTGAAGACGGGGCCCGGCACCGCGGCGTCCAGCATGCCGTAGCCGACAAAACCTCCGTGCAACGGTTCGTGACCGCTTCCACCGCCACTGACGATTCCCACTTTGCCGTGTATCGGCGCGTCGGCCCGGGCGATATAGATCGGATCGTGCGAGACCCGCACGAGGTCGCCGTGCGCAGCCTCGAATCCGGCGACGGACTCGTTGACGACGTTCTTCGGATCGTTGATGAGCTTCTTCATGACCATCCATTCACTTGGTGATTCCGGGATTCGAACCAGATGGGGAGGGGACCTCGGCGGGCCGGGTCCGCTGTGACCACTTCTGCCGTTCCCCACGGTCACCATACGTGCTGTGATCACGCAGGGTAAGCGGCGGGAACGAACTCGTTCAGCCTATTCCCCTCAGTGGAGCGCCGCGCTATGTTATTGCCAACCGCTCGCCGCAGAGGGGTCGCTTCGGCTTCCCCGGCCTGATCAGAAAGGTTCTCGTGGAAAATATCGGAGCAGTATTCATCTCGGAGGTCGTGGGCACAGCCATGCTGGTTCTCCTCGGGACCGGCGTCGTCGCAAACGTCGCTCTAGCCAAGAACAAGGGCGTCGGTGGGGGTTTCCTCATGGTGACCATCGGTTGGGGCCTCGCAGTGTTCGCGGGTGTCGTTGTCGCCTACCGCTCGGGGGCTCACATTAACCCTGCCGTCACCCTGGGCCTCGTCGCCAATGGCGCCACAGAATTCGGGATGGGTGTTCCGGTCAACATAGTTTCGGTGCTCGTCTACATCGGCGGGCAGATGATCGGTGCCATTCTTGGTGCCGTGGCCTGCTGGCTGGCCTACAAGCAGCACTTTGATGCCGAGCCGGATCCGGCCAACAAGCTCGGTGTCTTCTCCACCGGGCCGGCCATCCGGTCCTACGGCTGGAACCTCGTCACCGAGATCATCGGCACCTTCGTTCTCGTCTTCGTCGTCATCGCCTTCGGTGGTGACCGGCAGGGAGACAACGGAGGGCTTGCATCCCTTGGAGCACTCCCCGTAGCTCTCCTCGTTATCGTGATCGGCACGTCGCTCGGTGGTCCGACCGGATACGCCATCAACCCCGCCCGTGACCTGGGTCCCCGTATCGCCCACTTCTTCCTGCCGATCAAGGGCAAGGGCAGTTCCGATTGGTCCTACTCCTGGGTGCCCGTCGTCGGCCCCATCATCGGCGGGCTGCTCGCCGGCTGGTCGGCGCTGCTTCTGCTGCCCCTGCTGACCTGACTCGAACGAACGGGCCGGTTCCCCTACGGACCGGCCCGTTGTCGCGCAACGACGCCTGAACTTCATTCATCGACGAAGAGGACACTAAACAATGACTGACTACATTCTCGCCATCGACCAGGGAACGACCAGTTCTCGGGCCATCATCTTCGACAAGGCCGGGTCGATCGTCTCGACTGGTCAACTCGAACATGAACAGATTTTTCCGCAGGCCGGCTGGGTCGAGCACGACCCGAAGGAAATTTGGGATAACACCCGGGAAGTGATCGGACAGGCGCTCTCCAAGGCCAACCTGACTCGGCACGACATCACGGCCATCGGCATCACCAACCAACGCGAAACTGCCGTCGTGTGGGACAAGACGACCGGAGTTCCCGTCTATAACGCGATCGTCTGGCAGGACACGCGTACCCAGCCCATCGTCGACCGCCTCGCCGCTGACGGGGGCGTCGAACGGTTCAAGTCCAAGGTCGGGTTGCCCCTGGCCACCTACTTCTCCGGCACGAAGATCGTGTGGATCCTCGAAAACGTCGAGGGGGCCCGGGCCAAAGCCGATACCGGCGACCTGCTCTTTGGAACAACCGACTCCTGGGTGTTGTGGAACCTGACCGGCGGGGTCGACGGCGGTGTACACGCCACCGATGTCACTAACGCGAGCCGCACCATGTTTATGGATCTGGAGACGCTGCAGTGGGACGACGAAATCCTCACGATCTTCGACGTGCCCAGATCGATGCTGCCGTCCATTCGGTCGTCCTCGGAGGTCTACGGCACGGCGCACACTTCGAGCTTGCTGCGTGAGGTCCCTGTGGCCGGCATTCTTGGTGACCAGCAGGCGGCGACCTTCGGCCAGGCGGCGTTCGATCAGGGCGAAGCCAAGAACACCTACGGCACCGGAAACTTCTTGATTTTCAACACCGGCACCGAGATCGTGCACTCCAAGAACGGTCTGCTGACCACCCTGGGCTACAAGCTCGGCGATGAGGCCCCGCACTACGCCCTGGAGGGGGCTATCGCCGTGACCGGATCTCTGGTGCAGTGGATGCGAGACAACCTCGGCCTGATCAGTTCGGCCTCCGAGATTGAGAGCCTCGCGAAAACCGTCGACGACAATGGCGGGGCGTACTTCGTGCCCGCGTTTTCGGGCCTGTTCGCGCCCTACTGGCGTCCCGACGCACGCGGGGCACTGGTCGGACTCACCCGATTCGTGAACAAGGGCCACATCGCCCGCGCGGCGCTCGAGGCGACGGCGTTTCAGACCCGGGAGGTCATCGACGCTGTCAACGCCGACTCGGGTGTTCCCCTCACCGAGATCAAGGTCGACGGCGGCATGATCGCCAATAACCTCCTCATGCAATTCCAAGCCGATATCCTCGGCGTGCCTGTGGTGCGGCCGGTTGTCGCCGAGACGACTGCGCTGGGCGCCGCCTACGCTGCCGGCCTCGCAGTCGGCTTCTGGAGTGGACTCGACGAACTGCGCGCCAACTGGCAGGAAGACAGCCGGTGGACGCCGCAGATGGACGAGGAGGAA
>Ga0307486_1001637_pt1 | contig 16691 bp, 10 predicted proteins | sample CBIW02metaG_FD_203663 | JGI IMG/M metagenome (GOLD analysis project Ga0307486, IMG submission 203663) | Sea-ice brine microbial communities from Beaufort Sea near Barrow, Alaska, United States - CBIW 0.2 | ecosystem: Environmental > Aquatic > Marine > Coastal | place: USA: Alaska | collected... | reverse complement strand
CTGGATACTCCCGGGCACAAGGATTTTGCTGAAGATACTTTTCGGACACTTACAGCGGTAGATAGTGTTATTGTGGTGATTGATGTTGCGAAAGGGGTTGAAGAACAAACCGAGAAACTTGTGGAAGTTTGCCGGATGCGGAATATTCCTATGATAATTTTCGTCAACAAAATGGACCGTGAAGGTAAAGATGCTTTTGAACTGTTGGATGAAATTGAGCAAAAACTGAATTTAACCGTTACTCCCCTGAGTTTCCCGATAGGAATGGGATACGATTTTAAAGGGATTTACAATATCTGGGAACAAAATGTAAATCTATTTACGGGCAATCCCAGAAAAGATATAGAAGACACAGTAGAAATTTCAGATTTAAAATCTGATGAATTAGATCAGCTCATAGGGGAAAAATCGGCAAATACCCTAAGGGAAGAATTAAATTTGGCAATTGGCGTTTATCCCAAATTTGATAAAAAAGCTTATTTGGATGGAAATTTACAACCTGTATTTTTCGGTTCAGCCTTAAATAATTTTGGAGTAAGGGAATTGCTGGATTGTTTTGTGAGCATCGCTCCCCCTCCCCGCGCAAAAGAAAGCGATACTAGAATCGTAAAACCGGAAGAAAAAGCATTTACCGGATTTGTGTTTAAAATCCACGCCAATATGGACCCAAAACACCGGGACAGGCTGGCATTTGTGAAAATTGTATCCGGAATATTTGAACGCAACAAGCCCTATTTGCACGTAAGGCAGGGAAAAAACTTCAAGTTTTCAAGTCCGAATGCCTTTTTTGCCGAAAAAAAAGAGGTTGTAAACATCTCTTATCCCGGTGATATCGTTGGGTTACACGACACAGGAAATTTTAAAATCGGCGATACGCTTACCGAAGGGGAAGTATTGAATTATCGTGGTGTTCCAAGTTTTTCCCCGGAACATTTCCGCTTTATCAACAATGCCGATCCTATGAAATCCAAGCAATTGGAAAAAGGAGTAGATCAGTTGATGGATGAAGGGGTTGCCCAGTTATTCACCCTGGAATTGAATAACAGGAAAGTGATAGGAACGGTTGGCGCCTTGCAGTTTGAGGTAATTCAATACAGGTTGGAACACGAATACGGCGCGAAATGTACCTATGAAAATTTAAATGTGTACAAGGCGACCTGGGTTGAACCTGAAAACCCCAAAAACGAAGAGTTTAAAGAATTCAAACGCGTAAAAGCGAAATTTCTGGCAAAAGATAAACAGGGACAATTGGTGTTTTTTGCCGATTCCCAGTTTTCACTGCAAATGACCCAGCAAAAATTTCCTTCTATTAAATTCCATTTTACATCTGAGTTTTAATTTGAGAGGAAAAAATTTAAAACGAAAAGTATTTCACTTCCTAGCTTGGAAAAGCAGGACAAAAAAAAACCCAAAGCGCTCGCTTCGGGTTTTTTGATTAAATATCCAGTTCTATTAAGCCTTGCTTAATCCTTACCCCACGTGTTATGAAGGCCGCGAGGGTTTATTCTAAAAAATACCTGAATTATAAGTGTAAACTAAGCTTTATCCTCCTTTACCATCTGGAAAATCTTTAATTTTTTTCCGGTTAATTTTTCCAATAATCCGCCTTTTCGCAAAGTTCCCCATATTTCGAGCTCGGGGTCGCTAAGCGTGGTGATAAGCAGGTTAATTGTTCCTTTTTTATTGTTAATTTCCAGCTTTTGTACGTTTTGATAGTGGCTTCGGTCCAACCCATCGGCAACCCTTAAGAGTGCCGAAAGCTTTTTTACTCGTTTTCGTAACTTTTTACTCAATTGTTTATAGCGTTTATGCCGCTTGTGTGGTGTTGACTTTCTATGATACCTGGCCACATTGGCCATTATGTTTATTTCATCTTCCTTAAAACCGAGCAAATCTGAATACCTAATTAGGTACAGGGCGTGTTTATGGTGTTTTCGGTAGGAAATATAGTAGCCTATATCGTGCATTAAACTCGCATATTCCAGCAACTCCCTGTCAGATTCTTTTAGTTTCAATTCTTCTTTGAACTTATCAAAAAGTTGTAGCGAAAAATTAGAAACGTGGCTGGAATGTGCTTCAGGCCAATTACACTTCCGCAGCAATTCGTAAATACTCCTGCGACGCGGATCTTTAAAATTTGCCACAAGGTCCAGGTTTAGTTGCTCCCTTTTATTGTTGATATAATTCAGTATCATTCCTTCGCGAAGGGCACCTTCAGAGATTTTAATATTTTCAATCTTAAATTTATCTACAAGAAACTTCAACAAAACCATTCCGGGATTAATAATATCTACCCGTTTTTCTTCTAAAGCCTTTTCTTTTAGACGCTGTTTTTTATCGAGTTTGATAAAATCGGAATACAAATCTTTAAAATCATCTGCGTTAAATTCCAGTTCGTTAAGGCTTCTCTTAGCAGAAATCGAGTTCCTAACGGCCACCATATCCCCTATATTTTCCATAGTTCCCGAAGAACAGATAATGGTTTTCACCTTATGCTTTTTAACCAATTTAAATACTTCAGAAAGCTCTTTCTCAAAATGCATTTTAAGTTTTTTGATGTCTTTTTGATTAATAGGATCTGAACCTACAAAAGCGGCGGCCATCCTGGCGACTCCCAATTTCAAACTATTAGAGTAGATAAATTCTTTATTGTTACCAATAATAAATTCAACGCTACCACCCCCAATATCTGCCATAAGCACCATTTCTTTTCCTAAAACAATACTATGCTTAATGGCGAGGCCAATCATTTCAGCTTCCATTTTTCCTGAAATGGCCCGTACAATAATTCCTATTTTTTTTCCGACTTCTTTAATAAAATCGCCACCATTTTCTGCTTCACGAATAGCACTGGTGGCATAGGCAAGAATGTTTTCTACATTATGACTATCGCATAAAGATTTAATCCGTTTTAGCGCTTCCAGTCCGCGATCCATTGCCTCCCGGCTCAACCTGTCTTCCAGGCCTTTTTCAGCCAGGATAACCATTTCTTTGAGTTTGTTAACTGTACGGAAACTGCCATCGGGATATATATCCACCAGAATGGCGTGAAAAGAATTGGTCCCAAGATCTATTGCCGCTATTCTCTTGGCAGGTTCAGAATTAGTGATTTTATCGGTCATTTTTTGGATATTTTGAGCTGAAGAAAAAATCAGTTCATACTGCTATACTTCTAAGTTAGGAAATATTTTCTATAATATACACGACGCTAAAACTACTGATGAAAAAGGCAATAAAAAAACCTACAGAATTAAACATGAATCAGGAGCGAATTTTGTGGACCAGCCCAAATTTTAGAAAACCTGTAAAGAAAAAGTAGCCCACGATTTTAATCGTGGGTTATAGGTGGGTTTGTAATAAATTGGTTTAAACCATTTCCACTAACACTAACAGTTTTTTTTAGGGTTTTAAATTATAGATTTGATTTGAGTTTTATTTTTAAAATTTCTTCCCAATTTGATTTCAAAGACAGAATATTTTTATATCCCGACTACATATAAAACCGTTGAAACGGTTGGGATAGTTTTTATGGTTTCCTTTTACCCACGATTAAAATCGTGGGCTATATCTAAAACAGGAACAATTTCATGTCCAATCCACACAGGATTTTAACGCAACCCTGCCAGGGTCTTTTTTTACCCTAGCAGGGTTATAAACATCTGCGGAATTTTAAAAAAAAATGCTTTCAGAAGAAAATATAGTTGACAAAGAAATATAGGAATTTTCCTGTTTAGATTGACTAATATATTTGCTTAGTCCACAATAATTATTCTGGATTTATTTAAAACAGGAAGTGTTTCAATCCCAAGTTTTTTCGGAAAAGCAGGAACAAAAAAAAACCCGAAGCGCTTGCTTCGGGTTTTTGTATAAATATCCATTTCTGTTAAGCTTGACCGACTGGACCAAAGTTTAAAGGAATAGGTGGTTGTTCATAATCTTTTATCTCTCCGTGAGCTTTTTCAAACCTTTGAACATTGTCACCCAAAGCTTTTAAAAGTCTTTTGGCGTGCTGGGGAGTTAAGATAATACGTGATTTCACTTTACTCTTTGGTGTTCCCGGCATAATGCTTACAAAATCCACGACAAATTCTGATACCGAATGATTAATTATCGCCAGGTTGGAATAAGTTCCTTCCGCAATTTTCTCGTCCAATTCAATATTTATCTGACCCTGTTTAGGTTTTTTTTGATCGCTCATGTTTAAGATTAAAATTAATTGTATTTATTAAGCCTGTCTCCAAAAGATATAAAATAACTTCTGAAGGCATAACTTTATTTGATAGCCCATTTTCAAGGCCGCTTATCGCGGCACTTGAAAATGACACCTATCTTTTAATTATAATTCACTTCTTGTTTCTTCTCCATCAACTCATCATAATCCTCTTTTGAACCTACAATAATGCTTTCATACGAACGCATTCCTGTACCTGCAGGGATTTTATGTCCAACAATTACATTTTCTTTAAGTCCTTCAAGATCATCCACTTTTCCGCTCACTGCGGCTTCGTTTAGAACTTTGGTTGTTTCCTGGAAGGATGCTGCAGAAATAAAGGATTTTGTTTGAAGTGATGCCCTGGTAATACCTTGTAAAATTGGCATTGCGGTAGCAGTAACAACTTCCCTTGAGGTAGCCAATACTTTATCTTCCCTTCTCAAAGATGAATTCTCGTCCCTTAATTCACGAAGGCTAACGATTTTTCCAGGTTTAAGTGTGGTTGAATCTCCCGCATCTTCAATAACCCTCATTCCAAAGATCTTATCGTTTTCTTCAATAAAATCAGATTTATGGATCAATTGGTTTTCCAAGAAAATGGTGTCTCCCTGATCTACGATCCGAACTTTGCGCATCATCTGACGAACAACCACTTCAAAGTGCTTATCGTTAATTTTCACACCTTGTAAACGATATACTTCCTGAACTTCATTCACAAGATACTGTTGAACAGCATTTGGTCCTTTGATGCTCAAGATATCTTCCGGAGTTATAGATCCATCAGATAGCGCCATTCCGGCACGGATATAATCGTTTTCCTGAACCAGGATCTGGTTGGAAAGTTTGACAAGGTATTTTTTAACTTCACCAAGTTTTGATTCTACAATGATCTCACGGTTACCCCTTTTAATTTTTCCGAAGGAAATAACTCCATCAATCTCACTTACTACAGCAGGGTTAGATGGGTTACGTGCTTCAAATAATTCGGTGATACGGGGAAGACCCCCTGTAATATCACCCGATTTTGAAGATCTACGAGGAATCTTAACCAAAATCTTACCGACTTTGATCTTTTCATCTTTATCTACCATCAAGTGGGCACCGACAGGAAGGTTATAAGAACGAATAACTTCGTCTTTTTTACCTATAATCAGAAGTGTTGGAATAAGTTTTTTATTCCTTGCATCTGTAATTACTTTTTCCTGGAATCCTGTTTGTTCATCAATTTCAACCTGGTAGGTAGAACCTTGATCAATATTTTCATATTTGATTTTACCTGCAAATTCTGAAATAATTACCCCGTTATATGGATCCCATTGGCATACGATATCGTCTGCTTTTACTGTATCACCATCATGAATAAAGATTTGAGCACCATAAGGAATATTATTTGTGCTTAACACTACACCAGTTTTCTTGTCTTTAACTTTAAGTTCTGATGTACGTGAGATAATGATATCGGTAATTTGCCCATCAGGACCTTCACCTTTTACCACTTTCAAATCTTCAATTTCGGCAATACCGTTATACTTGACAATTATTTTATTTTCTTCAGAAATATTCCCTGCAATACCTCCCACGTGGAAGGTTCGAAGTGTAAGTTGAGTTCCCGGTTCCCCAATAGATTGGGCGGCAACAACTCCTACAGCTTCACCTCTTTGAACCAGTTTATTGGTTGAAAGATTTCTACCGTAACATTTTACACAAATTCCCTTTTTAGCTTCACAGGTAAGAGCCGATCTCACTTCTACACTTTCAATAGGAGTATCTTCAATTTTCTTAACTGTTTCTTCTAAAATTTCTTCTCCGGCTCCAACTAATAATTCTTCAGTTAATGGATGGAAAACATCATTTAGGGAAATTCTTCCCAAAATTCGTTCCCCAAGAGATTCAACGATTTCGTCGTTCTTTTTAAGCGGTGTTACTTCAACTCCACGCAAGGTTCCACAATCTTCTTCATTTACAATTACATCTTGTGAAACATCCACCAATCTACGGGTTAAATAACCTGCATCGGCAGTTTTAAGTGCAGTATCGGCAAGACCTTTACGAGCACCGTGGGTAGAGATAAAGTATTCAAGAATTGAAAGTCCTTCCTTAAAGTTAGAAAGAATTGGGTTTTCAATAATTTCACCTCCGGCGGCGGTTGATTTTTTAGGCTTAGCCATCAATCCACGCATTCCGGTCAATTGCCTGATTTGTTCTTTGGAACCACGGGCACCGGAATCAAGCATCATATACACAGAGTTGAATCCCTGATTATCCTCACGGATACGTTTCATCGCCAATTCTGTAAGACCGGCGTTGGTCGATGTCCAAATATCAATAACCTGATTGTAACGTTCGTTATTGGTAATAAGGCCCATATTATAGTTTCCTATAATACCATCAACCTGTTCGTTCGCTTCATCTATCATAGATTGTTTTTCCTCAGGGATAATAATATCTCCCAAACTAAAGGACAAACCACCTGTATATGCGAAACTATAACCCAAATCCTTAATTTTATCAAGGAATGCAGAAGTTGCAGGGACACCGCAAACTCTTAATACATTACCGATAATATCTCTTAAGGTTTTCTTGGTTAATACCTCGTTAACAAAACCAACTTCATTCGGAACAGTTTCATTAAATAAAACCCTTCCAACAGTAGTTTCAATAATTTGGTTTACCAACACACCTTCCGCATTGAAATCCATCGCCCTTATCTTAATAACGGCGTTTAGATTTACCATTTTTTCGTTATAAGCAATAATAACCTCTTCAGCAGAATAGAATGTAAGGCCTTCACCTTTAATTTTAATTTCCTCTGTGGAAGTCCTTGGTTTTGTCATATAATACAAACCAAGTACCATATCCTGTGATGGCACCGTGATTGGTTGTCCATTCGCAGGGTTAAGAATGTTATGAGAACCCAACATCAACAATTGAGCTTCCAGAATTGCTTCTGGGCCAAGTGGCAAGTGAACTGCCATCTGGTCACCATCGAAATCGGCATTAAACGCAGTACACGCCAATGGGTGCAACTGAATCGCCTTTCCTTCAATAAGTTTAGGCTGGAATGCCTGGATTCCCAAACGGTGAAGGGTTGGAGCCCTGTTAAGTAAAACCGGGTGACCTTTAAGTACGTTTTCTAAAATATCCCATACTACAGGTTCTTTTTTATCTATTATTTTTTTAGCAGATTTCACGGTTTTTACAATCCCTCTTTCTATCAATTTTCTGATAACGAAAGGTTTGTAAAGTTCGGCTGCCATATCTTTTGGGATACCACATTCAAACATTTTTAATTCCGGTCCAACTACAATTACCGAACGTGCTGAATAATCTACACGTTTTCCAAGCAGGTTTTGACGGAAACGCCCTTGTTTTCCTTTTAAGGAATCGGAAAGGGATTTCAATGGCCTGTTTGAATCGGTTTTTACTGCTGATGATTTTCTTGTGTTGTCAAATAAGGAATCTACTGATTCCTGAAGCATACGTTTTTCGTTACGCAGAATCACTTCCGGTGCTTTGATCTCCATCAATCGTTTTAAACGATTGTTTCTGATAATTACCCTTCGGTACAAATCATTTAAATCGGAAGTTGCGAAACGTCCACCATCCAAAGGTACCAAAGGTCTCAACTCTGGAGGAGTAATTGGAATAACCTTCATGATCATCCATTCCGGACGATTTTCCTTTCCGACATTTGCATCTCTGAAAGCTTCCACAACCTGCAGTCTTTTCAAGGCTTCAGTTTTACGTTGTTTCGAAGTTTCATTGTTTGCTTTATGTCTAAGATCGTAAGAAAGTTGGTTAAGATCGATTCTTTTTAGAAGTTCGATCAAACATTCAGCTCCCATTTTTGCAAGAAACTTATTTGGGTCATTATCATCCAAATACTGGTTTTCCTGCGGAAGGGTTTCTAAAATATCAAGATATTCCTCTTCTGTAAGGAAATCCAGTCTTTTACAAGCTTCACCCTCTGCATTTCTGGCAATACCAGCTTGAATTACAACATATCTTTCGTAATAAATGATCATATCCAATTTCTTGGAAGGAAGACCAAGTAAATATCCGATTTTGTTAGGCAATGAACGGAAATACCAGATGTGTGCAACGGGAACAACCAGGTTGATATGCCCAACACGGTCCCGACGTACTTTTTTCTCTGTTACTTCTACCCCACAACGGTCACAAACAATTCCTTTGTATCGGATTCTCTTATATTTTCCACAGGCACATTCATAATCCTTAACAGGACCGAAAATACGCTCACAGAATAACCCGTCACGCTCTGGTTTGTGCGTACGATAGTTAATGGTTTCCGGCTTAAGAACTTCGCCGCGAGACTCTGCTAAGATTGACTCAGGTGAAGCTAAGCCAATAGAGATTTTATTAAACCTCTGTTCTGTACTTTTTTCATTATTTCTAGCCATAATAATTGCTGCTATCTAATTGTTGTGAAAATCCTGCTTTTCAAAGTTGGGCATTTTATTACCCAACTTTAGAAAGCAAAATATTATTCTACTAGTTTAATATCCAATCCCAAACCTTTCAATTCGTGCATTAACACGTTAAAAGATTCTGGTAATCCGGGCTCAGGCATAGGCTCTCCTTTTACGATTGCCTCGTAAGTTTTGGCTCTACCTATAACATCATCCGATTTAACGGTCAAAATTTCACGCAAGGTTGCAGAAGCCCCGTAGGCTTCCAGTGCCCAAACTTCCATTTCACCAAACCTTTGTCCACCAAATTGTGCTTTACCACCTAATGGTTGTTGGGTAATGAGTGAGTATGGTCCAATTGAACGCGCGTGCATTTTGTCATCAATCATATGTCCTAATTTCAACATATAAATTATCCCAACAGTTGCTTTTTGATCAAATCTGTCTCCGGTTCCACCATCATATAAATAAGTATGTCCAAAACGGGGCACACCGGCTTCATCTGTAAGTTCGTTGATTTGATCTAAAGTTGCACCATCAAAAATTGGCGTTGCATATTTTCTTCCCAGTTTTTGTCCTGCCCATCCCAATACGGTCTCATAAATTTGACCAATATTCATACGGGAAGGCACCCCAAGTGGGTTAAGAACGATATCTACAGGGGTTCCATCTTCCAAAAATGGCATATCTTCATGGCGAACAATACGGGCTACAATACCTTTGTTACCGTGTCTTCCGGCCATTTTATCGCCTACCTTCAGTTTTCTCTTTTTAGCGACATAAATTTTCGCCAATTTGATAATTCCTGCAGGCAACTCATCTCCTACAGAGATGGTGAATTTTTCCCTTCTTAGATTTCCCTGAAGATCGTTTTCTTTGATCTTATAATTGTGAATAAGATTTGCGACAAGCTTGTTCAAATGATCGTCTGTTGTCCATGTTCCCTGAGTAAGATGTATATAATCATCTACTGCATTTAACATTTTTAGGGTATATTTTTTACCTTTTGGCAAAACTTCTTCCCCTAAATCGTTTTGAACTCCCTGAGCTGTTTTTCCTCCTACTAGTGCGAACAATTTATCTACCAATTGCGATTTTAAAACTGCGAATTTGGCATCGTAATTCTTATCAAGGGTAGCTACATCTTCTTTATCCTGAACTCTTTTTCGTTTATCTTTTACTGCTCTTTGAAATAACTTTTTGTTAATTACAACACCTCTTAAAGATGGGTGCGCTTTTAACGAAGCATCTTTTACATCTCCGGCTTTATCTCCAAAGATTGCTCTAAGCAATTTTTCTTCAGGAGTTGGATCGCTTTCTCCTTTTGGTGTAATTTTACCAATAAGAATATCACCGGGTTTAATTTCGGCTCCAATTCGAATCATTCCGTTTTCATCCAAATCCTTTGTGGCTTCTTCAGAAACGTTTGGAATATCGTTGGTCAATTCTTCATTACCTAATTTGGTATCACGAACTTCCAATGAATATTCATCAATATGAATAGATGTAAACACATCTTCCCTTACTACTCTTTCCGAAATCACGATTGCATCCTCAAAGTTATACCCTTTCCAAGGCATGAAGGCAACTTTCATATTTCTTCCAAGTGCAAGTTCCCCTGCTTCGGTTGCATAACCCTGGCAAAGCACCTGACCTTTGGAAACCCTGTCCCCAACCTTAACAATTGGTTTCAGGTTGATAGAAGTTCCCTGGTTTGTTTTTCTGAATTTAACAAGTTGATATGTTTTGGAATCACTTTCAAAACTCACCATTCTTTCTTCCTCGGTGCGATCGTATTTAATTGTGATTTTGTCTGCATCTACATATTCTACTTCACCTTCTCCTTCAGCATTGATTAAAACCCGCGAATCTGTAGCTACTTGTCTTTCCAGACCAGTACCCACAATAGGCGCTTCTGCTCTTAATAAAGGGACAGCCTGACGCATCATGTTTGATCCCATTAATGCCCTGTTGGCATCATCGTGTTCAAGAAAAGGAATTAAAGAGGCCGAAATTGATGAGATTTGGTTAGGCGCAACATCTATATAGTTAATCTCTTTTGGATCAACTACCGGAAAATCGCCTTCCATTCTGGCAATTACTTTATCGGAATTAATTGTTCCATCATCCTTCAACGGGATGTTTGCCTGCGCAATTTTCATGTCTTCTTCCTCTTCAGCGCTTAAGTAAATAGGTGTTTCAGAGAAATCGATTTTAGCGTCAATTACTTTTCGATAAGGAGTTTCAATGAATCCCATACCATTTACTTTGGCGAATACTGCCAGGGAAGATATAAGCCCAATGTTTGGTCCTTCAGGAGTTTCTATTGGACATAATCTACCGTAGTGGGTATAGTGAACATCACGTACCTCAAATCCTGCGCGCTCCCTCGATAATCCACCTGGTCCAAGTGCAGATAACCTACGTTTATGTGTAATTTCACCCAATGGATTGGTTTGATCCATAAACTGGGATAACTGGTTGGTTCCAAAAAATGAATTGATAACTGAAGACAAGGTCTTCGCATTGATCAAATCTATTGGGGTAAAAACCTCGTTGTCGCGAACGTTCATCCGCTCACGGATGGTACGTGCCATACGAGCTAATCCAACACCAAACTGTTGAGATAATTGTTCACCTACTGTTCTAACACGACGGTTGGACAAGTGATCAATATCATCAATTTCCGCTTTGGAATTTATTAACTCTATCAAATATTTTACAATGGTAATAATGTCTTCTTTGGTAAGCACTTGCTTATCCATAGGAACATTAAGACCCAGTTTTTTGTTCATTCTGTAACGTCCAACTTCGCCAAGATTATAGCGTTGTTCTGAGAAGAACAATTTATCTATTATCCCACGTGCTGTTTCCTCATCTGGCGGTTCGGCATTACGCAGTTGACGGTAAATGTGCTCTACGGCTTCTTTTTCAGAGTTGGTTGGATCTTTCTGTAAGGTATTATGAATAATGGCATAATCCCCGGTAGAGTTATCTTCTTTATGAAGCAGGATGGTTTTGGTCCCTGTTTCAATAATGGTTTCAATGTGATCTTTATCCAATTCGGTATCGCGATCTAACACGATCTCGTTACGTTCAATGGAAACCACTTCCCCAGAATCTTCATCCACAAAATCTTCATACCAGGTATTTAATACCCTGGCAGCAAGTTTGCGTCCCAAAACTTTTTTAAGTCCTGTTTTAGACACTTTAACTTCTTCGGCAAGGTCAAAAATTTCAAGGATATCCTTGTCACGTTCAAATCCAATAGCACGGAAAAGTGTAGTTACAGGTAATTTTTTCTTTCTGTCGATATAAGCGTACATCACGTTATTTATATCGGTAGCAAATTCTATCCAGGATCCTTTAAAAGGAATAACCCGGGCAGAATATAATTTCGTTCCATTTGCATGGAAAGACTGTCCAAAGAAAACACCAGGAGAACGGTGTAATTGGGAAACTACAACACGCTCTGCACCATTGACACAAAAGGTGCCACTTGGGGTCATGTAAGGAATGGTACCTAAATACACATCCTGTACAATAGTTTCAAAATCTTCATGTTCGGGATCGGTACAATACAGCTTTAAGCGCGCTTTAAGCGGTACGCTATAGGTCAAACCACGTTCAATACATTCCTGAATAGAATATCTTGGCGGATCCACGAAATAATCCAGAAATTCTAAAACAAAATTGTTACGGGTATCTGTAATAGGAAAGTTTTCCATGAAGGTATTATAGAGACCTTCATCTCCCCTTTCTTCTGATTTCGTTTCTAGTTGGAAGAAATCCTGAAATGACTTGATTTGGACATCCAAAAAGTCTGGATAATCAGGCTTGTTCTTTACAGAAGAGAAATTCAATCTTTCAGTTTGCGTTGCTAACATCAGTGGACGGAATTATAATTTATATATAAAATGGGTGCGTTATGAACGAAATGTTTCATATACGCAAAAGGGTTTAGACCTTCAGGAGAGTATCCCGAGGTCTAAACCTAAACAATATTGCTTTTGAGGCTTATTTAAGCTCAACCTCTGCTCCTGCTGCTTCTAATTGTGTTTTCAATGATTCAGCTTCATCTTTTGAAACTCCTTCTTTAACTGGTCTTGGAGAATTATCTACCAATTCCTTAGCTTCTTTAAGACCTAATCCGGTAAGTTCTTTTACCAATTTAACTACGGCCAATTTAGAACCACCCGGAGCTTTAAGGATTACATCAAATTCGGTTTGTGCTTCTTCAGAAGCTTCTTCACCACCACCGGCTACAACTACTGCTGCTGCAGCTGCTGGTTCAATACCATATTCATCTTTTAATATACCAGCTAACTCATTAACTTCTTTTACTGTTAAGTTAACCAATTGTTCTGCGAAATCTTTTAATTCTGCCATTTTCTATCGTTTTAAAATGTTCTTTAATTATTATTGTTAAAAAGTGCGTACTTGTTTATTCTTCCTTCTCAGAAAGAGTTTTAAGAATTCCGGCTAATTTACCACCGCTTGATTTAAGCGCTGAAATAACGTTTTTAGCAGGTGATTGTAACAATCCGATAATATCTCCAATAAGTTCTTCTCTGGATTTAATGTTAACTAAAGTATCTAAATAGTCATCTCCTATATAGATTCCTTCAGCAATATATGCTCCTTTAAGAACTGGTTTTTCAGATTTTTTCCTGAATTCTTTGATCACTTTGGCCGGAGCGTTTCCGGTTTCAGAAATCATAATAGATGTAGAGCCTGTTAAAACTGATGGAAGTTCCCCAAATTCTTTATCTGAAGCCTCCATAGCTTTAGCAAGCAATGAATTCTTAACTACTGCAAGTTTTACGTTTGCTTTAAAACAAGCACGACGTAAATTTGTAGTTTTCAAGGCATTAAGCCCTGATATATCTGCAAGGTAAATAATGGAATTATTTGTTAACTGCGCAGTTAAATCTTCAATTACTAATGATTTTTCTTCTCTTGTCATAATCTATAATGTTATTGCTCAGTGAACCTTTTAGTATCAATTTCAATACCTGGACTCATAGTAGAAGATATGTGTATACTTTTGATATAAACACCCTTAGAAGTCGTTGGTTTCAATTTCACTAAAGTGGTTAATAATTCTCTTGCGTTTCCGGCAATCTTATCGGCATCAAAAGATGCTTTTCCTATTCCCGCATGTACAATTCCGGTTTTATCAACTTTAAAATCAATTTTACCAGCTTTAACTTCGGTTACTGCTTTTGCAACGTCCATGGTCACTGTTCCGGTTTTTGGGTTAGGCATTAATCCTCTTGGTCCTAATATTCTACCTAAAGGTCCTAACTTCCCCATTACACTTGGCATGGTAATAATCACATCTACATCTGTCCAACCAGCCTTGATCTTATCAAGATATTCATCAAGACCAACATAATCTGCACCGGCTTGTTTAGCTTCCTCCTCTTTATCGGGAGTTACTAAAGCAAGTACCTTAACGTCTTTACCAGTACCGTGTGGAAGGGTTACTACACCTCTTACCATTTGATTGGCTTTACGTGGATCTACATTCAAGCGAATTGCCAAATCTACAGAGGCATCAAAATTTTCACTTGCAACTTCTTTTATTAAAGCAGAAGCTTCAGCTACCGAATACGTTTTACCGTTCTCTATCTTAGCCTGAGCCTCTTTTTGCTTTTTAGTTACTTTTGCCATTTTTAATTTCTATTTTGGATTAAAACGGCGCTTGCCCTTTAACAGTTACACCCAAGGAGCGAGCTGTTCCCGCAACCATCTTCATAGCCGATTCTAATGTAAATGCATTTAAATCCTGCATTTTATCTTCAGCAATTGCTTTGACCTGATCCCAAGAAACACTGGCAATCTTTTTACGATTAGGCTCACCCGATCCTTTTTTTACTTTTGCCGCTTCTAAAATTTGTACTGCAGCCGGTGGAGTTTTTATTACAAAATCGAAAGATTTATCTTTATATACTGTAATATGAGCTGGTAATAATTTACCTTGTTTATCCTGGGTCCTGGCATTAAATTGCTTACAAAACTCCATGATATTAACCCCGGCAGCACCTAAAGCAGGTCCAACTGGTGGTGATGGGTTAGCAGCACCTCCACGAACTTGTAGTTTAACAACTTTACTTATTTCTTTTGCCATTTTTATAATTTTTAAGTGATAGTTTTAAGATTGGAAGCTGCAAAAACTATCAAAAATATATGTAACAGTTATTGTTTATACTTTTTCAACTTGCATATAGCTCAATTCCAAAGGAGTTTTCCTTCCAAAAATTTTCACCATAACTTCAAGTTTCCTTTTTTCTTCGTTAATTTTCTCAACCGTACCGTTAAATCCGTTGAAAGGTCCATCAATAACCTTAATGGTTTCTCCAATGTCAAAAGGTATCGCTACATTGTCTGCCTGAATCGATAATTCGTCAACTTTACCTAACATACGGTTAACCTCTGCCCTTCTTAAGGGAACAGGATCACCTCCTCTGGTTTCTCCAAGAAAACCAATAACCCCATTAATAGATTTAATAATGTGGGGTATTTCTCCACCCAAATTGGCGAAAACCATAATGTACCCGGGGAAATAAACACGTTCTTTAGAAACCTTCTTGCCGTTTCTAACCTGCATCACCTTTTCTGTAGGTACCAAAACTTCACCTACATATTCTTCAAGTCCAAAATGTGCAATCTCTTTCTCGATATATTCTTTAATCTTATTCTCACTGCCGCTTATCGCACGAACCACATACCATTTTTTATCTTTCTCTTCAGCCATAGCCTTAAAATTTGAGATTTAAGATTTAATCCATTCAAAATATTGTTCAATAACCGAGCTAAACACTGTATCTACGCCCCAAATTGCTAATGAAAATATAATTGAAAAAACTGCTACAACTATTGTTAGCCTTTGAGCCTCCGGCCAAGGCGTCCAAGTAACGTGATTTCTTAACTCGTTATAAGACTCCGAAACATAATTAACGATTCCTGCCATTGATTTTCTTATTTGCACGGGTTGGGAGACTCGAACTCACGACACCTGGTTTTGGAGACCAGTGCTCTACCAACTGAGCTAAACCCGTTTGTTATTAATAATATGAGATCTGATCATATTAAGTCTAAGTTTATTATAAGTTAAGGTACCCCGAAAAAGCAGGGCACCTTTATACTTATTTACTCTATTTAGTCTAAAATTTCAGTAACCTGACCAGCACCAACTGTTCTACCACCTTCACGGATAGCGAAACGCAAACCTACACTCAACGCAATTGGTTGAAGCAAATCTACATGGATAGTTAAGTTATCTCCAGGCATAACCATCTCTACTCCTTCTGGTAAATTGATTGTACCAGTAACATCTGTAGTTCTAACATAGAACTGAGGACGATAGTTGTTGTGGAATGGAGTGTGACGTCCACCTTCTTCTTTTTTAAGTATATAAACCTCAGCTTTGAATTTGGCGTGAGGTTTCACAGATCCCGGCTTTACGATAACCATACCACGTGTAATTTGAGATTTTTCAATCCCTCTCAACAACAAGCCTACGTTATCTCCTGCTTCACCTCTGTTCAAAATCTTACGGAACATCTCAACACCAGTAACAACTGAAGTTAATTTTCCGGCACCCATACCAATGATCTCAACAGGATCTCCGGTATTAGCAATTCCGGTTTCAATTCTTCCGGTTGCTACAGTACCACGACCTGTAATTGAGAATACATCTTCAACAGGCATAAGGAATGGTTTCTCTATATCACGCTTTGGCAATTCAATCCAGCTATCAACTGCTTCCATCAATTCAAGAACAGTATCAACCCATTTTTGTTCGCCGTTTAAAGCACCAAGAGCAGATCCTTGAATAATGGGACCATTATCTCCATCATATTCATAGAAAGACAATAATTCTCTTATTTCCATTTCTACCAACTCAAGAAGCTCATCATCATCAACCATATCCACTTTATTCATGAATACAACCATTCTTGGAATACCTACCTGACGTCCCAAAAGAATGTGCTCACGAGTTTGTGGCATTGGACCATCTGTAGCCGCAACAACCAATATTG
>Ga0307486_1001636_pt1 | contig 16693 bp, 16 predicted proteins | sample CBIW02metaG_FD_203663 | JGI IMG/M metagenome (GOLD analysis project Ga0307486, IMG submission 203663) | Sea-ice brine microbial communities from Beaufort Sea near Barrow, Alaska, United States - CBIW 0.2 | ecosystem: Environmental > Aquatic > Marine > Coastal | place: USA: Alaska | collected... | reverse complement strand
CGAGCGCCATATTCCCTACATGGTCGCCGTGAAAGCTTCCACGAGCGCGTTTCCCGACGACGCCCAGGCGGACGTACTCGAGTACTGCGGGCGTGGTCCCCGCCCGCATCAACGACGCTACCTGGCCGCATCAACGACGCTACCTGGCCGCACTCAGCTCCCTGAAAGACCTCGTTGTTGCTGCCGGCCGGTCATCCCTCCACCAGGTGACGTGGCGCCGCGGCACGAAAGCCACGCCGAACAACCCGCTCGCCTCGATGAAGTCCCGGTTCGTTGCCCTCCGGGTCCGGCCCGCGAACCGCGATCTGCCCCGCGGCGACGACGGTTCCCTTCCCGTGGAGTGGCTCCTCGCGGAATGGCCCACCGGGGCGCCAGCCCCGACCGATTACTGGCTCTCGACCCTGCCGGAGGAGACCCCGCTGAAAGAACTCGTCCGCCTGGCCAAAATCAGGTGGCGCATCGAGCACGACTACCGCGAGCTGAAAACAGGTCTCGGCCTCGCGCACTTCGAAGGCCGCACCTACGCCGGATGGCACCGCCACATGACTCTTGTGACCGCCGCCCACCTCTTCATCAGCCAGTTACGGCTCACCCGCCCAAAAGCGGTTGGGCAGGCTGAGCCTCTACGGCATCCTCAGAGAACTCCAAAAAGTTCTTGCCGTGTATCTCGGACGCTGCCCCCCTGCCAACAACGAGCACCAACCTAACTAAGTACTACTACATGTCTGTGAGCGGTCATAGGGGCACCCCGGACGCCTCACCATAACGCGGTACCGGAGCGATCTCTACGGTTTTCTAATTTTTCGTCACGTTTGGGGGTGGTCAACCCGCCGGGCGACAAACATGGAGATGCGCTCGATTTGCGCAAGTATTCCGCCAAAATGAACGAAATGCGCAGAAATCAGACCCAAGCCGCTTGCACCACGCATGTTCACGAGTCATACTGAGAAGGTCCGCGCGCCGCTGCCCGGGCTTCCCCTGCTCTAGGAGATATCACTGTGGATATAAGACTCATCGTCGCGCTTGTTCTCGGGATTGCGACGATCATCGTCCTTGTCCTCCGCACCCGCCTGGACGCCTTCGCGGCCCTCCTCGCGGCCGCCCTCGTGACCGGCTTCGTCGCCGGCCAACCGGCACTCGAAATCATCACCGCGATCACCACCGGATTCGGCAACACACTCGCGTCGATCGGCATCGTGATCGGGCTGGGCGTGGGAATCGGCAAGATTCTCGAGGTCTCCGGCGCGGCCAAGTCGCTCGCGCAGGCCTTCCTCAAGCTGTTCGGCAAGGGCCGTGAACCTTGGGCCATGGGCAGCGTCGGCGCCCTCGTTTCCGTCCCCGTGTTCTGCGACGCCGGCTACGTCATCATGAACCCGCTGGCCCGCTCGATCGCTCGCGTCAAGCGCGGCGGCTACGTAACCATCGCCCTCGCCCTCGGCGCCGGCATGACGCTCACCCACCACCTGGTGCCGCCCACGCCCGGCCCGCTCGCGGTCGCCGGCATCCTTGGCGCCGACCTCGGCATGGTCATCATCGTCGGCGGCATCTTCACCGTTCTGCTGCTGCCCGTCGTGGTGCTCTACGCGAAGTGGATCGGGCCCAAGCTTGAGTCTTCCGTCACCCCCGCGGTTCGTCAGGCCGTGTACGGCACCACCGGCGTGAAACGCCAGGCGCAGGGCGGCGCTGCGGCGACGACCACCGCGACGCTCGAGCGGGACACCGACACCGGTTCCGGCATCGCTGGCGCCGACAGCGACGCCGGCGCCCTCTTCGCCGAACTCGAAGGCGACGACGAGCCCGACCTCGGCACGGCGCCCGCGGGCGTCAAGCCGCATCGGGTCAACGCCCTCCTCGCCGCGCTGCCCCTGGCCGTGCCGCTCCTGCTCATCCTGCTCAACACGGTCGGAACCGCCATCGACAAGAGCGCACAGGGCGCCCTGTCCGGCGACTACGTGCCTTCCGACTGGGTCGTTCCGCTCGCCTTCATCGGCAACCCCGTAATCGCCCTGATGCTCGGCATGCTCCTGGCCGTCTACGTGCTGCTCCCCCGCTGGACGCCGCGGGGCAAGGTCAACGGCTGGCTCGCCGAGGCCGCCGCATCCGCCGGGCTCATCCTGCTCATCACCGGTGCCGGCGGCGCGCTCGGCCAGGTCCTGCGCACCTCCGGAGTCGGCGACGCCCTCGCCGAAGCGATCGGTTCCACCAACCTGCCCGCGTTCCTCATTCCCTTCTTCATCGCCACCGTGGTTCGCATCGCACAGGGCTCCGGAACTGTCGCGATGATCACCGCCGCGGCCGTCTCGGCCCCCTTGGTTAGCACGCTGGGCATTGACCCGGTAGTTGCGGTTCTGGCCTGCACCGCCGGTTCGATGGTGTTCAGCTACTTCAACGATTCGTACTTCTGGGTCGTCACGACCTTCACCGGTCTCGAAGGCACCAGCGCCCTCAAGGGCTGGTCGGGCATCACCACGGCCGTGTGGGCCGGCTCCATCCCGCTCTTGTTCCTCGCGAACTTGATCCTCGGCTAGCACCGATGGCGTCCAGGCCAAGCAGCACACCAGCGGATGCCTCGGCGCCGACCGAATATCGGCGCGGCACCCGGGCGAGGCACGAACGGCTCCTCGCCCTGGTCCGCGCCGGATCCACCGGAGTCGATGAGCTCGCGGACACCCTGCAGATCTCACCCTCCACCGTGCGGCGTGATCTGGCCCATCTCGACACGACCGGAGCGATCACGCGCACCTATGGCGGGGCCGTTTCGGCGGCACCGTTCCGGGAGCGCGAGCTGCACGACAGGGTCACCGTCGAGCATCCGGCCAAGCGCGCGATCGGTGCCCGCGCGGTTGAATTGGTTCCGCCCGGCGCCACCATTTTCCTCGATGCCGGGTCCACCTGCGGGGAACTCGCCCGGCAGTTGTGGCACGCCGAGGGGCTCACGGTGCTCACGCGCAGCCTCGACAGCGCCCTCTACCTCGCATCCGCTCCCGGCCTCGATGTCGTCGTGACCGGCGGGCTGGTCGCGAGTACGAGCCACGGCCTCGAGGGGCCGCTCGCGGATCACGCGCTCGGCCGCTACATGGTGGATGTCGCCTTTCTGGGAGTGGACGCCATCGACCCCGTTGACGGCGTCGGCGAGCCGACCCTGCCTGAGGCTCACGTCAAGGACACTGCCGCGCGCCGCGCCCGCCACGTGGTGGTGCTGGCCGACGCGAGCAAGCTCGCCCGGGGCTCGGTGCCGGCGTGGGCCCCACTGCCGAGCGGCTGGACTCTCATCACCAACGAGGTCGACGACGACATCCTCGACCGCTACCGGTCGGAGGGCGTCGCCGTCATCTCGACCGGGACTACGCCGGAGGCACGCCAAAGGCGCTGAGCGTTTGCACAACCGCGACGAGTGAAGCGTCGTCGCCGACATTTCCCGCGAACACGACGTACGGGATGCCGGTGGCCGGGCCGTCCACCGGCTCCCAGAGCGACACGATGCCGGGCAGCATCGGCCCGCGCACGATCGCGTGGCGAATCTGCAGTCCCCGGGCGGCAACATCCGAGGAGGTGATGCCGCCCTTGGCGATGACAAAACGCGGCCGGGTGCGCGCGACCACGCGCTGAACGACCTCGACGACCGCGGCCGAGACCGTGCGGGCGATCCGCAGGCTGTCGGCCGGGTCGGTCGTTTTCACCAGGACTCGACTGGTCTGCAGGATGACGTCGGCGCCGGCCAGGGCGTCAACCACAAGGTCGACGACACCATCGAGGTGGGCCGGCGAACCGGGCGCCAAGAGCTCAGCCACGTCGATCTCGACCACCCGGGCCGAGGAGTGCACCCGCTTCAGCGCATCGAGCTGGCGGGTGGTCATGGCCACGTGCGAACCCACGACGATCAGGCCGCCCGCGTCGGTCACGGTGGTATCGCCGAAGGCATCCGTTGCGCTGAGCGGTTCGCGTACGGCCTGGCCGATGCGGGCCCGCACGAACGGCGGGCCGACCCGATAGATCAGGGACTTGCCGCGGCGTTCCGCCTCGTCCAGGCCGAGGGCGAGCAGGCGCAGGTCATTTTCGGTGACCGCATCGGCGACGATCGGGGTGGAGTGTGTCGCGGGGTCGATCGTATCCGCAATTGCCTCGGCGCCTGCACGCAGGATAGTCAGGTTGAGGCCGATCACGTCCGTGGCGAGCATCCGTCCGCCACTTTTCTCTTCCACGTACTCGGCCAGACCGGAGTGCACGAAGCCGAAGGTGGCGTCCTGGGCGAACTCGGTCTCGGCGATCGGGGTGAGCTCGTCGGCCGCGGAGCGCATGTAGTGCACGCCATCAATGGTCACTCGTCCGGCATCGGGAAACGCCGGAACAATAACCACCCCGTCGATATGCACCCCCGCGCTGCTGCTCAGCGTCTCGGCGATCACCTCGGGTTCGAGCGGAAAGTGGCCGCGCAGCGTCGAATCCCCCCGGCTGACAAAAGCCAGCGGGGCTCCCCCGGCGGCAATGAGCGCATTGCTGACGACTTGCCGGTTGCGCTCGGCAGCCTCGTCGGGGTCGAGGCTGCGCGTGTTGGTGAGCACATAGATCGCCGACGCTCCGAGGCTGAGGGCCCAGCGGAAGTCCTCGGGCTCCCATTGGGTCAGCACCGGCAGGTCGGCCACCGATTGGGTTCCGGTGGGGTCGTCGTCGAGCACGATCAGCACCCGGCCGGTGGCGGCCACCGCGGCGGCGACATCCTGCGCCGGCACGGCTACCTCGGCCGGGAAACCGGCCAGCAGGGCCTCGGCGGTTGGGCTCATGAGATCTGCAGCCCGCCGTTGATGTCGTAGGTCGCGGCGGTGATGTAGCCGGCGTCCGAGCTGAGCAGGAAGGCGATCAGCGCGGCGACGTCGTCGCGGGTGCCGACGCGCCCCATGAGAATGTCGGCGGCCATGGCGCTCTTGCGCTCGTCCGAGAGGGTGCCGCCCATGATGTCGGTGTCGATCGGGCCCGGGGCCACCGCGTTGACGGTGATGTTGTGCTGGCCCATTTCGCGGGCGAGGGCCCGCGTGAAGCCGATGATGGCGGCCTTCGAGGCGCTGTAGGCAACCTTCGAGTAGGTGCCGCCGCCGCGCTGGGCGGAGATGGAGGAGATGCTCACGATGCGGCCGAGCCGGCGCTCGATCATGCCGGCGAGCACCCGCTGCGCGACCAGAAACGAGCCACGCATATTGATCGCGAAGACGCGGTCCCAGGCTTCGACGGTTTCGTTCATGAACTCGGTCGGCGAGCTGATTCCTGCAAGGTTCACCAGGCCGACGATGGGCGGCATCGACGCCTCGATTTGGGTGATAGCGATGTCGACGGACTCCTTGTCGGAGACGTCGGCGGCGACCCCGATGGTGGGGGTGCCGTGGGCCGCTTGGATCGCGACGGCGGCTTCGCGGGCCGCGTCACCATCGATGTCAACGATGGCAATCGACCAGCCCAGCGAGGCGAGCTTATCGGCGGTCGCCCGGCCGATTCCGCGCTCGGAGGCGGCTCCGGTCAAGACTGCGGTGCGGTCAGCGGGGAAAGTGACGTCGCTCATGAGGGCAATTCCTTCGGTCGAGGGGGCCCACCTCTGTGTGAGCCCCACCCAGTCTACCTAATATCTGACGTCTGATGTCTGGTTGAAGCAGGACTCGATGGCTGCCTCGCCCGCTGCCTGCATCCAGGCGCGCTACGCTTCCCGGCCCGACTGGATGAAGTGCTCGTAGTCCGCCCGCGTCTGCTGCAGGTGCGCTTCCATGGCCAGGCGCGCCTCATCGGGTCGGCGGGTGGCAATCGCGGCGCGCACGGCCTTGTGGTGCACGATGGCATGTTCCTGCACCTCGGTAAATGCCGAGGTCTCCCGGCGGAGCGCATACAGCAGCTGCCCGAGCTGCCCCATTAGGGCAGGCACAAAGGGGTTGCCGCTCGCGGCGAGGATGATGTCGTGGAATGCGAGGTCGTTCCTGGTGAGGCGGTCCAGATCGCCGTCCGCATACGCCGCTTCCATTTCGGCGATCGTCGCGTCCAGCAGCAGCAGGTCGTTGGCCTCGTGGTTGGCTGCGGCCAGCTCGGCGGATCCGGTCTCGACCATGCGGCGCACCTCGAGGAGCCGCAGGGGCACCTCGGAGCTGCCGAGGTTGTGCGCCGCGGCGCGCAGGATCGCGTCGAGGCTCGACCAGCTCGATGGTGGGTTGACGAAGGTGCCCAGTCCGCGCCTGACGGCGACGATCTTCTGCGCCTGGAGGGTTTTGATGGCCTCCCGCGCTGTCAGGCGGCTGACGCCGGCTTCCTCGGCCAGGACGGTCTCCGGCGGAAGCATCTGTTCGGGCGCGAACACGCCTCGAAGAATCCGGTCGAGAATGCTCTCCACCAGGTCATCGACCAGGGACGTTCTACTCATGAGACCAATTCCTTTGTCCCGGCGCGGCGTCGGACTCGACTCAGTGTATCGAGCGGGCGCGCCCTCCCTACCCGTTGATCACCTGCGGCACGCCGAGCGCCTTGAGGCCTTCAACGCCGAACTCGAGCCCGTAGCCGGACTGCTTGGACCCGCCGAAGGGAATCATCGGGTGTACTCCGCCGTGCGAGTTGATCACACACAACTGGAGGCAGCGCTGCAAGCGATGTCTCCAGAGGGCACCCCACGACGCGCCAGCGTTGGTGGGGCAAGTGAGCGAAGCGAGCGCAGTAACACCCCGGAGCGAAGCGATGGGTGACTGAGCGCAGCGAGGGAACGGTGTCGGCTGTGCCGACCGACGGACGTAGTCCGGCGTCACCGGGGCTTATGCCCTTTCTCTCTTTTCGTCGCATCTGTAGCGTTAGCGGAAGATTGGCGGTAAATCCGTTGCATTTGCTGGGCAAAGTGGTTTCTACGCAGTGTCTGCTTCGAGGGTGTTTGTGCCTTCTACGCGTAGAAGGCACTGAGCAGTTGTCGCCACTTTGCTCGCATTGAAGGCGTTTACGTGGATACAGCTTTTTGCGGCGCTTGACGCCGCGTATCCACGATGATGCGAAGCATCGTTGAGGTGGCTGCTACGGAGTAGCTGACGCCGTTCCAGAGCCTTCGCAGGCGACGCAGTCGCCGTGTTGTATCTGCTTACCAACGGGGGAGCGAAGGTGGCGTCTGAGGAACGAAGACGGTGCCGTAGCGATATGTCTCAGTGAGGGTTTCAGAGCTCTCTGCAGGCGCGACAGCGGCTGCGTGACCGCACTGTTGTAGCTGCATTGTTCGTCGCGCTTGTCTTGCAGAGCGGTTACATCATGGTGCCTACATCAGCACTCTTTTTGCCTACGACGTGTTGTAAGTGTGTTGCAGGGCCCCCGTATTTACTGGGATCGAAGGCTATGTGGTGTTGCGAGGTTTTTGCGAGCTGTGACGCCGCTACAACACCACGAGGCGCAGCATTGCTGAGCCGGCTTAGGACGTGTTTTTTGACACCGCTTCAGGCCGATTCAGCCGTCGTGTCAAACGACCTCACCGCGGGGGAATCTAAGGGCCCGCTGAGGGACGAAGCTGGCGCCGCCGCGCCTGACTGTGGTGAAGGCGGTCGTGGCTATCTTCAGGCAAAAGCTCAGTCGCTTCTGTTCGTGACAGCGGATGACCACTGCTGCAGCGGCACCCGCGCAGCTGGCGCTTCATCGAGGCTCATGCGTAGCCGGTGCCCCTTCGCGTGTGGTGAAAAGCTGCGGCGCAATCAGCGGCATCCCGCATCCGTAGATCTGTGCTTCCAAAGGAATCCGTCCCACTCTTGGGTCGGATCTGGAACAAAAAGGTCCTTGACGGGCTTTTGATGTAAGTTTTGTTCCACTATTGGGCTGAAAAAGGTTCAAAATGGTCCTCACCCTTGATCATCTCAGCGTTTTGTTCCAATCTTGGTCCGAAGGTGGGCCGGAAAGGTCCGCGTGGAGTTCTGAAGACCCAGCTTTGCCTGGGCTGCAGGGCGAAAGCGGAACGAGGCTGTTGGTGGTGAGAAGAGCTGGAGCGGTGCTCATTCAGCCGAGAGGGTAGTGCTCTTACTCCGGTGTCACATCGAGACGCTACTCTCTGACTATGTCTCATGGTCCGTCTATTCTCGCTGCGTTCCAGAGCGGCGAATCTCGGATGATCTTTGCCGCGCGGAAGTCGGGGGAGCCCGGACTCTTTTATCTGCCTGACGGCAGCGCGGCGAAGCACAGACACTTAGCGCGGACGGAGCTGCGCTGCCCCGTCGAGGACTGTCCTACCCCAGGCTTCACGACGGTAGACAGATCAGGGACAGGCGGACGTGATGGCTTTCGTCACCTTCACGGGAACTTTCAACATGCGCCTGAGTCTTTGTTCCACCTCGAGGCCAAGGGGCAGATGGTGCGCTACCTGAAAGAGATCGCGCCAACTGCTCAGGTGGAGATGGAACAAGCGTCCAATCGGGATCGAGAGCGTATCGCCGACGTGATGGTGACCTTTGCGGATGGATCTCGAATGGCCATCGAGATCCAGTATTCAGCGCTCACCGCGGAGGACTGGCAAGTGCGTCATGACTCGTACCGTCGGCAGGGCATTGTCGATGTGTGGTTGTTCGGCCATACGGGCGCCCAGCTGCGTGTAGGGGCGGGCAGTGGCATTTCGCTCACGCCTGCACAAGCTGCTGTTCTGTCCGCTGGCGATGTCCCGCTCTGGTTGAATCCATTGACGATGCAGATCGGCGTTGCGACAACAACGCAACTCATGGGCAGTCGCAAAGTCGAGACGTTAGCCGTCGAGGGCGGTCGGTTCAGCTCGGTCCCGTTGGCTGATTTTATGATCTCGAACGGTCGTTTTTCGAGCGATCGTGTTGATCGCCTCGCGTCAGACACCATTCGCTATGAGCAGTTTCGAATAGCCGAGCGCGAACGACAAAGAGTCGATGCCGAGCTCAAAGAAAAGGCTGCTCGCGAAGAGCGGGAGTACAACGCCGCCCGTCGTGAAGTGATGCGAGCTGCGTGGCTGTCGAGCGCTAGCGGCAAGAGGCTGCTTCAGTCATTCGCTGGGGAAGTGCCTGTTTGGCTGGACTCTCCGGTGCCAGTGGATATTCCTCTGGCGAATGTGGTCTGGCAATGGCATCTCTGGCAGAAACGGCTTGCTCAGGCTAACCGGGCCGAGTGGATACGGCGCGGATTGGCGGCGCGGGAGCTGAAGAGTGAGTTCGATTTGAACCTAACTGACGCCGAGGTCATGTCAATGGTCACTTCATGGTTCACGACCTTGACTGAGCACAAAGTTCTTCAGCGTGTGAGGGTGAAAGAGGTGTCTCGGCGCCCAACTATTCGGTACGTCAAGAGATCCGGCCCAGGCCTGCTACCCGAGGTCCCGCGCGCGGACGCTGCGCTACCTTCGTTGTCGACATTCATCGATTCGCACTCCTCGCCAGAAAGCGGCCGGCGAAGTTCGGTAGACGAAGTTGTGGTGTGCAAAAAGTGTCTAAAAGTTGTTGCGGAGCCGTACGCCCAAACAGGCTTCCACATGCGGTGCACACCCGGATACTCAGGCCACTAGCCAAACGAACGTGTCCAGGCACTGCAAGATTCATGCTGTGCGCAGCGAGCCAGCTCGCTTTGCTCTCATCGACTTGATCCGAACGCAACGAGCTCGCGGCCGGATCCTGATGCAGGTGCCTTCAAGGGCTCGGAGAGCAAGTTCGTCTTGCCACGGATAGCGCTTGGGCTACGCCGTAGGCCACTTCTTTACAGCGACATCGAGGCCGCGGATGTCTTCATCGAAGATGTCGTGGATGCGGGGGCTGTTCACCTCGACGTTGTCGGGGCCGTTCTGGTTCTCGCGTAGGAACAGCCACTCGTCCTTCTCGATGTCGATGACCATGAGGGTGACGCACTGTTCGCCGTTGCTGCTGGTGACGACGATGTCGTCACCCTTCTTGACCTTGATGCCGAGCTCTTGGATGCGCATCGCGAGGGTGAGATCAGTGTGGAGGCCACTCTGCTTGGTCATGTGCTGCATGAGGCCATCTTGGATGATCTCGCGCAGAGGGTTGTCGTCTTTCAGCGTCGAGGCCAGCGTGAACATGTTGTTGGCATTGAGCTCGCGGGTGGCCATGCTCAGCAGGCGTGAGATGTCGATCTGAACATCGACCATCGCCAGGGTGGCGTGAACCTGAGCTGAGGCAATTGCTTCGGGGGAGCCAGCTGCGGGACGGAAATCTCCGAGCAGGGCGAGTGCTTCGAGGCGGTGGTCAAGAGCGCTGGCTGCATGGGTCTCAGCGTCTTGCTCGGTTTCGTCCGTGTACTCAGACATGGCAGCCTTTCGTAGATCAATAAGAGAGGTGAGTTGAACTGCACATTAACCGATGGCGCTGACAAACCTACGGCGGAAGTTGGGCCAAGAACTTTCGCTCCTGAATCGTGCGATCGGGGCTGACGAACTCGCGGTCTCAGCATTCAGTCCGCTGCCCCAGTCGTGTGCTCATGAACGGGCCCAAGGCCACCCTCACATTTACGGTGCTCCGCGGATAAGTGACGTCTGATCTGACTTGTTCGGATCAGCGGATTGAAAGCGCGATGTTTCGAGTGTTCGCTCACTCCGTATGGGCTGATGCTGTCGAGGCTCGAATTCCTCGTTTATCGGCAAATCGAAGAATGCGAACGACCTTGCGCATGCAGGAGCGTGTCTTCGGCCAGGTGCTTGGCTCGGAGTCATGATCGCCATCGAATCTAGTTCGTTGTGTAGCGACATATGCTCGTTTAAGTCACGAAACGCGGATATCGTAGACGTGGGCAGTCTGGACTGCCCTACTCCGAACTTTCACCCCCACGCGGTGGAAGTTATGAGGATAACGGTGGCCGATCCAGAAGAAGCGACAAATAGCACTGTGTGAGACATTTCACTCTTTTTGCAGGGCTTGTGGCGTGGGGGTCAAGTCCGATGCATATACGAAAGAGGTAGAAACGATGTCCGATAACCATAGTTTTCAACGCTACGTTCAGCACGATGCTCGCAAGTGGGCCGCGTTCGCTGGAGTGAACTACACGACCGCGTTACATCAGGTGGGCTCGCCGCTCGCACAAGGGATCCAAGGGGATCGAGTAACAGTCGCTCAAGTAATAGAGGCGATTGAAGACCACCCGTTGACGAGCGGCACACGCGGGCTCGGCGAGGACGGAGTTGGTTCAGGGGCACCGTTCGACGTGGTCTCGAACGAGTTCTACCTACAAGTTGTACTTTGCGTTGAACTGCTGCGCACATTCGCGCCCGTAGAGCAACAAGAATGGCGGAGCTGGTTAGGGAACCTAGAAGCTTCTTCGCCAGGGGTTTCTAGCAAAAAGTTGAAGCACACCGCTGAGGGGTTTTTCCAGCAGTTGAAGTCTGATTGTTCCGACGGGCGGTTGATCTTGGCCGCTGTGATTCTGGGTTTGCCGATGGTGCAAGTTCTCGACAATAACCCCGAGGTGCAGATCGGTGTTTCAGAGCGTGAACACGCATACTTCAGGCGGGCGACACGCATCCGTTCACAACACCAAACCCTCCCTGGAGGGCACTATTACCGCCCTGCAGGTTTCGCCAGTTTGACTCGTGCGGTCGAACTCAGTTCAGAATCCGACAAAGCGATCGAGCGCTGGGATGGAATAGACGACACGCCATCAGACGAGAAAGTCGCGACCCCATTCCATGTTTGGCTGACTAAGCAAACGCACCGCGAGGATCCAGTGGGTCAAATGGCCTTCGCGTACAGTTGCGGGATTCGCGACGCCGATCATCGCATCGTCAGGGACCCGCAGGATTTGGCAGCGCTTGCGGCTGAATCCATGTGGGATTCCTTCGCAGACGACGCGATTGATAGCGCCGCCCGAGAGTGGGCGACTTCGCGCTAAAGCAACTGAGTCGGCATGGTGTGCCTTGTCTGGTTGATGCCCCAGCCGATGCACACCGTGCTCAGCGCTGCAGCCGTTCATACGCTCATAGAGCGCCAACGGTCCGGACTCAGCCTCGCAATGGCGACGAGCGCTTCCTACCGAGAACCCTCGAACGGGTCCACGATGCTGTGCACGCCGTGCTCCGCGCACACGAACGCGATCTTGAATCCGTCATCGGCCTCGATTGGCTCGGGTAAGCAATCGGCACCGCACTGAGCGCAGGTGCGGTACTGCTCGTTCTCGGGCGCCGATTCTTTGTCGCTCATGTTAGAAATACCTTCGGGCCGAGCATCGGGAGATAGCCGCCCTGGGGGCTCGGATGGCGAGGGTTGCCGTCCTTCGTTAGCGTGTCGTAGGTGAACACCTGCACGCCGAGCCTTGTCAGCATTGGTAGAACGTCGAGCTTCGCCCGCCGAAGCGTGTCATTCGCCAAGTTGCCCCACGCGCCGAGCACTTCGGTCGCCTTGTATCGGTTGAGCACGCGAGTTATCGCGGCCTTGTTCGTGGCCGAGAGAGCAGGATCGAACGCGGAGAGAGCGCTTGGCTTGGGCGAGCGCTCAGGATAGAGGTTGAGCACGATCCAGCCCGCGTAGCCGTGATCCGCGCTCGCCTGGATGAGTCTGTTAATCGTTTTGTCTGACTGGTCCTCTAGCGCGTGCGAGGGGTTCATACAGAGCGCGATGAGCGGGGGACTCGCAGACGTTGTGCGCGCAGTGTTCCCTAGGGCGAAGCGGTAGCCGCTCTGGCTGGGGTTCGGATCCCAGAGGTCAGGCTCGTGTCCGGACGGGTAGGCAATCATGATGTTCCCGCCTCGGCCGTCGTCGACTCGCTAGTGAGCACCGCGTGGGCAGTGCCGACCGACACGGCGAGTACGCGGGCGAGCACCCGGATCGACTCACCGTTTCGCGCTAAGCAAGCATCATGGCCTAGACCTGCAGCTGAGCAGACCGAAGTGCCTATCTTGCGAGTCATGAGCATCAGAGTTCGTGAAAGATCGAGTGCGCCATCGCTTTCAGAATTGACCAGATTGCGATGAAAATCAATACAAGCGGCAATGTGAATACCAACAGCAAGAAAGCGGGGATGATCGAACTCGTAACGACCCCCATCGTGATCGACACTGTTATTCCTCCGATGAGGAACACCCAGAAGGAAAAGGGGTTCGCTTGCAAGAGGCGCACGGTCGGTCGGGCCGAGGGATCATCAGTTGACATTTGCTCCCAGCCTAGCGATGAGAGGTGCTGGTGCAGGACGACGCGAACGCGCCGGACTCGACGTGAGCGGTGGAATCAATGCTCTGCTCGAGGCTCTTCTGCCGGTTGCAGCGACAGAGTGAAACAGGCAATAAGCGCCCAATCACCGCGCAACTGATGCGACAATAGTGTCTATGTGTGGGGGAGGACTACCGTGACGGACGCCATTGACCGGGCCAGTAACAACGCTCGCTCCAGTTCGAGAAACCGTTCCGTACAGGTCGACGTGCGCGACGTCAGCGACACCCTCGTGCGCGTTCTAGGCCGGCAGCTGCTCAGCAGCATTCTCGACCAGAGTGTGCACACAATCCAGGGCTGGGCCGCTGACGAGTCAGTGCCGTCAGCCGAAGATGCACGTCGTCTCTGCAATGCATACAAGGTTTACGCGTTGCTCTCGACAGTGGAAGGCGACGCCACGATCCGGGCATGGTTCATGGGTATGAACTCGCAGCTAGAAGATGCCTCGCCGGCCGAGGCGTTGGCCGCGGATCACGTCCGCGATGTGATGTTCGCGGCTCGATCGTTCGTCAATGGGGCTTGAGCGACGCGCTGAAGAACGTCACCGAGACTCGACGGCCGAGCCCCACACCCAGGCCCGGTGTGGCTCTCCGGTGGTGGCATTCCATCTGATGGCTACGGCTCGCTCAGTCCAGGCAACGGCGTCATCTTCCACTTGAAGAGCGCCAGCTGAGTATCGAACCCACGCCCGAACGGGGCGAGGGTTTCTTGTTTGTGTCAGGTCGAAACGACTCAATTCCAGCTCTTCATCGCTGAGAGAGTCAGGAGCGCTTGAAGTCATGATGCGCGCGACAATGCTTCGTCCATCCTTGCGTCGACCTGGCGTGCAAACGTTTGTTGCTGCCCACGAAATCACCATAGGTGCGGCCTCCGACGAACTTTCCAAAACTTCGCGTAAGCGCCCAGTTGCACAGGACGGCGTGTATTGCGTCTGCCGACGCGAATGTTCTGACAGGGCGCCATTCGTCGACTGACACAGTCAGCCCCTCGATGTCTTGCGAGGCCGAACCATCAGACACCAGCGCTGCTCGGATGGTGAGAGCTAGAGGTGATATTTCGCTACCATTCAGCCCGACGAAGTTTCCCATCTGTGAAGCCTAAATAGAAGTCGGCAGGCTTTGACCAGGCGGAGCAGTTTGTGGACAACGGCCCTTAGCCTGAATCCACCGGTCGGCTGCTGACGGAATCGTGATTTCGTCCTGAACACGTTTTGGGGTTTGGGCGCGTTTGAGGGTTGGGCCTCGATGCCGTGGTGTTCCACTGATGTTCTTGATTGCGCCTTGTGGGGCTGGGCTGTCAGGTGGTGGCTTGGCCCGGTGGGCCGCAGACGTTGGTGAATAGAGCGGTCCAGCCGTGTTCCCAGGGCCAGCGTTCGGGCAGGTGCAGTGTGGTGCGGCGGGCCGAGGTGGAAACTCGTGCGGCGACGTTGATGAGTTTCCGGCGAACGGTCGCGGTGACGGCTTTCCCGAGGGCGGGGCTGGCGAGGGTTCCGGCGGCGCGGGTGAGGTTGAATGCGATGCAGGCGAGTACGAGCCAGGCCGCGTTGGCGGTGAAAACGCCGGATGGGAAGTGTGCCAGCGCCGACGCTTTCATGTCGGCGTTCAGGTTTTCTATGACCGCATGTTGGCGGTGGGTTTTGTCGGCGTCAACTGTGTTGAGGGAGCTGGTGGTAAAGAATGCGTGGAAGCGGAACAGGTCAAAGAGGGTGCCTTGCCCGGCCTTGACGGTTTTGTTCAGTTCCGGGATTCGGCGCACGACGAGGCGTCCCGGAACTTGTTCGCTCTTCTTCTTGGATCCGAACGCGATGAAGGGGACTTCGGCGACTTCCGCGTTGGAGATCCATCGCCCGGTTGTGTCGTCGAAGATCGCGTTGGTGTATTTGATCGGCGTCCATGCGGTGTCTGGGATGGTGCTGATCGCGGCTTTCACCAGTGAATTCAGGCGTGCGGTGATCGAGACCATTGCGCCGGCGCGGAGGGCAGATGTGATGACGGCGCTGACGTAGTAGGCGCTGTCGGCGCGGAGGAGGAGCAGCCCTGTCGCGGTGGGGCTGCGGAGGCGCTTCACCGTGGCGAGGGTGTCTGAGACGAATTTTGCCGCGCCGCGCGCCGAGTTGGTGGGGCCTTTCCGTAACCGGCAGGCGACGATGATCGGTGCGGCCAGCCCGGTGCTGACGATCGCGAACAGGGCGTTGAGACCTCGGATACCGGAGTAGCCAAACCCGGCACCTTGCTTCTTGTATCCGTGCACTTCTTTGATGGTGTCGTCAATATCGACCAGGGCCAGGTCGTCGATACCGGCAACGATCGGTGTCGCGGCGGCGAGGTTCTGGAGCCACCGAGAGGCGGCGGCGTCGAGCTGGCGGACATGGCCAAAAGCGAACACGCGCAGGAACGACCCGAGGGTTGAGGGTGCGTAAGTCCCGGTGAACAGTTTCCGGAGAGCGCCGTGCCGGAGCACGGCCATATCGTCGATAGAGTCTGCGCCGGTCAGCATCCCAGCGACCAGCGCCAGCACTTTTAGGCCGGCGCTCGCGCCGAAGTATCCGGGCAGTTTCACCCACTCATCGACCAGGACGCCGAGGCCCGTTTTCGCCGCCAGCGCCATCGTCGGGACCAGTCCGGCCGACGACACGAGATTGGGGTCATCGAAGGATGCAGATAAGGACCGGTGAGTGTGAGAAAGTTGCATCTACGAGATGTCTCCCTGAGCGTTGAATAGTTTGTCTAAGTAACTACTATTTTAGCTGATCAGAGGGGCATTCTCGGTTTAACGCGCCGACAAAACCTCAAGGTCGACCGGTGGATTCAGGCTTAGCCGGCACGTCTTAGCGAGTGGATGGAGTCACGACCTCACCCAACCGCGTCGATCAGCTCGGGGTCGTTGCCCTTCAGCGGTGCAACCTGATGGGAGGTCAGCGAAGCAGCAACTGGAACTGCTGCCGCGACCGCGGCATCAACCAGCGTTTAATCGCCCACGGTCGTGGGCGAGGTCCATTCGTCCCAGAATTCGCGGGGGAGTGTCACTGGGTTTCGATCATGCAGGTGCGCGAGCTCAGGAACGGTCGCCATCGTGAGGATGGTTGCCGTCAGCAACCACGCCTCATCTTCTTCCTTTGACGGGTCTTTCCACCAGGAGTACAGCCCGGCGAAGCCAAGCAGCTCGCCTGCCGGGTCGTAGATGAAGTTGGGGGTCTTTGTCTTACCTTCGGTGACCCATTCGAAGTAGCCAGTCGCGGGCACTATCGCCCGCTTGATCTTCACCGGATTCTTCCACGTGGTTTTCTCCGTGATGTTCTCAGAGCGCGCGTTGAACGTCGGAAATCTCTGCGAGAGATCCTTCGCTCATGGGGGCGACAAGGGACCACCTGGCAAGTTCGGCGCGATGTCCATGTTCCTCATCCTCGAAGAGGATCGGAGTTTGCGTGGTTGGTTTTATGTTCCATGAGGCTGACCATTCTCGGTAGTCGCCGCCGGCAGCGACGTATTCCTCGATCAGAGCATTGACTTTGTCATCAAGAGCAAACCGTCCGCACATGCACATGA
>Ga0307486_1001634_pt1 | contig 16710 bp, 15 predicted proteins | sample CBIW02metaG_FD_203663 | JGI IMG/M metagenome (GOLD analysis project Ga0307486, IMG submission 203663) | Sea-ice brine microbial communities from Beaufort Sea near Barrow, Alaska, United States - CBIW 0.2 | ecosystem: Environmental > Aquatic > Marine > Coastal | place: USA: Alaska | collected... | reverse complement strand
GATTGACCTTTACCGGAAAAAACTTGTTAAACCCTGAAATTAAAAGAACGCAAAACGTAAAACCGAGTACCACCGGAATTGAAACTAACCAAACTGTTAGATCATATACAAGAGGTGCAACACTTAGTCTGGGAATAAACTATAGTTTATAGAACATTTTAATCAATTATCAACCATAAATATTTAATCCAAATTTGAAATCATGAAAAAAACAATTAAAAGTATTTCGGTTCTCTTCACTGTTTGGTGCGGACTAACATTTACAAGCTGTAGTACAGATGATAGCAATATCACTGATCCTGGAGGAGACCCTGATCCGGTAAACAGCGAACTAAACGGAAGTGTCGATCAGGACTTAACTCTTGATCCAATGGTTGCCTATAATTTAACAGGCCAATTAAATGTACTTTCAGGAACAAAATTAACAATTCCTGCCGGAACAAAGATCACTGCGAATGCCGGAGCAGAAATTTATATAGCTATTCAAAAAGGCGCAGAAATAGCTGTTAACGGAACCCTTTCCAATCCGGTTATTATGACTTCTACAAACGGTGCAGCCGGAGATTGGGGAGGATTGCTTCTTTTAGGTGAAGGTTTAACTACTTCCGGGGTTAACGCGACTGCTGAAGTTGGTGGTTTTATTTATGGAGGAACCGATAATACAGACAATTCAGGATCTATTAACTATCTTGTAATTGAGGGAGCCGGAGCTCAGATTAATCCCGAATCTCAATATAATGGTTTGACCTTATATGCTGTTGGATCCGGAACTTCTATCAATAATGTCGCTCTTATCAATGGGGCAGATGACGGAGTTGAATTTTTTGGAGGAGCGGTTTCCGTAACCAATCTGTACCTTGAAAACAACGAAGATGATGCTATTGACTGGACAGAAGGTTGGAGTGGAACAGTGACAAACGCATATTCTTTACATACTATTGAAGGTTTTTCTACCGCGGTGGAAGCTGACGGGGTAAACAACAATCCTAAATTGGTAAACTTCACCTCTGTTTCTACAACCGGTGGAACAGCACTTCAGTTTAAAAAAGAATCTGGCGCTACTATAACAGGACTTTCCCTTACAGGTTATGACACCTCTGTAGATATGAAAGATTCAGGTTCGCTTGCAAATGTGATTTTAGATGGAGACGCCGCAAATCCGGAACTATCTTATACTGCCGCTCCTTCTGTAGATGTAAGTTCATTTGATTGGATCAATAACAGAAGTAGTGTAGATGCATCAATCCTTCAGGGAGTTATTACGGGAAATGTTATCTTGGATGCTTCTGTAGATTATCAGTTAAGTTCATCTTACATTGTTCAAGATGGCGGTAAACTTACCATTCCGGCAGGAACCAAGATCACCGCACGTGATGGCGGAACCGATGTGTATATTGCAATTCTTAAAGGTGGAGAAATTGATATTCAGGGAACTGAAGCTGATCCGGTTATTATCTCATCAGTAAATGCCAATCCAGGTGACTGGGGTGGTTTAACTCTTGTTGGAAAAGCTACCACTACTGAAGGTGTGGATGCAACTGCGGAAGTAGGCGGTTTCATTTACGGAGGAACTGATGATGCTGACAGTTCAGGAAGCATAAAAAACCTTGTGATTCTTGGAACCGGTGCTCAAATAAATGCAGAATCTCAATATAACGGAATCTCATTTTACTCTGTAGGATCTGGGACTGTCGTTGAAAACGTAGCTATAATAAACGGATCTGATGACGGAGTTGAATTTTTTGGAGGTACGGTTTCTGCAACCAATCTTTATTTAGAAAACAACGAGGATGACGCGGTTGACTGGACGGAAGGATGGAACGGAACTGTAACCAATACTTATGTATTGCATAACATAGAAGGATTTTCTACTTCTGTTGAAGGAGACGGAGTGAACAATAGCCCTAAACTCATCAACTTTACCGCTATTTCTTCTGTAGGTGGCACAGCACTTCAGTTTAAAAAAGAATCTGGCGCAGTATTCACCAACCTTCATCTTGAAGGATATACCACCAATGTTGATATGAAAGATAATGGTGCCTTATCCAACGTAAAAATTGATGGAATAAATGCTGATCCGGCTGCCGATTTTTCTTTGGGAACTCAGGTTGAGATCTCCGGATGGTCATGGATAAACGTGAGATTGTAAATTTGTAGTTGGTTATCTATTTTATAATTTGAGTTTTGAAAAAGCAGGCTATTTTTGATAGCCTGCTTTTATTTTTAAAAAAAAGATATATTTAACGTCTCCACTCTTGTTTTTTGGTATTATTTTTGAAATATTTATTGTAGATTTGTAATAACCAGACCCAAAAAACATGAAACAACATTATTTTATTGGTTTTTTATTGGTTTGTTTTCTGTTGTTATCTAGTACTTTAACAGCTCAAAGCACAATAACTCCTGCTTTTTCTCCTGAAAAACCTATAGTGGGCCTTTCCATTTACCCTAACCCGGTAACCGGAACAAAAGTGTATATAACCACAGATAATAACTTCACCAAAGAGGTGGAAGTCTTCAATGTGTTAGGGAAACAAGTGCTTTCTTCATTAATGACCGGCAGAGAATTGGATGTTTCCGAGTTAACCCCGGGAATTTATATATTAAAGATAAAAGAAGGAAACAGTCAGGCCACAAGAAAATTGATAGTCAGATAATTTCTTTTACAGATACAACTTAATTCAGCTTCTATTATTAGAAGCTTTTTTTATTCTTAGCTTTAAACTCTTCGGTTTCAATACAATTCAGATGGATCACAAAAAGATTTTTTCAATTTCTTCGGAAGAAGAATTTAGAGAGGTTTCATTGGAAATTTTTAATTTTCAATATTCCAATAATATGGTTTACCGAAGATTTTGTGATTTGTTAAAGATATTTCCGAAGCAGGTAACTGAGGTCTCAAAAATCCCTTTCTTGCCTATCCAGTTTTTTAAAAGCCACGAAATTCTTTCCTCCAAAAATTCAATAGAAAAAACCTTTAGCAGCAGCGGAACAACGGGGATTAAAACCAGTAAACATTTCGTGACCGATCTTTCCCTTTACGAAGACAGCTTTACCAAAGCCTTCCGCCACTTTTACGGTGATATTAAAAATTATGTAGTTCTGGCGCTTTTACCTTCGTATCTGGAACGGGAAGGTTCTTCACTGATCTATATGGCCAATTATCTGATAGAGAAAAGCGGGCATCCCCAAAGCGGATTTTATTTGAATAATTTAACCGATTTAAAAAACACCCTTATTAGCCTGGATAAAGCCGGGAAAAAGATCCTGCTCATTGGCGTTTCCTTTGCCCTGTTGGATTTAGTGGAAACCCATCAATTTAAGCTTAAAAACACGGTTGTAATGGAAACCGGGGGAATGAAGGGACGGCGCAAAGAAATGATTAGGGAAGAGCTTCACCAAATTTTGAAAAAGGGTTTTGGGGTAGATCAGATCCATAGCGAATACGGCATGACCGAACTGCTATCACAGGCATACTCAAAAGGAAACGGGGTTTTTGTATGTCCGCCCTGGATGGAGATCCTGATCCGCGATCCGGAAGATGCGCTCGAGCACCTCGCTCCCGGCAAAATCGGAGGAATAAATGTAATTGACCTGGCAAACCTGAATTCCTGCGCCTTTATAGCCACGCAGGATTTGGGCAAAAGGCATAATGATGGTTCGATAGAAATTTTGGGCCGGTTTGATTCAAGTGATATTCGCGGTTGTAATTTGTTGATCTTATAATTCCCGGCTTCTCTACTTCCTGAAAAATGTTCATTTGTAAATTCTTAAACCAAAATCTCAATACAGCCTGACTTCATTAGAAAAATTTGAAGCCTAAGTTAATACTTCGTTAAAATTGTAATGAACGCAATTTCTCACGACAAAAACCATGTAAACAGGATTTTTGGTTAGGTTTTTGTTTACAATTAGCTAAATGAAGTTTTTTTCATATTAGATTGGTTAGTTAGTTGCAAAGCCCTTTAAACATCTGTTTAGAGGGCTTTCGCAATTTATACAACCCTTATAATATAGGTATTTCGCTTTCCTTTATTCAAAATAATGTATTTATTATTGATCAAATCTGAAGTTGAAATTTGATAATCCTCTCCAACTTTTTCTTTATTTACCGAAATGGCGTTTTCCTTTAGCGATCTTCTCGCCTCCCCGTTTGATTTCAGAAAATCTGTTTTAGCAGAGAGTGCCGCGATCATATCCAGGCCGGATTCTATTTCAGCCCGTGAAATTTCAGCTTGAGGCACCCCTTCAAATACATCCAGAAAAGTGGTTTCGTTAAGGCTTTTTAGATCGCTTGCGGTACTCTTTCCGAATAAAACATCTGATGCTTTTAACGCATTTTTATAATCCTCGCGGGAATGAACCATCACGGTAATTTCTTCGGCCAAAGTTCGCTGTAATTGTCTTAAATGAGGTTCTTTTTTATGATTTGAAACCAATTCTTCAATGGTATCCTTACTCAAAAAGGTGAAGATCTTAATATATTTTTCGGCATCTTCATCGCTGGAATTCAGCCAATACTGGTAAAATTTATAAGGGGAAGTTCGGTTGGGATCAAGCCAGATGTTTCCACCTTCGGTTTTCCCAAACTTGGTGCCATCGGCTTTGGTGATAAGCGGACAGGTTAACGCGTATCCTTTCCCGTTTCCTATCCTTCGGATAAGTTCGGTTCCTGTAGTAATATTTCCCCATTGATCACTTCCCCCCATTTGCAATGTGCAATTGTGAGTCCGGAACAGGTGAAGGAAATCGTATCCTTGTACCAACTGATAGGTAAATTCAGTAAAAGACATGCCTTCAGAAGAATCGGAAGAAAGTCGTTTTTTAACCGAATCCTTGGACATCATATAATTTACGGTAATATGCTTCCCAACGTCCCGGATAAAATTGAGAAATGAAAATTCCTTCATCCAGTCGTAGTTATTCACCAAAACCGCAGCATTTTTTTGATCGTTTTCAAAATCCAAAAATTTGGAAAGTTGTGCTTTTAATGCTTGTTGATTGTGAAGCAAGGTTTCTTCATCCAATAAATTCCGTTCTGCCGATTTTCCTGATGGATCCCCAATCATCCCGGTGGCTCCACCCAACAAAGCATAGGGTTTATGGCCGCTAAGCTGAAAATGCCGAAGCATCATCACCCCTACCAAATGCCCGATATGCAGTGAATCTGCCGTAGGATCTATCCCCACGTAGGCCGCCCGCATTTCTTCCATTAAATGTTCTTCGGTTCCCGGCATAACATCGTGCAACATTCCACGCCAGGTAATTTCTTTGACAAAATTCATCTTTTTCTGCTTTTTAAATTATAAAAATTCCAGATTTACTTCCTGCTCAGAATTGGATTTAGAAAAATCAAATCTCATTAATTGCGGAAGGTTTCAACATTAAATCTGAAAAATTGTTTTTAAAAGGGATTTCCCTCGTAAAACAGCCGTAAAGATACCATTAACTGTCATTTTTCCTAAGTTGAAATGGCTATATTTACCCTATGATTTTAGTCACCGGTGGAACAGGTTTAGTAGGATCGCATTTGTTGCTCGAATTAGTGAGATCGGGGGAAAAAGTGCGGGCAATTCATAGAAAAAACAGCGATTTTCAAGCTGTTAGGCGTGTGTTTTCTTATTATATTCCCAAAGATGAAATTGACTTTTTATTCGATCAAATTGAATGGAAAGAAGCCAACCTTAATGATATTCCGGCCCTTACTGAAGCTTTTACCGAAGTTAAAACAGTTTATCATTGTGCGGCTTTAATATCTTTCGATCCTTCTGATGAAAAATCGCTGCGCAAAATAAATATAGAAGGCACTGCCAATATTGTTAATTTGTGCATCGTATTTAATATTGATAAACTTTGCTACCTAAGCTCAATTGCCGCAATGGACATTAGCCTGGGCGAAAAATTTATTTCGGAAAACTTTACCTGGCATCCCGAAAAATACCACAGCGAATATGCCATTTCCAAGCACGGAGCAGAAATTGAGGTTTGGCGCGCTTCTCAGGAAGGAGTTCCTGTAATCGTGTTGAATCCGGGGGTTATTTTAGGACCGGGATTCTGGGATTCCGGAAGCGGCCAATTATTTAAAAAAATAAATGAAGGCTTAAACTATTATTTTCCAAAAACCACAGGATTTGTCGGGGTACAGGATGTGGTAAAAGCTGCCATTAAAGTGATGCTATCAAACATCCAAAATGAGCAATATATAGTGGTTGCTGAAAATTTAAGTTTTAAAGAAGTGCTTGATCTCGTAGCAGAAAGCATTCAAAAACCTGCTCCCAAAAAACCCTTGAAATCCTGGATGGTTTTTATAGGTTGGATGTATCAGTCGGTTGCAGGTTTCTTGTTTGGAACCGAAAGACTTATTACCCGGGAAGACACTAAATTGTTATTTCAACAATCCTTTTATAAGAATGAGAAGTTAAAATCGGAATTTGATTTTGATTATACTCCAATAAGGGAGGTGATTTTTAAAACAGGAGAACAATTCAGAAAAGAACATTAGAATTAATCTTTTCTTTGAAGAACCTTTTGCGTTGGTAACAATTTAAAACTGTCCCGCAATTTTCTGTTTACTTGAGGTTTTCCTTTTAAAGAATCTGTTTTAATTTCTAAGTCCAGAATAGAATCTTTAACGCGTTGTTCTTCATCCCGGATCTCTTCCAAACCGGTCTTCATTTTTTCCAGATTCGTCTTAACCTGCTTGTAAATTATTTCAAACTGGTTGTAATTTTTCGCGTAATACTCGGTGCTTTGAGCAAACTGGAGGCTGTCTATTTGGTACTTATCGTATAAATAGCTATCCAGCGGCAAGCCGGTTTCCTCCAGAATTTTCTTGTTATAATTTTTAGCAGAATATAAAATGGACAATTCAGTTAATACTTCCACCATTTTTTGCTCGGGAATTAGGTTCTCAGGCTTTTTGATTTCCTCCACATTTTGGCAGGAAACCAATAGAACCGCAAATATCAAGAGCCATTTAAATTTCATTCTATTACCTGTCAAAAGTCAATTGTTCTGCTCCTTTGGCAAAGGGAAGGAATTGGAAATTTTTATATACCAATCTGCCATTGACAAAAGTATGGGTTATCCTGGATTTAAAGGTAACTCCATCAAAAGGGGACCAGCCGCATTTATAAACCGTATTGCTTGGCTGTACGGCCCAGGGAGCATTGAGATCCACCAAAACCAAATCGGCTTTATAACCCACCCTTATAAATCCGCGCTTTTCTATTTGATACAGAATTGCGGGATTATGGCACATTTTTTCCACTATTTTTTCCAGGCTAATTTTTTCCTGATGGTGCAATTGAAGCATTACAGGAAGTGCGTGCTGCACCAAAGGCCCACCACTTGGGGCTTTGGTGTACACATTTTTCTTTTCCTCTTTTGTATGCGGTGCGTGATCTGTGGCCACTACATCTATATGGTTATCAATTAATCCCTGTAACAAGGCTTCCTGGTCCTGTTTGGTTTTAATCGCAGGATTCCATTTTATTAAAGTTCCTTTTTTCTGATAATCAGAATCGTTGAACCAAAGATGGTGTATACAGACCTCAGCGGTGATTTTTTTGTCCTTTAAAGGTTTTTTATTTTCAAAAAGGGAAATTTCTTTTGCAGTAGAAATATGAAAAACATGTAATCTTGCCCCTGTTTTCTTTGCCAATGCCACCGCTTTTGATGATGACAGGTAACAAGCTTCTTCGCTTCTTATTTTTGCATGCATTTCAATTGGAATATCATCCCCATAGCGCTCAGTATATTCGCTTAAATTTCTTTGAATTGTAGCTTCATCTTCACAATGTACTGCAATCATCAAAGGAGATTTGGTGAAGATCTCTTCCAGGATTTTTGGATCGTCCACCAACATATTTCCGGTAGAAGAACCTAAAAACAGTTTTAAGGCAGCTGTTGTTTTGGGATCTATCTTTAAAATTTCCTCCAGATTATCGTTTGTGCCACCAAACATAAAAGAATAGTTGGCGTAAGAAGATTCTTTTGCCAAATTAAACTTTTCCTGCAACCGCTCATTGGTGGTGGTTTGCGGAAGGGTATTGGGCATTTCTATAAATGAGGTAATCCCTCCTGCTATAGCGGCACGGGATCCGGTTTCTATAGTCTCCTTATGGGTCAATCCCGGTTCCCTAAAATGAACCTGATCATCTATTAGCCCGGGCAACAAATAATTACCCTCGGCATCAATTATAACCACATCGGGAGATTTTGCGCTAATGCTATCGGCAATTTCAGCTATAATCCCATCAACGATATAAACATCGCCTTCAGTGATGCTTCCTTCGTTAACGATACGTGCATTTTTAATTAAAACCTTCTTCATTATGTTGCATCTTATTGAAAAGACTTTTTAATTTCATATTAATTACTCCAAATACGGCTTCAGAAATTATTCCGCCACTCATCTTTGAAGTTCCTTTTGTTCTGTCGGTAAATATTACAGGAATTTCCTTTATATCAAACTTCAACAAATGTGCTTTAAATTTCATTTCAATTTGAAAAGCATATCCAACAAACCTGATTTTATCCAAATTTATTTTCTTCAGCACCCTTCGATTGTAACAAACAAAACCAGCAGTAGTATCGTGAATATTCATTCCGGTAACCACACGCACATATTTTGAGGCAAGCCAGGACAATAATACCCTGCTCATTGGCCAGTTTATCACATTTACTCCCGTAACATAACGGGAACCAATTGCCATATCTGCACCTTGTTTTTCACAGGCATTATACAACCTGATAAGGTCATTGGGATTGTGCGAGAAATCGGCATCCATTTCAAAAATATATTCATATTTTCTGTTCAGGGCCCATTTAAAACCGTGAATATATGCGGTCCCCAAGCCTAATTTACCTTTGCGTTCCTCTAAAAACAAGGAACCAAAAAATTCCGTTTGTAAAGATTTCACATTTGAACCTGTCCCATCAGGCGAATTATCATCTACCACCAAAATATGAAATTTTCGTTGTAAGGAGAAAATATTCCTTATTAAACGCTCTATGTTTTCTATTTCATTGTAAGTGGGTATTATAATAATCCCATTAGACATGCCCTGAATTTTGGACAAATGTAACTATTTTTGCGCTTAGCTTCTTAAATTTACTGCCAACATTTACCTCTATTATTATACCTTTGTGAAAACTTTATATTTGGAAGCCATAGAAAGATATACACCTGCAAACGATTTGTTGACCTTGATTATTTTGTTGGTGCTTTTGTTATTGGTCATGGCAAAAAAATTATTTCAGCCCAGATATGAAGATTTCCTGTCCCTGATCACTTCCGGCAAATATATGGTGATCAAATCAAGGGAACACAAGGCATTATTCGGGTTCAATGTCCTGATGCTGATTATTCATATTCTTAGTATTTCCCTGTTCCTGTATATTTTATTTCGCACTTTTGTGACTTCCAATATAGAGAATCAAGGAATGATTTTATTGCGAATAATTACCGGCTACAGTTTTTTTGTGCTGTTAAAAATTATCGTCGAAAAAATAATTGCCAATGTCTTTGACATTGATAATTATATTGACAATTATTTGTTTCAAAAACACACATATCGCAATTTTATCTCTTTGATTCTCTTTCCTTTATCGATATTTCTTGTTTATACTGATAATATAGGAAATGTAATATTTTATGTGATTTTAGGATTTATATTTATAGCATTAATTTATACTTTTTACCGCATTATTATAAAAAATGAAGGGCTTGTTTCACGTAATTGGTTCTATTTTATTTTGTACCTTTGCGCACTTGAAATAACCCCCTATATTATTTTGTATAAGCTAATTACAACAAGCTAGAGGTTATAAAAATCGACATCCTATGAAAGTGAAAACAATTTTGATTTCTCAACCGGAACCAAAGATAGAAAATTCACCTTATTTTGAACTTGAAGAGACGCAACGAGTAAAAATCGATTTCATACCTTTTATTCATGTTGAAGGAGTTTCATCTAAGGACATAAGACTTCAAAAAATAGATCTCACAAATTACACCGCAATTATTTTAACCAGCAGAAACTCGGTAGATCATTTTTTCCGGATTGCAGAGGAGATGCGTTTTAAGGTTCCTGAAACTTTAAAATATTTTTGTTTAAGCGAAGCTGTAGCATATTATCTGCAAAAATATGTCGTGTACAGAAAGCGAAAAATTTACGTAGGAAAACGAAATTTTACTGAGCTGGCACCTTTTATTAAAAAATATAAAAACGAAAAGTTTTTATTGCCCACTTCTGATATGTTAAAACCCGACATCCCAAAAACCTTGAACAAACTGGGAATAGAATGGAAACAAGGTGTTTTTTACAAAACAGTGGTTAGCGATCTCACCCATTTAAGGGAAGTTTATTACGATATCCTGGTATTTTTTAGCCCAAGTGGAATTAAGTCCCTATTTGAAAATTTCCCGGAATTTGAGCAAAAAGGAACCAGAATCGCAGTGTTTGGAAATACAACCGTAAAAGCTGCTAAAGATCACGGTCTTACTGTAAATATTATGGCCCCAACCCCGGACACTCCATCCATGACAATGGCACTTCAGAAATATATTAAAGAGGCCAACAAGAAATAACCATAATTTTTATTATTCAATAAAAAATACGGTGCTCTTTCTCAGAGTTACCGGATTTTTTATTGAATTATATTAAGTAGTGCTCTGTTATTAAATCAAATATACATAAACAAGGAACCCCAATTTTTCATGTTTATTTTCTAAAAAGATCAGAAAATTGGAATTTGATATTCTCAAAAAAAGGAATATTTGGTATTGCCATTTATTGCAATTGAAAAGGCCGATAATTATAAAAATAATTGTCGGCCTTTTCTTAATTAAGTTGAGGTAGGCTTAAACCAATGGGCCTCCTGCTAAAATTTCCTTATTTGCAGCTTCTTCAAATTTCATGAAGTTAACTTTAAAGGAATTCGCAAGCTCTCTGGCTTTCGCATCGTAATTATCTTTGTTTTCCCAGGTTTGTATCGGGTTCAAGATTTCAGCTGGCACGTTTGGACATTCATCCGGCATTTGTAATCCAAAAATAGGATGTTGGGTAAAGTTTACCTCATCTAATTTACCTTCCAAAGCAGCATCAATCATTGCCCTGGTAAATTTCAACTTCATCCTGCTTCCGGTACCGTAAGGTCCACCGGTCCACCCGGTATTGATCAACCATACATTTACTTTGGCCCCCTGCATTTTTTCGCTCAACATTTCTGCATATCTGGTTGGGTGCAATGGCATAAAGGGTGCGCCAAAACAAGCGGAGAAATTTGGTGTTGGTTCGTTTATTCCGTCTTCAGTTCCAGCAACCTTAGCGGTATAGCCACTAATAAAGTGATAAGCCGCTTGTCCCGGGGTAAGTTTGCTTATTGGAGGCAATACTCCAAAAGCATCGGCGGTAAGAAAAAATATGTTTTTGGGATTTTTTCCTATTGAGGGAACAGCTATATTATTTATATGAAAAATAGGATAACTCACCCGCGTGTTTTGAGTAATGATTGTATCGTCAAAATCTACATTTCCATCTTTATCCAAAATAACATTTTCCAATAAAGCTCCCGGCTTGATCGCATTGTAAATATCGGGTTCGTTTTCTTTGGAAAGATTGATCACCTTGGCATAACAGCCACCTTCAATATTAAAAATGGTGTTTTCTTTGGTCCAGCAATGTTCATCATCTCCAATCAATTTCCTTTTAGGATCTGCAGACAGGGTGGTTTTTCCGGTTCCTGAAAGTCCGAAGAAAATAGCGGTATCATCATCCTTACCTATATTTGCTGAACTATGCATTGGAAAAGCATTTTTAAATACGGGAAGAATAAAATTCAAAGATGAAAAGACACCTTTTTTAATTTCTCCGGTATAACCGCTTCCTCCAATTAATATAATTTTTTTGCTGAAGTTAAGAATGGTAAAATTGCCTTGTCTTGTTCCATCCACAGCAGGATCGGCATTAAAATCGGGAGCATTTATAAGGATCCAGTCTTCTTTGAAGTTTTCAAGTTCAGAGGTTTCCGGCCTTAAAAACATATTGTATTCAAACAAGTTGCACCAGGGATGCTCATTTACTGACCGAATATTGAGTCGGTAATTTTGATCGGCACAAACATAGGCGTCCCGAACGTATAATTCTTTTTCAGACAGGTAATTTACTACTTTGTTGTATAATGCATCAAATTTTTTGGGATCAAAAGGAAGATTGACATCCCCCCACCAAACTTCATCTTTAGTGATATCATCTTTTACAATAAACCTGTCCTTTGGGGCACGTCCGGTAAATTTTCCGGTATTCACCGCCAAAGCTCCTGAATTTGCCTCTACCCCCTGGCCTTTTTCCAATGTGATTTGGTGAAGCTCTTCCGGAGAAAGCTGATAGTGTACAGTTGAGTTTTTAATTTCGTATTTATTTAACGAAATCGATTTCGTAAATTGTTTGTTTGCCAACATAATAAATGTTTGTTTAGGCTAGCAAAAGTAAATAATCTTAAACTGTTAACCATTTAAAAGTATTCTTTTATTTCTTTTTTAACTTTACAAAATCTTAGAAAGTAATTATATATGGATTTACATCAACATTCATGGTTTAAAAGAACATGCGGGTAAGGTTTAGCAACGAATGCACGAATGTTGATGTAAATTTTCACTTCCACAGATCTTCTGTTTTGATCGTGTTGAGTTTACCTGCTTTGGCTTGTTTCTCCCTCTTTTATTATCGCCACAAATTCTGGATTATACGGACTTTCCTTTGAAGATTCAAAAGGAATTTTTTAAGCCCTCAGTATTGCTTTAACCGCACGGGATTGTTCTTTATCCTTAGTATGAATTTTGAGAGTTTCCATATTATCAGTATCTTACAAAGTTACTATTTTTTTAATTTCCTCATTCTAAACAGCTCTTTTTCCCGCAGATTTTCGCTGATAGAATCTTTTCTCCGCGTTAATCTGCGGATTTTAAATCTGCGTAATTCTGCGGGAATTTTCATTTTTTTTAATTTCATCATTTCTAAACAGCCCAATTTTCCAGCAGATTATTGCAGATTTTATCGAAGATTTTCGCTGATAGAATCAATTTCTCTGCGGAAATCTGCGGATTTAAATCTGCGCAGTTCTGCGGGAATAACCACAAACACTTTTTTTTAGTCTTGTTTCTTGTCTCTTGCCTCTTGTTTTCTTTTATCTTTTCTCTATATTCTATTCTCTCTTTTCTAACTTCTAACCTCGTACTTTTTTTATCTTCACAAAATGGATCAAAAGAATACTCCAGGCCAGGATCAACAAACTTCCTCCCAATGGAGTTATCAGTGCAATTACACTAAAATCGAAACCTGTAAGTGCATTTGTGGACAGCAAATAGATGGATCCCGAAAACAGCAACACGCCAATCATTACAAGGTAAAATACCCAATTTGAAAGCTTTTGCCCTAACTGTTTCATATTTCCCAGAATCAGGAACAGCAAGGCATGATATATTTGATATTTCGCTCCGGTTTCAAAGGAATTCATTGCATCAGGGGTTAGCAACGGTTTAAGTCCGTGGGTAGCAAAAGCTCCCAGAACAATTCCAATAAATCCGAAGAAAAAACCTGCGATATAAAATTTTCTATCCATAGATTAATTTTTTAGGGTGTAAACTATTAAGTACATTCGTGCATCTAAGTCTACAAAACTAATTAAGAAAATTGATTATGCGACAAATATTAGTGATTGGTGCCGGAAAATCTACTTCGGTACTTATAGCTTATCTATTGGAAAAATCGGAAGAAGAAAATTTATTCCTCACAATTGGGGATCTTGAAATAGACCAAGCCAAAAAACTTTGTAACAACCATCCAAGATGCAAGGCAATTCAGCTAAATGTTTCAGATAAAGCCAGCCGCGAATCGGCCATCAAACAAGCAGATATCGTAATATCCATGCTCCCTGCCAGATTTCATCTGGAAGCAGCAAAAGATTGCGTGAAATTCAAAAAGTCTTTGGTTACAGCTTCTTATGTGAGCAAAGAAATGAAAGCTTTGGATAAGGAAGTAAAGGAAAATGGCCTTGTTTTTATGAATGAAATAGGCGTGGACCCGGGAATTGATCATATGAGCGCGATGCGGGTTATAGACAGTATTCGGGACAAAGGAGGCAAGATGTTGTTGTTTGAATCCTTTACCGGCGGCCTGGTTGCACCGGAAAGCGACAACAACCTCTGGAATTATAAATTCACCTGGAACCCCAGAAATGTTGTGGTTGCGGGACAAGGTGGCGTTGCTGAATTTATTCAGGAAGGGAAATATAAATATATCCCTTATCACAGATTATTCAGAAGAACTGAATTCATGAACATTGATGGTTACGGAAAATTTGAAGGTTATGCCAACAGAAATTCCCTGGATTACCGAAGCATTTACGGGTTGGAAGATATTTTGACCCTTTACAGGGGAACCATTAGGAGGGTTGGTTTCAGCCGGGCCTGGAACATGTTCGTTCAACTTGGGGTGACTGATGACACTTACGTATTACATGATTCCAAAAATATGAGTTACCGGGATTTCATCAATTCATTTCTTCCCTATTCCCCCACGGCTTCAGTTGAATTAAAATTGAGGCTCAACCTGAAAATTGATCAGGATGACAATATGTGGGACAAAATAGAGGAATTGGACCTGTTCAATAACGAAAAGAAAATAGGAATAGAAAATGCAACTCCCGCACAGGCGCTTCAAAAGATCTTATCTGATAAATGGACCCTTGCCGAAGATGATAAGGATATGATCGTGATGCATCACAAGTTTGGATATGAGCTCAAAGGCGAAAAAAAGCAAATTGAATCGACCATGGTGCATATAGGGAAAGATCAAACCCAAACCGCTATGGCAAAAACTGTTGGACTACCCGTGGCTATTGCATGCCTTTCTATTTTGAACGGAAAGATAACTACACCCGGAGTGCAAATTCCTATTACCAGGGAAGTGTATGATCCTATTTTAAAAGAACTGGAAGCACACGGCATTGTTTTTAATGAAAAAGAAACCGAATATTTGGGCTACAATCCTTTTGGCGGAGTTGGAAATTAATTAAAAAAGTACACAAGTTTAAACTCCCGATCTCAAATAACCCAAAATATATGAAAGTAGTAGACGAAAAAGTAACTATTGATGGCATAGATAAAATCATATTAAATTACCTGATGGAAGATGCCCGAAAACCCATTTTGGAGATTGCAAGAAGCATAGGAATTAGCGGGGCGGCAATTCATCAACGTTTGAGGAAACTTGAAAAATCGGGATTAATTGAAGGCTCCAAGCTCATGATCAATCCGAAGGTTATGGGTTATACAACCCTGGCCTTTGTTGGGGTTTATCTGGACAAAGCCGTAAGCAACCCACAGGCGGTAAAACGTTTGAAGGAAATTCCTGAAGTAATTGAGTGTCATTATACTACCGGGAACTGGTCCATTTTCCTTAAAATACTTTGTAAGGACAATGAACATCTCATGAATGTTTTGAATAAGGATATTCAGGGGATTGAAGGGGTTTCCCGCACAGAAACATTTATTTCTTTAAATCAGCAAATAAAAAGACAAATCAAGGTTTAGAACTGTGATTAAATCAGCAAAACAAAAAAGGATCCCCAATTTGAGAATCCTTTTTTGTTTTTATAAATTTCTGAATTAATCCCTTCCCAAATAAATATTGACAAAGTACATTAAGGTAGCGAGCGATCCAACTGCGGCAACTACATAAGTTCTGGCGGCCCATTTCAAAGAATCCTCGGCAGCATCATGTTCCTGTGGACTAAGCATGTTTTTGGTTTCCAACCACACCAACGCTCTTTTACTGGCGTCGTATTCTACCGGTAAGGTTATAAAACTGAACAAAGTTCCCATCCCATAAAATATAATCCCTATCAGTAAAATAGTGCTTCCCATAGTTGTGAAAGCCATAAGCAAAAGCCCTCCCATGATCACCCATTGTGAATAACTGGAAGCCACGCTTACCACAGGAACCAGTTGGCTCCGCAATTCCAGCCAGCTATAAGCTTGTGCATGTTGCACGGCATGTCCACATTCGTGAGCAGCTACCGCAGCGGCGGCGGCATTGCGTTGTGAATAAACCGATTCACTTAAATTAACTGTTTTTTTCTGGGGGTTGTAATGATCGGTTAACATTCCCGGAGTTGAAATAACCTTTACGTCAAAAATGCCGTTGTCGTGCAGCATTTTTTCAGCAATATCTTTGCCGCTCATTCCGTTCTGAAGATAAACTTCTGAATATTTCTTAAACTTGCTCTTCAGCTTATTGCTCACGTACAAGCTCACCAAAAATATAAGCCCTATAATCACATAATATCCAATCATTTTGTTGTTTTTTGAGTTTTAGTTGATCTAAAATATAACAAAAATTCAGCCAATTTATAAATCTGAATTTTTGTCATATTCCATATTATTACATGCTGACTTACTTGATTTACTTAAAGTTTTCCTAAAGGCTAATTTTAAAAAAGAATCGGTTGCGAGAGATTCTTTACAAATTAAGATATTGTCTATATTTGCACAACTCATCTAAAAAATGCACATGCCATACAAAAGAATACTTCTAAAATTATCAGGGGAAGCCTTAATGGGAAATCGTCAATATGGAATTGATCCGGATCGACTTGCCGAATACGCTCAGGAGATAAAAACGGTTATAGAAAAAGGAGTTGAGA
>Ga0307486_1001633_pt1 | contig 16712 bp, 15 predicted proteins | sample CBIW02metaG_FD_203663 | JGI IMG/M metagenome (GOLD analysis project Ga0307486, IMG submission 203663) | Sea-ice brine microbial communities from Beaufort Sea near Barrow, Alaska, United States - CBIW 0.2 | ecosystem: Environmental > Aquatic > Marine > Coastal | place: USA: Alaska | collected... | reverse complement strand
CCCACCCATTGTGCACCACTCGGTCTTTGGACTAGGAACTGAGCCTATTTGAGACGCACGAGGATACCCTTGCAAGACGATTGCAGACGCCCCGGCCATGTGCTCTGGACTACTTCGAGTATGACTCCCTACAACGAACTACCGGCGCCGGACACTAGGTAATGAACAAGACGATTGCCGCACTTACGGCGACCACGACGAGAATTGTTCGGAGCACGTTCGCCGGTAAACTCCTGCCGATTCGCGCACCGAGCCATCCGCCCGTGGCGGAGCCGACGCCGACCAGAATCGCAATCTTCCAATCCACCGTTCCGCTCGAGATGAAGATCACGGCGGATACCACGTTGGCAATACCCGCAAGCACGTTCTTGGCACCGTTCGCCTTATGCATGTCAGTCGACCAGAGAATGCCCAAGAGCGCCAGCAGCAGCACACCCTGGGCGGCGCCAAAGTATCCGCCATATACCCCGGTGCCCAGAATGCCGAGGACGAGCCCGAACGTCACCGGGCGGGTATCCGCGACGATCCCTGTGGACTTGCGCCTCACGAATCGGGCGACCCGAGGTTGAATTGCGGAAAGTAGGGCGGCGAGTAAAAGCAAATACGGCACCACCATGGAAAACGTGGCCGCCGGAAGTACGAGCAGGAGCATCCCGCCGACCAATCCGCCGATCGCAGAAAATACGGCCATCACGCCAACGCTGCGCCACTGCCCACTGAGCTCTCGACGATATCCATACGTACCGGTGATTGCGGCGGGCACTAGACCCACAGTGTTCGACACGTTGGCGGTGAGTGGTGGGATTCCGAGCGCAAGCAGGGTGGGAAACGTAATCAAGGTGCCAGCACCCGCTACAACGTTGATGATGCCAGCCACAATGCCGGCCACCAAAATGATCGTTCCGTCAAGAATACTCATTCAGTTCTCGTTCCTTCGATCCTGCGGGATCGACTCATGCTGGTTTCGCCACGGATAACTCTGCCCGACTTCGCAAATCAGACGTCAGCCACACCCAAAAGAGAAGGAGAGCTTGTACCTGACCGGGTCGCTTGTTGCTTCGCGATGTGGGCGAGATTCGCGATGTGCTGGCTGGGCCTCATGTGCTTAGTCATATCTCCACACTCCCTGTTTCGTGCGGGCTGGTGGGAAAATCTCTCGAGCCCTCCGAACCACCGCCTCGTCAACCATGGAGCCGTCCTCGCCTCGGAAGGCCCCAGCATTGTCGCCAACCTGCGCAAGAACGCTCTTTGCCCAGGAAATCTCGTCCTTTGTGGCCGTGAACACTGCGTTCGCGATCGCTACCTGACCAGGGTGGATGCAAGCCCTGCCAGCGAAGCCCATGGCCTTGAGCTGTTCAGTGGAAGTTCGGAACGCCTCGTCGTCATCAATCAGCACGCTCACCGGGGCCGGTGGCGCGCACAGTTTCGCCGCACGGCTCGCAATCACGACAAGGGACCGAACGTAGAGAAATTCATCCCCGTTGATCCCCGCCGACACGCCAAGGTCCGCAGCCAGGTCAACCTCACCGATGTGCAACATCCGCACGCGCGGCGCAGCCGCAATCTCCTGCACGTTGACGACGGATACCGCGGACTCCAGCAGCGGTGCCAGCCAGATCTCCCGCGGCGCGCCCGACCCTGAGCGGGCCACAGCCTCACTGATCAACCGGTCAGCTTCACGGACCCCTTTAGCAGTCTCCGTTTTCGGTAAGCAGAATCCGAAAACCGAAGGTTCGGTTGCGAAGCGTCGCATCTCATCACGACCGCGCTCACCACTGTTCACCCGAACCCACACCGGGGCGTGCTCCACTGGCAACGTGCCCAGCCAGCCCAGAACGGTCTCGACGGCGAAATCCTTTGCGGCAGGGGCAACCGCATCTTCTAGATCAACGATCAGCTGATCAGCCCCCCGAAGGAAGGCTTTCTCGAGCCGCTCCGGTCTGTCTCCGGGAACGTACAGGTAGCTGCGCTCTGCCTGCATCAGACGCCGCCGAGAATCTCACCGAAGCTTCGGGAGAGCCTCAGGCAGCGGTTCATCTCGTTGGTCACGATCGAGAGACCCTCATCGACGCCCATACCTGGCTTCGCAAGCATCTGTGTGACACCGGTTGCAATACCCACATGCACCGACGTGCGCGCGGACCGATCGGTCTCTGTGCAGCTTCCGCCGAGAACCGTACCGATGCCGTGCGCCTGGCAGTCGAGAATCGCGTCGATCGTGTGGTGCAGGGACCCGAGGTCCGGCATCTTGATCTGCACCAGGTCGACCGACTCCGCCTCCAGGAACAGGTGGATGTCCTCTGCCGTATTCGCCCACTCGTCGGCAACAATGCCCACCTGTGACCCACGCTCACGCAGAAGGCGCCGCAGCGCACCCATCACCTCAATTTGGCCGGCGCGACTGCCAGCATCGATGGGGTGCTCGATCCGGAGCTGATACGGGCTGGCCGCGGCTTCCAAACGTTGCAGGATGTCTGCCGTTTTCTCGACCGAGCCCTCAGCCTCAACCCCGATCTGCCCGTACACGTCAATGTGAAAAACGGGAACGTAGTTGGGGTTCGTCGACAGCTCAGCGATACGGTTCTTGATCCACAGAATATAGGTCTCCAGCGTCTCACCATCTGTGCCAACCAACGCGCGGTTGTTGATGAGACCGTGCGGAATCACCTGAACATTTTTGAGGATCATCTTGTCAACGTTGGTGTAGCGATCATCCCCGCACTGCGAGTAGATGGGAACCGCCGCAAGGGGCTCCTTCAGCTCCCACTCGTCCTGAACCACCTTGGCCATCAGATGGTGCCCGGCCGCGTGCGCGGCCGCATCGAGGAGCGCCTGCGAAATGCCGTATGCGGCGGGCTTGCCCAGCCCATCAATACCCCCAATGAGCGCTTCCGCTGTTTCCACTGCTGAACGAAAACGCGTGACATCCAGGCCTTTGAGCAGCGGAGCCAACTCGCTCTCCAGCGTGCTGGCAAGCTCAGTCGCATGGAAGCGCGGCTCCCTGCCACCGACCCCCGAATACTGCACGCTGGCGCAGTCACCGCTCGCCACGTAACCGTCGCTGAGAATCAGGAGCACCGACACGGACTCAGACGGTTCGCGGATGGACTCATAGCCTGGAGTGACCGCTGTGCCGCGGTAGGCGATCCCGTCGCGCTCGGCTCCGGCCTTGATCGCCGTCTGGTCGTCAAAGAAGAACCCGCCAAGACCAGGCGAAGCGAGGACATCAACGATGGTCAGTGGAGAGGTGGTCATGAAGATTCCTTTGTGCTGGGGGCGAGCGTGGCGCTGGCCGACATTGTCTGTTTTCCTTCAACGGTGAAAGCGGCAAGTTCGAGCGTCGCCAAGTCCGGACGGTGCCGGCCACGCAACTCCAGCGGCCCGTTGTCGAAGGCTGGAGCATTGGAGCGGAAGGTGAAGGAGGTGACCGCGCGATCGACAAATGTTCGGGACACCAGGTCCGCAAGGAGAGCAGCTTGAAGCGTTCCATGCACCACAAGGCCCGGGTAACCTTCGACCTGAGTCGCATACGGTCGGTCGTAGTGGATGCGGTGCGCGTTGTAGGTCAACGCAGAGAACCGAAAGAGGATGACCGGGTCGATAGCTGCCGTTCTGCCCCACTCCCACTCTCCCCCGTCGAGCACAGGCGACGTCGCTGCGGTCGCGTTTGCCGGTTGCGGGTCTTTGTAGACCACGTTGTTGCGGTCGACGATTGAACCGTGCTGTGCTGACACTTCGTGGTCAACGGTCACAAACATCAGTGCGCCAGCCTTGCCCTGCTTCTCGACAACCTCAGACACCATTGAGCTGCGCTCGAGCGGCTCGTCGACGTGGACGTCACCGGCAACTTCAACTTTTCCGCCGGCGTACATCCGCTGCCGACCTGAGGTTGGTGGGAGAAAACCTCCGGTAGCTGGGTGCCCGTCCTGGCCGAGCGCGGACTGTCTGGCGTGCGGTGTGAACGCCAACCAATGCCACAGAATGGGCAGGCGCTCTCCCGTGGCAGGTGCCGGGCCGCCCCGATCCAGCAGGTCATGAAAGTCCTGTGCAGCCCCAGGGCTGACCTGATCCTTCGTGTGTACGACGGTAGGAACCCACTCTGCGCTCATCGGCTGCCACCCGCCTCAGCGGAGTCCTCAGCACCGAATGCCCCAGAGGCTCTGGCTGCAGCAATATCGTCAGCGCTAAAGTCGATGAGGTCGCGCAACAACTCTTCGGTGTGTTCACCACGCTGCGGCGCACGCACGGCGGGCGCGGTTTCTGAACCGACCTTCACCGCCGACGCAATCGTCTTCACTGTGCCGTAGTACGGGTGCTCGGCCTCGACCACCATGTTGCGCGCGGTCGCCTGCGGATCCAGGAAGGCCTCAGCAACAGATTTCACCTCACCGGAAGGTACGGCTGCCGCGCGAAGCAGCTCCATCCACTCCGCCACGGTTCGAGTAGCGAGAATGCCGTCCAGAATTTCCAGCAATTCCACTGAGTTGCGTTGCCGATCGGCGAGAAGACGGAACTTTGGGTTCTCTGCGAGGTCGGGCCGTTCGAGCACCCCGGTGAGGCGCTTCCAGAACTTCTCCTTCGGTGCCGCAATCACCAACCAGCCGTCGGATGCCTGGAACGCCTGGAACGGCACAACAGAAGGGTGTGCAGAATGGTGAGTGCGGGCGGGCTCAAACCCGGCGTTGAGGTGCCACACCCCCGGATAGGTCAGCATGCTCAGCGCAGTGTCGTACAGGCTCACATCGCAGTCCATGCCGACGCCATCGCGCTGGGCAGCGTGCAGGCCGGCCAGCAGAGCAAGCGCCGCAACATAGCCGGTGGAGAAGTCAACCAGCGACAGCCCCGATTTTGTTGGAGGTCCGTCCGGTTCACCGGTGATGTCCATCCAGCCGGTCAGACCCTGCACAACGTAGTCGTAGCCTGGCTCTGCACTCCTTGGGCCCGTCATCCCGAAACCGCTGAGCGAACAGCAGACGAGGGCGGGGTTGAGGTGCTTCAGGTCGTCGTAGGTGATCCCAATTTTGGCGGGCACGTCGCCACGCAGATTCGAGTACACCGCGTCGCTCACCTTCACCAGGTCGTCAAAGATGGCGCGACCGGCCGGCGAATTCAGGTCAAGTGAAATGGATTTCTTGCCGCGATTGAACGTTTCGAAGAACAGCGAATCCTCGCCGTGCACATACGGCGGAACTGAGCGCCCAACGTCGCCGCCCGTCCCGGGGTCCTCAATTTTGATGACCTCGGCGCCAAGATCGGCGAGGTGCGACGACCCAAACGGGCCAGCACCGAACTGTTCGATTGCGAGAATGCGAATTCCGCTGAGCGGCAGAGCCATCGTGTCCCCTCAGACCCAGATGTCTTCGAGGGCGCGCATGATGTTGCCGCCCAACACCTTGATGATTTCCTCATCGGTGAAGCCATCCTGAACCAACCAGGCGGCAATGTTGTGGAAGTTCTCGGTCGGGTTTTCCAAGCCATCGACGTAGGGCACACGCTCGAATTCCGGTCCTGTGCCCGCCGTGTCCTTGCTGAGGAGCGCCGAGAACGTGGTGTGCAGACCAACATGGTCCCCATACAGCGTGTCCGGCCCGAACCCGACATGGTCAATGCCGACCAGGTCAAGGCAGTACCTGAAGTGGTCCATCACCGAAAGGATGCTGTGCCGCGGGTGAGCCTGCGAGATTGTGGTGTGCGGGGCCGCCGACATCCCGATCACCCCACCGGTTTCTGCGATCGCCCGGAGCGCAGCATCAGATTTCAAGCGGGGAATGTCCCAGATCGCGCGTGCACCAGCGTGCGTCATGAAGACGGGCCGGTCGGATGCCGCACAGGTCTGGATTCCGGTCAGATCCGACGAGTGGGAGACATCAATCGCGAGTCCAAGCTGGTTCATGCGGCGCACCGCTTTTCGCCCAAGGTTGGTCAGTCCGCCGTCCAACGGTTCATTCAGTCCAGAGCCGAGAGCGTTGGAATCGGAGTAGGCAATTCCAATCTGACGCACACCGAGACCATGCAACACATCAAGTTTTTCGATGTCGTTGCCGATGGGTGTTGAGGCCTCCAGGCCGAACACGAGGCCGACTGTGCCGTTGTTCTGTGCCTCCCGGATGTCGTCGACCGTCTTGATCACGACGACCCCGGACTGGTGTGCCAGGTCGGCTTGGCGCATGCCAAGGTCGGTGACGATGTCATCCCACTGCCACGGAGCATTCCCGGTGACGCAGGCCGTTCCGTCCATCATGTTGTCGAACACCGCGGTCAGACCGGATGCCGCCAGCCCCGCGAAGGCAGTGCGCTGGCGGCCCGTCCTGTTGTACGCGGGAGTCTCGCTCATGTCCTTCGGAAACAGCACAGGGTGGTCGTGAAGGCTGATCGTGATGTTGTCGGCGAGCAGCTTCTCAGCGCGCTCAACCTGCGCTGGCTCAAACCCGCCATCGTACGGCGGGACCCGATCAAATTCTGGCGCGAACTCGATGGGCAGGTTGAGGTCGTCTCCGAGGTACTCGTACGAGTGGTAGCGACCTGACCCGGTGGTCACTATTTCACCTCACCATTGCTTGCGCCTTGTGCCGAGGTTTCCAGCCCGGCAGCCAACAGAATCCACAACTTCTCCCAGGCACGCATGCCCTCCTGAATTCTGCGCAGGCGCAGGAATTCGTTGGGGGCGTGCAGTTTTTCGTCCGCTATGGAGAAGGAGAAGAAGATGGTTTTTGCGCCAAGCACCTTCTCGAACATCGTGGTCGGCGGCAGCGTTCCGGCAATGACGGCAAGCAGTACTTCCTCGCCGGGGTAGACGTAGTTCAGTGCAGCAGTCGCGGCAGCGATGGCCGGATGCCCTGCATCGATCCGATACGCGGGCACACCGCCCTTGTCGGTCGTGATGTTGACGGTGACCCCAGGAGTGTTCAGCGACTCAACGTGTTTCGTGATCGCAGCCAAAACCTTTGCGGGGTCCTGCAGTCCGACCAGTCGACACGACACGTGTCCGGTCGCGATGTGCGGGATGACCGTGTACTTTCCGCCGCCCTCTACGCCGTTGATTTCGAGGGTCGGCCGTTCCCACAGCCGCTGCAGGGTGCTGTACCCGGCTTCACCGAACAGTTCCGGTGACCCCACCGATTCCCGGTATTCTTCGTCGTCAAACCGTACGGCGTCGATTTCTGCCCGACGTTCTGGGCTGAGCTCTGCAACGCCGTCGTAGAAACCGTCGACCGCGACCCGGCCAGACTCGTCGTGCAGGCTGGCAAGGATCGTGCTGAGTGCGTGCACCGGGTTGGCAACCGTGCCGCCGAACCGTCCGGAGTGGAGGTCGCCGGTGGGGCCGGTGACGGCGATGCTGAGGGTGGCGAGCCCCTTCGACGCAATCGACAGCGAAGGCTCCGTCGGACGCCACTGTGCGCCATCCGCCGAAATCACCAGGTCGACGGCCAGCTCCTCGGCGTGGTCCTTCACGTACTGCGGAAGGTTCGGGCTACCGATTTCTTCCTCACCCTCGAACAGGAACTTCACGTTGAGCGGCAAGCCCCCGCGCTGCGCCATGAACGCCTGCGCGACCTTGAGGACGATGAAGACTGGGCCTTTGTCGTCGGTGACGCCACGTCCGCGGGCGATATCACCGTCAACGGTCATCTCGAATGGTGGGGTCTCCCATTCGTCGAGGCTTCCGGTGGGCTGAACATCGTAGTGGCCATAGACCAAGACAGTTGGGGCGCCTGGCGCCTGCAACCAGTCGGCACGAACGACAGGAAACCCGTCCGTTTCCACCATGCGGCCGTCAGCGAACGAGAGCTGATTTGCCAGCCAGCCAGCGGCCTCACGCATCGTCTCAATCGTTGCGCTTCGGCTCACGCTGGGAATACCAACGTATTCAGCCAATTCTGGGAGGAGCTGGTCGGTGGGAATGAGCTCAAGGTCGTCCATGGTCTGTTCTGACTCTTTCATCGTTGCGTCCATCCGTTCTCAATTAGGTTCCGGACCTCAAGTACTCCGGCCTGCCACACCACATCCATGTCGCTGTCTGACCGCTGGTATGCACCACCATGGCTACCGTCAGCAGACAGTTCGCGCATGGCAAGCCGGTCAACGCTGCCGGACAACTGGCGGGACAACACCGGCTTCCCACCCTCTGGGGCAGTGACACCTTCTGGGCGCGTCCACGGGAAACTTTCCACCCAGGCGCCGTGCAACTGGTCGGGGTCGAACTGTGACGCAGCTTTCGCCGTCTCAGGAGCGTTGTACCAGCTGTGGAACACCACCTCAACCGGCTTCTCGCGCGGGATGCTGGACCACTCGCGGATCAGCCCAGTCACCGGGGCGTTTCCACCGTGGCCGTTGACGACGGCAATACGGCGGAAGCCCTGACCGGCGATGCAGTCGAGCAGGTCCCGCATCACTTCGATGTAGGTACTCATCCGAAGGCTCATCGAGCCCGGGTACTCAGTGAAGTACGGCGCCATACCGAACGGTAGCGCGGGCAGCACCGGAACGCCGAGTGGTTCAGCAGCTTCCACTGCCACACGCTCGGCAAGAATGGCGTCGGTCCCCAGAGAGAGGTAGCCGTGCTGTTCGGTGGAGCCCGTCGGCAAAACGATCCTTTCGTCGTCCTTCAGGTACTCCTCGATCTGCATCCAGTTGCGGTCGAATATTCTCATGGTTCTCCTTTAAGCTTTCTCGAGCTCGGCCGCGTACGCGGCGAGTTCGTCGAGGTTCTTTACCTCGCACACACGTTTGCCCTGCTCGATGTCATGAATGAGTTCCCCGATTTTGTCGAAAATGGAGCCGTGGATGTCGCGCAGCATCTCGTCGATCTCGGTCTTGCGCTTCCGCACCGTCAGGTCGCGGTAGATCCCGCTGTGGGTCTTCGCCGTGCGGAGGTTGAAGTCCACCAAACGATCGAGTGAGCCTTCGAGGTCGTCCGGGACGAACCCGTCGAAACTCTCCACCTTCACCGGTGCCTGAGCGAGCACCTCCCGCGCCAGCATGATCATGAGTGGCCGATACTCGGGACGCCGGAGCGATTCTGCAATAGAGAGGTCCGACACCGCGCCAGCCCACAGCATGGCTCCATACGCTTCCTTGCCCCAAAGGTACCCGAGAACGTTGTTGGTCGGTTCGGCGTATGGGAGTGCGTCGGCCAGCTCGATCACACGAGGGGTGATCTCACCGCCTTCGAGCTCTCCGACGCGGAACGTTCCCACGTTTCCCTGCATGATGCGGCCTGGCCCCATCACGTCGGCACCGAAGTTCACAAAGCTCGACAGAACCCGGTCACGCCCAACCGCCTCGATGAGAATGTCGGCGGTGAGGCCGTTCTGCACGCTCAGCACGTATCCGTCCGGCGTCAGTCGGTTCCGCAGCAGCTCCGCAGCGGAGCTGGAGTGATGGCTTTTCACCGCAACGATGGCGTGGTCGATGCTGTCCGGGAGTCCGTCCGGCGTCACCGCCGGGATATGGACAACGAACTCATTGACCGGCCCCTCAATCGTGAGGCCGCTCTTGTTGATCTCTGCGACGTGGTTTTCATCCGCGTCGCACAGCAAGATGTCGTGCCCGGCTCGGAACATGTGCGCACCGATGGTGCCGCCGATGGCCCCAGCCCCAATAATGACGATCTTCATTTTGTGACCGCCGCTGGAACAGCCTTATCGAGGAAGTCGCGCACAACCTGCTGGAACTTCTCGCGCTCCTCCTTCTGCGGGGAATGACCGGATTTTTCGAAGATGACGAGGGTGGAGTTCGGAATGAGGCTTGCGATCGTTTCCGCGGCACTCACCGGCGTGACCCAGTCCTTGCGTCCGACGGCGACCAGGGTTGGCGCCGTCACGTTGGGAAGGTCCTTCTTGAGGTCGTAGATCGGCCAGTTCTCCTGGAAGCACCAGTTGTGCGCTTCGTGGCGGTAGATGCCCGCCTCGACCGCTGCATCCGACTTGGCCTTGTTGTACTCGAAGTCATACAGCGGGATCATCTCGGCCCAGCATGCCTTCAGGTCGGCATCATCCCGGATATTTCCGGTCCAGTAACGGTTGAAGTTGTCCCAGTTGATCTCAACGCGGTCCTGGTTCCGCGCATTCTCGAACGCGAGCTCCAGGATGTTTCCGTCGGCCGCGGTATCACGGAGGACGATCGCCGAAACATGCTCAGGGTAGGCAACCGCGTACTCGAGCGAGATGAAACCACCGTAAGAGCCACCGGCTATCACAATCTTGTCGACGCCGGCCCACTGACGCAGGCCGTCAACATCCGCCGCCCACTGCGCGTGCGAATAGGGTGGGATGCCCTCGCTCAGGCCGCACCCGCGCGCATCAAACACGATCACTCGAAAACGGTCGGCGAGGTCACCGAAGGTGGCCTTGGGTTCCGCTAACGAACCAATGCCGCCCCCACCGTGGTGGGCAATGAGCACAGGACCGTCCTCTGGTCCATAGACTTCTACGTTCAATCGGCAACCGTTAATGGTGACGTTCATTCGTACTCCTCCGTAGTGCTTGTTCTCGTACTTCTTCTAGTACTTCTTCGAGTGCTTGTTACTGCCTTTTGTGCCGCACACCCTCAGTCAGCGGCTGGACGGATTATGCGACCGTTGCTTGCCAACGCTGAATCTCCTGCCGGAGCACCGGCAGGGGGACGGCGCCGTTCTCAAGAACCGCTCCGTGGAATCCGGCGAGCGAGAACCGATCGCCCAACTCCAACTTCGCAGCCTCGCGTAATTTGAGAATTTCGCGCTTACCAATGACGTAAGACACTGCCTGTCCCGGCCAGGCGATGTACCGGTCAATTTCGTTGCGAACGTGGGCCTCGGTGGTTGCGGTGTTTTGCCACATGAACTCAATGGCCTTCTCCCGCGACCAGCCGAAGTAGTGAATTCCGGTGTCGACAACGAGCCGGCACGCACGCAGGGAATTGAACGACAGCATGCCGAGCAGGTCGACATCGCTGGTGTAGAGGCCGAGCTCTTCCGCGAGCTGCTCCGAGTAGAGTCCCCAGCCCTCATTGAAGCTGCAGGCTTCCGCATCCAGGTACCGGCGATAGCGCGGGATGTCGAGCATCTGCGCTGTAGCCAACTGCAAGTGGTGCCCGGGCACAGATTCGTGGAACGCCAGGCACTCGTACTCGAACTTGAACCGTGTTTCCGGATCTGAGGCGAGCAGGCAGTGTGCCCCTGGCCGACTTCCGTCGACCGCCGGCGGCCGGTAGTAGGCCAACGCAGTGTTTTCAGCATCGATCGGGTTGATCTGTTCGATGACGCAGTCGGGGATGTCGTAGTGCGGGAAGTACTGGTCTTTGACCTTTTCCGCACGCTTCAACGCGTTCTCGGCGACCTGGACGATTTCTTCGCTGCTCGTGAAGCGCAGCGACATATCGCTGCGCATCCGCTCTGCGATGACTGTGAAATCGGTTTCTCCGATAGCCCGCTTGCCGATCTCGCTCCACCGGGGGCGAAGTTCCGCGAGTGTGTCCAGGCCAATCTGATGCACCTGCTCCGGGGTCAGATCCAGGGTGGTGTGCCGTGCGAGTGCACCGTAGTAGCCTTCCTTGCCCCCGGGAATGTTGCTGATGCCGACTTTGTCGTTCGGTCGAGCGATGGGGAGGAGATCCTGGCGCAGTCGTTCGGCCAATGCAGCCATGGCTGGGCGAATCGTCTTTTCCACCGTCGCGATGGCGCGGGCGCGAACATCAGCGTCACCGTAGGCGATGGTGGGCTTCAGTAGGGCATCCTGTTCCAACTCCAACGCAAGATAGCCATCGAGTTGGCGGGCAGAGTGGTCAACGCCGAGAGCGGTGGGTGTTCGCCCTTCCCCGGCCTCGAGAACGTACCGGTCTCCCAGTGCGCGCAGGCTTTCCCCGATGCCTGCGAGGCGGTCCAGGTATCGTTCCGCCCCATCGGCATCGGTCATCGTCATGGCGGGGACGGTCTGGAAGATGAGACCTTGGCGGCTCACATAACTCTTCGCCGAGGCATTGGCTGCCCACAGCGAGTCACGGGCGTCGCGTTCGGCTGCCCGAGTCAACACGGTGAGGACACCATGGTCGACGCTATCAGCCACGCTCAATGTCGTCGGGTCGATGGCCGCCACGTCAGCGGCAATCCGAACGAATTCGTCTGCGGCAGCGTCGCTCGCCTCGCGACTCGGGTCGCCAGCAAGTTGGTCGAATTCGTGAAGTCCTAGGAGTGTCGCGTTGTAGGGATCATTGGTGTGCTGGGTGTGAAAGTACCGCTCGCCCAGTTCGCGCAATGCCGCGCTCGCGCGCGTTCGCGCGGTTTGGTCATCCATGTCAATTTCTCACTTGATCCTGGGTTCTGAGGTTGTAATCAAACTGTTTAGAAGTAAGAGTGACCACCGTCAATGGAAAGGGTCTGGCCGCTCACCCAGGACGCATCAGGAGCCACGAAGAACCGAACACCGCGGGCGATATCCTCCGGTGACCCGGTCTTCCGCACCGCAATATCTTCCAGCAGTGCACGCTGCCCCTCCTCGCCGAAACTTTCCCACTGCTTCTGCGTCGTCGGGTTAGAGAGCACAAAGCCGGGCGCAATGCAGTTGACGGTGATGCCGTACTTGCCGAGCTCATGTGCCATCTGTCTGGTGAAACCGATCTGCCCTGCCTTCGCAGAGGCATAGGCCTGAATACCCGTGAGGCTTATACTGCGTCCCGCCCCGGAGGAGATGTTGACAATGCGGCCGTAGCCGCGCTCTTTCATGACGCGTGCCGCGGCCCGTGTGCAGTTGAATGTAGTGCGCAAGTTTGCATCGATGACCGCGTCCCACGAATCATCCGTGATCTCATCGATGGGCACATGAGTCTGACCGACAACCCCGCCCGCAACGTTGACGAGAATATCGACCGCGCCGATTCCCTTGAAGAATTCTTCGACAGCGGCAGAATCGCTCAAATCAACCGTGTCCTTGTCGACCTCGTGAACGGTTGCACCCGCATCCCGGATGGTGCGCGATATTGCTTGCCCGATACCTTGTGCTGCACCAGTCACAATGGCAATCATTCCATCTAGCTCTAGCACGTTCAGACCTCTCTGTCAGCCATTGCTTTGCCAAACACCCAAACACAATGGTTGTTCTTTTCACTACAATCGTACAGGATTAAACAACTTTATAATGATTGAAACAGGAAAAGCTATGAATAGAGGAAAATCAAATGACAAGTCTTGAAGGCAAAGTCGCCGTTGTTACCGGCTCAGGGAATGGAATTGGGCGCGCCATTGCCCTGGCAATGTCTAGCGAGGGGGCGAGAGTAGTTGTTTCGGACGTCCTCGTCGAAGACGGTGAGCGAACTGTGCAGGAGATCACCGACCTTAGTGGATCTGCAGTTTTTGTGAAGACGGATGTCTCTATTGTTGAACAGGCGCAGAACCTGATCGAATCCGCCTTCACAATCTTTGGAAGCCTAGACATCCTGGTCAACAATGCGGGCACCAGCGGCGGCAGTGTTCGTTTACACGAAGTGGAACCAGAAGAGTTCGATCGGGTCGTCGACGTGAATCTTCGTGGAACGTTCCTCTGCTCTAAATACGCCATTGCGCACTTTCTAGCACACGGTGGCGGTCGAATCATCAATATTGCTTCCACCTATGGGCTTGTGGGCGCACCGAATTCCCCAGCATATTGCGCATCCAAGGCGGCCATTATCAATCTCACTCGCCAACTCGCCGTTGACTACAGCCCAGATGATATTCGAGTCAACGCAATATGTCCGGGCTATATCGACACGAGTCTGGGCCGTCGACGCTCCGCCATGAGCGCGCAAGAAATCGCCGACGCTACAGCGCGACGCGAGAAAGCCGCCAGTCTGCAACCCATGGGCCGCCAAGCACGGCCATCTGAAGTCGCAACGGTAGCAGTCTTTCTGGCCACTGAAGGAGCATCTTTCATGACGGGCTCGATCGTACCTGTCGATGGCGGCTGCACTACGACATTCAACTACGGGGAAGCCAGCAACTGATCGGCCTTCGGCGTTTGGTTATGCACGAACCAGTCTATTTTTCGACGGTAGCGCGAAAAACCCTATGAATGAGTACAGCGTCCTCCCACAGCACCATGCGTTCTAGAGCTTTGGATCCGCGCGTTCGGAACACCGCTTGAACCAGAGACTCAACCAACGCCAAGAGAGCGATGTGCGAATCGAAAGGAATGCCATCGACGGGGACCGGGAGCACGATGTCTGCATCCTCTGCGCTGGGCGATAAATCTTGATCGGTGATCACGATTAGTGTGGCCCCACGGCTCTTCGCAAGTGCAGACACTTGCTTGGCAGCAAGTTCATAACGGCGCATGTCGAAGATAATCACGACGGAGTCCCGCCGAAGCTGGAGATATTTGCTGATGTCATGCCCGAGCGGGTCACTCGCAAACTGGACATTTGATATGACCTGATCAAGTTGAAAAGCGAGGAGTTGCGCGATTTGCCCGCTGAAGTAGCCTCCCGAAATGACGACATTCCGCGGAGAGTCCGCAAGAATCCGAACGGCGTTATCGAATTCAGAGGGCGGCACACTGGTGGCCAGCTGATGCACCAACCGGATACGCTCATGCACTGTTGCACCGAAATCGCTGTCATCAATCCCATCAACCTGCGCCCGCGCGGCGCGATTAACTGGACTGGAAGCTTGATGAGTTATCTCGTCAAGGAGTCTCCTCTGAAACTCCGCATAGCTTCCGCAACCAAGGCGTGCGGCGAATCGCAAGACGGTGGGCGTGCTCGTCCCGGCTGTCTTGGCCAACACCGCTGCACTCGAAAGCCCTGCGCTCGGATAATCGGCCAGCATAGACCGAGCAACCTTCTTCTCGGCTGGACTCAGCTGATCCATCCGAGCAAAAATCTCATTTTTAATCCAGAAGCCGAGCGTACTTTCCACGGGCGTTCCCTGAGTGGTCAACATGGCTCTTCCCCTCCCCACACGCCAACGCATCGATGTTCCACCTGTGCGTCGCCGCTTACATCAATGTAATAACTTGGTCGCCATCACGGTAGGCGGCAAACATGGCAGGTGAGTTATGGGCGACAACAATCCGTCCGTCAGCACCGACCGCAATTATGCCGCCATCTGTCCCTCGACTGTCAAGCTCGGCTTTGATGGTGTCGGTGACGGCGTCAGCGAGCTCCGCACCACTATAACGCATCCGCGCAGAGATTTCGTGTGATACCACGCCCTGGATGAAGGACTCGCCCGCTCCGGTGCAGGAAACAGCCACCACACCATCTTTCGCAAAGTTGCCGGCACCTATAATGGGGGTGTCGCCGACTCGACCCTCGCTCTGGTTGACCATGCCTCCAGTCGACGTAGCGGCGGCTAAATGTCCTCGCGCATCAATTGCTGCGGCGCCAACTGTTCCGTGGCGGGATCCTTCAATCAAATTTGACTGAACGTTCTTCAGTTGCTCCTGCCGCAGAGGCGTGATGAAGTAGTCAGGCTCGACAGTCACAAGACCCCATCTCTCCACGAGCTTCCTGCTTGGTGCAACAAGCATCACGTGTTCGGATTCCTCCATGACCTTGCGAGCCAGGTACACGGGGTTCTTTGAATAGCGCGACGCAGCAACCGCACCCGCTCGACCATCACCGGTCATCACAGACGCATCCAGTTCGGCATTTCCCGATTCGGTCAAGGCTGCACCACGTCCGGAATTGAACAGTGGATTGTTTTCGAGACTCTCTACCGCCGCACAGACTGCATCGAGGGCACTTCCACCACGAGAAAGCACCGCCTCTCCAGCATCGTAGGCTTCGGAAAGGCCGACACCATACTGCCCGTGCTGGTCGAGGGATAGTTCTGACAGGCGCCCACCAGCCCCTCCATGGAGAACGAGTGCGTAGCCCGTGGCTGCGGGTTCTACTGAGAAGACGTGCATATCTACTTTCCTTTCCGAGGAATCGATCTGTTAACGCCCACCGGCTTGACGGGTTATGTAATTAACGGCGACAAACGATTCGAACATCTCGAGGAGGTTGTCGCTCTGGATGCGCACCTCGCGGTCGCCTGTGCGAGCAGTACCCTTTGCCCACGTTGCAACGTGAGCCATATCTGCTGTTTGAAACTCCAGATCCAGAGCCACCGGCGGTTTAAGGCCAGGAGTGGGCACATTGCCTGCAGCTACCTTGCGCACGGCCTGCTCGGCCCCGGCTCGAATTATCGCGCATGATTCGGCCGGATGCAGGTTCTTTGCGCTGAAGCGGCTGATCGACTCCTTGGTGATGACATTGACCGCGCCCAAAGCAAACGGACGGGTTTCGTTTGCCGTAACTTCGTCCCCCGTTACAAGTGCGATCGGCACAGCGTAGTGTTCGGCGACAAGGGCGTTAATTCCGCTCTCTCCAACGTACTGGCCATTGATCTTGGCCCCGGAGAACACCTCTGGGTTATAGGTGTGACTCATGGCGGATGGCTTCCCAGAAATGGACCCGTGGTAGCCGACGAAGAAGATCGCGTCGAAGCTCTCGTCGAGACCTTGCATCATATAATACGGCTTATGACGACCCGAGATGTATTGCGCATTCCCCGCAATCTTGCGTGGATCCAAGTTTGCCATGCGGCTGTGCGAGTCGTTGAGCACGACCTCGGTCGCCCCACCTGCGATAGCGCCGTCAATGGCTGCATTCACTTCGTCTTGCAGTAACGCGCAGCCGAGAGCGTACGGTTCACCGCTGCCAGGGCGGCACTGCTCCCAGTCGACGATTCCGGCGACACCTTCCATGTCGAA
>Ga0307486_1001632_pt1 | contig 16717 bp, 16 predicted proteins | sample CBIW02metaG_FD_203663 | JGI IMG/M metagenome (GOLD analysis project Ga0307486, IMG submission 203663) | Sea-ice brine microbial communities from Beaufort Sea near Barrow, Alaska, United States - CBIW 0.2 | ecosystem: Environmental > Aquatic > Marine > Coastal | place: USA: Alaska | collected... | reverse complement strand
TACTCCTATGAAGGCAGTACTCAACGGCACCGTGATTGCGGACGCACCGCAGAATAATCTGGTCAAAATTGAAGGCAACTGGTATTTTCCACCCGAAACCGTCAACTCCGACCTGCTGGTCCCCAGCCCAACGCAATACACCTGCGGTTGGAAAGGCGAGTGCCAGTACTTCAACGTGAAGATCGGCGACATGCTGCTGCAGGATGGTGCCTTCAGCTATCCCGAACCGTACCCCTCCTCGTTCAAACGAGTCGGTCAGGACTACAGCAACTACGTCACATTCTGGAAAGAAGTGCAGATCACCGAATAGGCGGGATGATCACGGCCAGATTGATGTCGGGCCTGCACGACCCAGAACGGATACCCCATGGCGCAGGCTAAAGAGCCAGAAGTCTGCCAGACTGGCCAGATCGATGCAGTGGTCCGAGTGCAGATGCGTCAGGAAGATCCCGCGAACATTTCCGACCGAGAACCCGGCCTTCATGAGCTGGTTGCCCACGCCGCTTCCCGCGTCGACCAGATACACGGCGTCGCCGACAACGACGGCGGTGGAAATTCCGGCCCGTTTGCCCGCGTGGACGCCGGTCAACCAGCGGGGCCCGCCTGCTGTACCGAGCGTGACTACATGGGGGGTTCAGCGAAGTGGCTCTCACGATGACCTGTCCTGTCCGCGTCGTCAATGACGCCTTGGGAAGCAACTCTGCCTGCGTTTAGAAGGTCTGTAAAACTGATACATGTCATTCGCTTCATCGGTTTTACCAATGAAGAGCGCAACGGGTTGGCGAATTTCGGGCGGCATCCTGGCAACAATGCAGGTGGCAGGGGGCGCAATATGCGGCTTGGTCGGCGCATGGCAGATGCTTCTGCGCCTCATAGCCCACGCATAGCCGGACTTGTTGCACTGGGGATTCCCCATCCGGAAGGTACTCCATGCGTCAGCCCACTCCCACCGATAGTTTCGGCCGCTCGATCCGCACACCAGCCGTGGCCCGGTCCAGGGCGGCCGCCAAGCCGATCGCGGCCGTCCTCGTCGGCATCCTTGCTCTCGGGGGTCTTTCCGCCTGCGCCGCGACGGCGACCGACGCATCGTCGCTCTCGGCAGCCCAGGCCGCAACCCTGGTTGGTTCGGACTTCTACGACACCAGCCTTGTGCACTCCATCACGATCGACTTCGACGAAGACGAATACCAGGAGATCCTCGAGGCGTACAGCGCCACGGGGGACAAGGACTGGATCTCGGCGACAGTGACGATCGACGGCACTGTGTTCGAGGAGGTGGGGCTGCGCCTCAAGGGCAATTCGAGCCTGCGCGGAGTCGGTAACGACACCACGGCGACCGACGAAAGCGGCGACGGTTCGGCGAGCAGTGACGAGCCGGAGACACTTCCCTGGCTGATCAGACTAGATAAATACGTCGACGACCAATCGTACGAGGACCGTACCGAATTCGTCGTGCGCGGCAACACCACCCAGTCCTCGCTCAACGAGGCGGTGGCGCTCGAACTCATCGGCCTCAGCGGACTCGTCACCGAGAGATCAGCCGCGGTGCGGCTGAGCGTCAACGGCGGAGATGAAGCCCTGCGGCTCGTCATGGAGAGCATCGACGATGACCTGTGGAACGACGATACCTTCGTCAATGACGGCATCACCTACAAAGCCGACTCCACCGGCGACTACAGCTATCGCGGTGCTGACCCCGCTGATTATGACGACATCTTCAACCAGAAGACCGGAGATGACGACCTCACGCCGCTGATCTCGTTCCTGGACTTCATCAACAACGCGGACGATGCGACATTCAGCGCGGAGCTGGGCGACTACCTCGACGTTGACGCTTTCGCCACCTATCTGGCCATGGAAGACCTGACCGTGAACAATGACGACATCGATGGTCGCGGTAACAATTCCTACCTGCGCTACGACAGTGTGACGGAACTCATGACCGTCGTGGCGTGGGATGCCAATCTGTCCTTCGGCGCCACGAACGGCGGCGCCGAAGGCCTGGGTGCAGGCCGGGGCGGCGGCGGCCAGGCGCCAGGCGGCCAGGCCGGCGGCGATCGCCCCGCGCTTCCGGATGGAGCAGTCCCCGGTGACGCAGGAGCAGTCCCAGGAGCAGCCCCGGAAGGCGCCGTCGCCGACGGGGCCGTGCCAGACGCGGCGGGCGGGCAACTCGGCGGCGGAATGGACGGGAACAACATCCTGGCGACCCGATTCCTGGCCGACAGCACTTTCTCAGCCCTCACCGAGAGCGCAACGGCCACGCTGACAACGAGTCTCTATGACAGCGGTGACGCCCAGGCGGTCCTCGACCACTGGACCACCCTGTTGGACGAGCAGGCGAGTGACCTGATCTCCACTGACGCGCTGCAGAGTGAGTCTGACGCTATCGCGGTGTACCTGACCGCTGCTGACTGACCGTAGCGAGGTTCGCTGACGTTGTCACGAGGTAGAGAAAGGGCGGTCTCCCAGTCAGAACGCCCCGGGGATCAGTCCTTCCGTCCGCCGACGAAATAGGCGATGGGACCGGCGAAGTTGATGGCGATCACAGCAGCCCAGACGGCCTTGGGCCCGTTGACCTTCTTCGCCGGTCGGTGAGCCAGGTCGCTCCAGGCGAGACCGGCGAGCACAAACTGCACGAGTCCCCCTGCAACCGCACCGAATCTCTGAGGCCCCGTCATTTCGCTCCACTTGTGTGATGCCATCTCATTCTCCCGTCGACTTCGCGCGCGTCCCTCGACCGGCGCGCGGTAGTTGCATCATGCCACCGGCGCACCGATCTTGCACCTCTCCGACGGTTCCTCATCAGGTGCCGTCGACGATCACGCTGCAGAGCACCGTCGTGGCCCGCGAACCGCGGCACTCGTACGCGGATCATAACTCGTCCATAGCCGGCTCTTAGGAATGTCCGACTAGATGGACATCGTTGCGTTACCGATTGTTCATTTGGAGGACACCATGTTGCAGGCCACGATCATCCTGATCGATCTGCTTTTTATCAGCCTGCTCACGTTCGGAATGTATTTTCCGCGTCACAGGCGCCGTGATCTCGTCGTCGCGTACTTGGTCGTCAATGTCGGCGTTCTCGCCGTGGCCCAGGTTCTGGCGACCAGCGATGTCGGTCTCGGTCTCGGATTGGGCCTCTTCGGAGTGCTATCGATCATCCGGCTGCGGTCAAGCGAGATCGAGCAGCACGAGGTGGCGTACTATTTCGCCGCCCTGGCCATGGGTCTGCTGGCCGGTCTGAGTACCGTGCCCACCGTGCTAACCGTCGCGTTGATGGCCCTCATCATCGTGGTGGTCTACTTCGGCGACAATCCTCGCCTGTTCCGTACCTACCGGCAGCAGACCGTGGCGCTGGATGCCGCGTTCGCCGACGAACCTGCCCTCATCACGCACCTGGAAGAACTGCTCGGAGCGCGGGTTCACGGGATGAACGTGCGCAAACTCGATCTGGTAAACGACACGACAGTGGTCGATGTGCGCTACCAGATCGGCGCCGCCCGTTCCCTGCCCAAGGCACCGATGAATATATCCGATGCGATGTACGGCACCGCGGTGTTGCAGGAGACGGCACGATGAGCGCCGATACGGAGCTGGACGTGCGCCTCGCCGGCCTGGACTCCATCGGCCTAGAGGAACTCACTGAGCGAGCCAGCCTGCTCACCCGGATCGACCGTAAGTACGTGCTTCCGCGGAGCGAGCTCGACGCGGTCCTAGGCGATCTCGATCCGGGCGTGCGCGTTCTGGACATCGACGGCGTACGGTCATCCGCCTATGAATCGGTGTACTTCGACACCCCCGAGCTCACCAGCTTTCTGATGGCGGCGCATCCCCGCCGTCGCCGGTTCAAGATCCGCACCCGTACGTATGTCGATTCAGCGCAAAGCTATCTCGAGGTGAAGACTCGCGGCGGCCGCGGGGCAACCGTCAAGGAACGCCTGCCGTATGCCATCGACGACCGGTCGACTCTCACGCGTGAGGGCCGCCGGTATACCGATTCGGTGCTCGATGAGGCGGCCATTACCGCGGCCGAGGGCCGCGACCTGGTGCCGACCCTGATGACCCGCTATTCGCGGACGACGCTGTTCGTTCCGGATTCGAACAGTCGGGCAACCGTCGACACGGACCTGTCCTGGTCGACCCTCTACCCGTCGGTCCGGTCCGATCGAACCGTGACCGGGCCCGAGGACCGGCGGAATCGGCTGGATCGTCCGCATCTGGCGATCGTGGAGACGAAGTCGGGGTCGCGTGCGTCGGCCGTCGACCGAATTCTCTGGGCACACGGGCATCGGCCGGCCACGATTTCAAAGTACGGCACTGGAATGGCCGCGCTGTGCAACGATCTGCCCGGCAACAAATGGGCCCCTGTCCTGCGCCGCTACTTCCGCTGAACACAACAAAGGAAAATTGCCCCCGGAACTGGTCGTTCCGGGGGCTTTTTCGGATCCAGACGCAGTGCCGTAGCGTTACCGGCATGAGCAACGACGCGACACAACCCATCGACATTCAACTGGCCGACGCCCGAGCCGCCACGACCTTCGTGTCGGGCCTGCTTCAGGAGATGAACGATACCGACTTCGACGGTGATTCGCTCCTGCCGGGTTGGACGCGTCGGCACGTTGTCGCCCACCTGGCCCAGAACGGGCTCGCCGTCGGACGCCTGGTGAGCTGGGCGGCGACCGGGGTCGAGACGCCGATGTATGAGTCCCGCGAGGTGCGTGACCGGGAGATCGACGTCACCGCCCAGCTCGCCCCCGACGTCCTGCGAGCGCTCTTTCATGACACTGCCGCCGCGCTCGATGCCGCCTGGCTTGCATTGCCCGCGTCGGGCTGGTCGGTCGCGGTGCGTGCTGGTCAGGGCCGCATCGTGCCGGCATCCGCTACCTTCTGGATGCGTATCCGTGAACTCTGGGTGCACGGCGTCGATCTGAACGTCGGAGCAGGGTTCGAGGCCGTGCCCGAACCGAAGCTGCGGCACATTCTGGACGACGTGGTCGCGTCGTGGCAGACCCCCGTATTCCGTCTGGACGTGGATGCGCCGCATTCGATGAGCCTCGGTGACGACGGCGCCGCCTCCGTTGTTTCCGGCAGCCTGGCCGATCTGACGGGCTGGGCGACAGGTCGCACGAAGGTGGGCATTTCTTCGGCGGAATTTCCGGTTCCGGCCGCACCGCACTGGATCTGAGAACACATCCGGTAAATATGTCCTGACGTGATCCTTCCCGGGCCGGTTGAGGTGGGGTGGAGCGGCCCGAGGTTGTGGTCTGGAACGCGTATTGTGATTTGAGGGTCACATTCAACGCATCGAAGATTGCAGATATGAAAAAGAACAGAAACTGGCTCGCCGCGCTCATCGTCATTCCCCTGGCGCTGGCGGGTTGCACGGCCACGACAGGAGACACGACGTCGGCGGCATCCGGCGACGCGATCGATATCGCCGTCGTCACCCACGGCACTCCCGGAGATGCCTTCTGGGACGTCGTCAAGAGCGGTGCTGAACAGGCCGGCACCGACCTCGGCGTTACCGTCACGTATCAGGGCGACGGCGACCCGGTCAAGCAGAGCCAGCTGATCGACGCAGCAATCGCCACGAGTCCAGACGGTTTGATCGTATCGATGGCCAACCCCGACGGCGTCAAGAACGCGGTCGAAAAGGCCGTCGCGGCCGGAATTCCAGTGATCACCATCAACTCTGGACTGGAACGGTCCAAGGAATTCGGAGCTCAGACCCACGTCGGGCAGAGTGAATTCGTTGCGGGCCAGGGCGCTGGAGAACACCTTGCCGATGCCGAAGTCCACAACGTCATCTGCGTCATCCATGAGGCCGGGAACACCGGGCTGGAGGAACGGTGCGCCGGAGCCGCCGACACTCTGGGCGGCACGATGAGCAACGTTCAGGTCGACATTGCGAACGTTGCGGACGCCCAGAACACCATCAAGAGCAAGTTGTTGGCCGACCCGTCGATCGACGGAGTGCTGACCTTGCAGCCCAGCGTCGCTGTGGCTGCCAGCCAGGCGATCGAGGAGGCAGCGAGTTCGGCGACGCTGGCTACCTTTGATGTGTCCGCCGATGTCACCCAGCTCATTCTCGACGATAAAATCCTCTTTGCCGTTGACCAGCAGCCCTATTCCCAGGGCTACTTGCCGGTGACCTTCCTCACCCTGCAGGCACGCAACGGAGACGTGGTCGGCGGCGGTCAGCCGGTTTACTCCGGCCCCGGTTTCGTCACCAAGGACAACGCGGCGCAGGTCGCGAAGTTCGCGAAGAATGGAACTCGATGACCCTCACCGCACCCGCGGTGACCGATGAACGAATCAAGCCCGCCGGCCTGATCGTCACGTTACTGCGCCGACCCGAGGTCGGCGCAGCGGCGGCAGCACTTGCCATCTTCATCTTCTTCTCGGTCTCGACGCAGGCGTTTCTGACGCCGGCGGGTGTCGCCACCTGGCTGTACTCAGGGTCGCTGTACGGCATCATGGCTGTCGCAGTCGCCCTGCTCATGATCGGCGGCGAATTTGACCTCTCCGCCGGTGCCATGGTTGGAACGACGGGACTGATCGTCGGAATCGTCACCACGGAGTGGGGAGTCAATATTTGGCTCGCTCTCGTCATCGCCATGGCGATCGCGCTGACAATCGGTGCGGCCAACGCCTTCGTCGTCACGAAGACAGGCCTACCCAGCTTCATCGTGACGCTGGCGACTTTCTTCATCTTGCAGGGGGTGAACCTCGCCGTCACCAAGATGATCACCGGCACCGTATCGATTCAGGGAATGAGCGCTGTTGAGGGCTTCGGGGCCGTCAAGGTCATCTTCGGTTCCTCGTTCAATCTGTTCGGCACTGACGTGAAGATCTCGATCGTCTGGTGGATAGCGGTGACAGTTTTGGCGACCTGGCTTCTGCTGCGCACCCGGTCGGGCAACTGGATTTTCGCGGTCGGCGGCCAGATCACCAGCTCACGCCAGGCGGGCGTGCCGGTGATGAAAGTCAAGATGGGACTGTTCATGACTACGGCCGGCGCCGGTTGGCTGGTCGGCATGTTGCAGCTGTTCGACGTGTCTACAGTTCAAGCCACGACCGGTATCGGTCAGGAGTTCATTTACATCATCTGTGCGGTGGTGGGCGGATGCCTGCTGACCGGTGGCTACGGATCGGCCATCGGCGCCGCTCTCGGCGCCCTCATTTACGGCATGACCCTGCAGGGCATCGTGTTCGCGCAGTGGGACAACAACTGGCTCAAGGCATTTCTTGGCGTCATGCTCCTGCTTGCTGTGCTCGTCAACCTCTACGTCCGCCGCCAGGCAGGAGCTCGCTCATGACGCACGTCGAGGCATCCGCTGCCCCGCCCATTCTTGAAGTACGGGACATTGGTAAGACCTACGGTTCGATTCTGGCATTGCAGGGCGTCTCGGCGGTGGTCAGGGCCGGTGAGGTTCTCTGTGTTCTAGGCGACAACGGTGCCGGCAAGTCGACCTTCATTAAAATTCTCTCCGGGGCGCACGCACACAGCCAGGGGAAACTTCTTGTGCACGGTGTTGAGCGCAGCTTCGGCAGCCCGCGTGAGCCTCTGGACCTCGGCATAGCAACGGTCTATCAGGACCTTGCCGTCGTTGCGCTGATGCCGGTTTGGCGCAATTTTTTCCTGGGTTCGGAACTGACCCGCGGCTTCGGTCCATTCAGGCAATTGGATGTGAAGGGAATGCGACGGATCGCACACGATGAGCTCGCCAAGATGGGAATCGATCTGCGTGATGTGGACCAGCCGATCGGTACCCTCTCCGGGGGCGAGCGACAGTCCGTCGCCATTGCTCGAGCTGTGTACTTCGGGGCGCAGGTCGTCATTCTCGACGAGCCGACTTCTGCTCTGGGCGTCAAACAGGCGGGTGTAGTTCTCAAGTACATCGCGCAGGCCCGCGATCGCGGTCTGAGCGTGGTATTCATCACTCACAACCCGCATCATGCTTTTCCCGTCGGTGACCGATTCCTGATTTTGAAGCGTGGCACCAGCCTCGGCGATTTCAAGAAGAGTGAAATCACCATCGAAGAGGTAACCAGGCTCATGGCTGGCGGGGCCGAACTCGACGCTCTCATACACGAGCTCGAACGCCCCTGACCCACGGCAGACGCGGTTGTATGGCCGACAGGGTCTCCAGCTATTTCTCCACCAGGGTCACATCAAAGGAATACAGGTCGGGGCGGTAGCAGTGCTGGCCGAACTCGACCGCGCGTCCCGAGTTGTCAAAGGCGGTGCGGTCCATCGTGAGCAGGGCAGATTTCCTGTCGATCTCCAGCAGAACGGCTTCTTCGTTGGTGGATTTGCGGGCGCTGATGTGCTGACGGGCCACGCGCATCGTCACTCCTCGCGAACGCAGCACCTGGTATAGGCCATGTGCCACGAGGTCAGTCGATTCGATACCGATGAACTCCTCGGGGAGCCAATTTTCCATGACGGCCACGGGAACATCGTCGGCCAGACGCACCCGCCGAATGTAGAGGGTCGGGCTGCCCTCGGCTACTCCGAGACGCTCAGCTGTTTTCGCATCCGCAACCCGGGTTTCCAGAGCCAGAAGACGGGTCGATGGAACCTTATGCGTCTTGGTGAGGTCATCGTAGAGGCTCGTCAATTCGACCTTGCGGGTCACATGGCCGTGCACAACCTGCGTCCCGATGCCGCGGCGACGCACGAGGAGCCCTTTATCGACGATTTCCTGAATCGCGCGGCGCACGGTCGGGCGACTCAGCCCCAGTCGTTGCCCGAGGGCGACCTCGTTTTCAAGCCGCGACCCGGCAGGCAGCTCACCACTGAGGATGGCCTTCTCAATTCGTTGGGAGACCTGAAAATAAAGCGGAATCGGTCCGGAACGTTCCAGATCCATGAACATGCCCATGGGAAGGGCGTTCTCGTCTGTCGCGCTCACCGACACCTCACTGACAAGCCAAAGAGTGTGGCTGATTGTTAAGACAATATCACGTCAGGTTTAGGTCGCCGGAGTGCCTGAGCCGACGCCGAGGCCTGCCACTGCGGCCACGGCGACGCGAACGGATGCCGCAGCCGCCTCCGCCTCCTCCGGCGTCGTACCGGTACCCAGCGTGAACCGCACCGCTGTCTGGGCCACATCGGCCGATAGTCCCATCGCCGTGAGCACGTGCGACGGCTCGCTGCTGCCGGCCGCGCAGGCGGACCCGCTCGAGCACACGATACCGCGTTGTTCGAGCTCGAGCAGCACAGCCTCGCCGCTCGTTCCCGGAAAGACAAATGATGCGGTGCCGGGCAGCCGTTGGGACGGATGCCCGGTGAGCCGGGCGGACAGCGTGCCGTGCAACACCGTGCTGATGAACTCGTCGCGGAGGGCGCTTGTGCGGCGGGCCGCTTCGGCTCGTTCCTCGCCGGCCAGGCGCAGTGCTACGGCCAGGGCGACCGCTCCGGCGACGTTCTCGGTGCCGCTGCGCTTGCTGCGCTCCTGGCCGCCGCCGTGCAGCACCGGTTCGATCGTGAGGCGTCCGCGCAGGAAGACCACCCCGATGCCGGGGGGAGCCCCGAGTTTGTGACCGGACAGGCTCAGCGCATCCACCCCGAGCGTTGTGACGTTCAGATCGAGCCAGCCGCCGGCCTGCACAGCGTCGGTGTGAAACGGAACGCCGGCAGCGTGCGCAATCGAGGCCAGTTCGCCGAGGGGCTGCACGGTGCCCACTTCGTTGTTGGCGTAGTGCACCGAGACGAGCGTGCTGTCGGGGCGGAGCGCCAGGGCCAGCTCGGCGGGGTCGACGCGGCCAAAGGCATCCACTGGCAGCAGGGTGATCTCGAAACCGTGCAGCCGGCGCAGGTAATCACAGGATTCGAGCACGGCCTCGTGTTCGACCGAGGTCGTCACGATGTGGCGGCCACGCGGCGTGCCCAGGGCGATGCCCTTGATCGCGAGGTTGTCGCTTTCGGTGCCGCCGCTCGTGAAGGTGATGTCGCCGGGCCGGCAACCGAGGGACCTGGCGACGCTGCGTCGTGCTTCCAGCAGCGCGGCCGCCGCGGCCTCGCCGACCTGGTGATGACTGGAGGGGTTGCCGAAGTTCGCCCCGAGGTGCGGCCACATGGCCTCGAGAGCCTCGCGGCGCACCGGGGTCGTCGCGGCGTTGTCGAGATAGATCATGCGTTCGGGCGCTTCATCGGGCCGGCGCGAAACCGACCGGCGCGCTCACCCGGATGGCGATGTCCAGTCCGAGATCGAGTGCCTGCACGCTGTGGGTGAGAGCACCGACCGAGATCACGTCGACACCGGATGCCGCAATGTCGCGAACCGTCGTGAGCGACACTCCACCGCTCGCCTCGACGATCGCACGACCGGCGACCTGAGCCACACCCGCTCGCAGGGCGTCCGGGCTGAAATTGTCGAGCATGATCGTGTCGATGCCGGCAGCCAGCACGTCTTCGATCTGGTCGAGGCGGTCGACCTCCACCTCAAAGTGGGTGGTGTGGGAGAGACGGGCGCGTACCGCACGCAGCGCCTCGGTCAGGCCCAGCGGCCCGGCCGCGAGCACGGCGAGATGGTTGTCCTTGGCCATGACTGTGTCGGAGAGGCTGAACCGGTGGTTGTGGCCGCCGCCATCGCGCACGGCCTGTCGTTCGAGGGCGCGCAGCCCCGGGGTGGTTTTGCGGGTGTCGACGATGCGGGCCGCGGTGCCGGCCGTCTCGGCGACGTACCGGGCGGTGAGCGTGGCGATTCCGCTCATCCGCTGAACAAAGTTCAGGCCGATGCGTTCCGCCTGCAGGATGCCTCGGGCTGGGCCGGTTACTTCGGCGAGCGTGGCGCCGGTTTCGAACCGATCGCCGTCGGCCGTGAACTGGCTCACCTCGATGCGGGGGTCGGTCAGGCGAAAAGCCGCGGCGAACACGGCACCGCCGCTGAACACGCCGGGTTCGCGAGCTTCGAGCCTGGCCGTCGCCACGGCGTCTTCGGGGATGAGGACGGCAGAGGTGAGGTCGCCCCACGGTGCATCCTCGTCGAGGGCGGCCTGCACGACAACGTCGATGGAGTGGTCGGTCAGCATGCGATGGCCTCCTTGGCCGGCACGAGTTCGCGGTGTGGAGTGGCGAAATCGCGTGATTGCGAGCGGGAATAGGCGAGCTCGGGCCGGGTGTCGGTAAAGTCCGAGCGGTAGTGCGCCCCCCGAGACTCCTCGCGCGCGAGTGCCGCGGCGACGAGCAGACGGGCGAGGTCGAGCAGGTTGCGGTCTTCGAGGGCGGCCACCGACGTGCTGGCGGCCGGCGGCGCGGTCCACTCAGCGAGGGTGCGGGCGGCAGCGGTCAGGCTGGCGCCACAGCGGTGCACACCCGCGAAATCCCACAGCAGTTGCTGCAGTTCCTGGCGCGCGACCTGCCTGCCAGGATCGACGAGCGGTTGGGGGAGAGGCGCGCCGCCGCACATGGCAGTGCTCACCGGCCACGGGTGATCCAATGCGCGCACCGCGCGGTCGGCGAAGACTGCAGCTTCGAGCAGTGAGTTGGAGGCGAGCCGGTTGGCGCCGTGCGCTCCGGTGCGGGCGACTTCGCCGACCGCGAAGAGGCCGGGCAGGCTCGTGCGACCCCAGACATCCGTGTCGACGCCGCCCATCCAATAGTGCGCTGCCGGTGCCACCGGAATCGGCTCGGTGGCCCAGTCGAGGCCGGCTGCCCGGCAGGCGGCGGTGATGGTGGGAAATCGTCTTTCCAGGAGCTCGCGACCGAGCTCGGTTGCGTCGAGCAGAACCGGGGCGCCGTGCTGCCGTTCCATCTGGCGGGCGATGGCGCGGGCGACCACGTCTCGCGGCGCGAGTTCGGCGTCGACGTGCTCGGCGAGCATGAAGCGCTCACCGAGCTGGTTGCGCAGGACGGCGCCTTCGCCCCGCACCGCCTCCGACACGAGCGGCGTTCCCGGCACGGCCAGTGCCGTCGGGTGAAACTGGTAGAACTCCAGATCGGCAACGGATGCCCCGGCCCGATACGCCGCAGCCACCCCGTCACCGGTCGCGACCGAGGGATTGGTGGTGTGCGTGTAGAGCGCGCCGGCACCGCCGGTCGCGAGGATGACGGCGTCGGCGGTGAGGCTGAGCTGCACACCATCCGGGCCGAGCACCCGGGCGCCGACCACGCTGGCGTCATCGGCGTCGGCGTCGTCGACCAGCAGGTCAACGAGCATGGTGTGTTCGCGCACCTCGATGGAGGCCCGGCGCCGCACGGTTGCCACGAGGGCTGCCTCGACCGCGGCTCCGGTCGCGTCGCCCCCGGCGTGCACGATCCGGGAGCGGGAGTGTGCCGCTTCGAGCCCGCGCGCCACCCCGGACTCGTCCCGGTCGAAGTCCACGCCGAAGCGAATGAGGTCGCGCACTCGCGCCGGTCCTTCCTCGCAGAGCACCCGTACGGCTGCCGGGTCGCACAATCCGGCACCTGCACGCAGCGTGTCGAGCATATGCACGTCGACCGAGTCGTCGCGAAAGAGTGCAGCGGCGATACCGCCCTGCGCATAGCGGGTGTTGCTCTCCGGCAGCACCGACTTGGTGGCGAGCACGACCTGGTGGCCGGCATCCGCTGCCCGCACCGCGGTCAGCAAACCGCCCAGGCCGCTGCCGATCACGAGGATCGAGGGCATATCAGGCGCCGACCAGGAGCGGCGGGCGGGCCGCCAGCATGCGTTCGAGGGCTACCCGGGCATACCCGGCGACATCGGCCGACACCGTGATCTGGTTGAGCACCTGAGCGGGCTGTTCGCCGCCGCCGACGAGTGCTTCGAGCACCCAGGCGAGGTAACCGGCGTGGATTCGATACATGGTTGAGCAGGGGCAGATCACCGGGTCGAGGCAGAATATTTTGTGCTCGGGGTGTTGGGCGGCGAGCCGGTTCACCAGGTTGATCTCGGTTCCGATGGCAAAGGTCGTGCCGGCCGGGGCGGCGGCGATGGCCTTGGAGATGAAGTCGGTGGACCCGGCGGAGTCGGCCGCGTCGACGACCGCCATGGGGCATTCGGGGTGCACGATGACCTGCACGCCGGGGTGTTCGGCGCGGGCCGTGTCGATCTGCCCCACGGTGAAGCGGCGGTGAACACTGCAGAAGCCATGCCAGAGCACTACCCGGGCCGCATCGAGTTCGTCGGCTGTATTGCCGCCGAGCGGCTTGGTCGGGTTCCACATCGGCATCTGTTCGAGCGGCACCCCCATGGCCTTGGCGGTGTTGCGGCCGAGGTGCTGGTCGGGAAAGAACAACACCCTCTGGCCACGCTCGAAGGCCCACTCCAGCACGGTCTGGGCGTTGGATGAGGTGCAGACGATGCCGCCGTGCTCACCGCAGAAGCCCTTGAGTGCGGCGGAGGAATTCATGTAGGTGACCGGAATCACCGGAACCCGGCCGGAGGCATCCGGGGCGGTGCCGTAGAGCTCCTCGAGCTGCTCCCAGCACTCAGCGACCGAGTCGATGTCGGCCATGTCCGCCATGGAACAGCCGGCAGCGAGGTTCGGCAGGATGACGGCCTGGTCGGGCCCGGAGAGCAGATCGGCGGTCTCTGCCATAAAATGCACGCCGCAGAACACGATTGCGGACGATTCGGGGCGACTCTGGGTGGCCTGGGCGAGTTGATAGGAGTCGCCGACGAAATCGGCGTGGCGCAGCACTTCGTCGCGCTGGTAGAAGTGGCCGAGGATGACCACCGAGTCGCCGAGCACCTGCTTCGCTTCGACGATGCGGGCGCTGAGTTCCTCGGGAGAGGCAGTGCGGTAGCGTTCGGGCAGGGCCCCCTGACGTGGGGAGCCGGCCGGAATCACGTCGCCCATCGATGACCCGGGTCCGTACCCGGGCGTGCCGGCATCTAGTTCCCACGGGGGCGTCGCCAGCTCCGGGCTACAGGTGCTGCCGGCGGCGTCGCCGGTGCTGATGAGACGGATGGTGGTCTCGACTGAGGGAATCGTCATGGCCGTGCTCCTTCTGGAATGAAGAGGTGGAATGGTGCGAAACAGGGGTTAGAGCGTTGGACCCGGTGGGTCATGCTCGCTGGCTCGATCGTTGTAGCGGTAGAGCCGCGCTGGTCGATGCCGGGCCCCAGCCACGTGTTGGTCGGTGCTGATCAGGCTGCCTGACGACTCGATCGATCGGCGAAAATTGGCCGGATCCAGCGCTTTCTGCAGAACGGCCTCGTGCACCTCGCGCAGCTGGGCGAGGGTGAACGTGTCACCGAGAAAGGCATGCGCGATGCGCGCATATTCCACTTTGGTACGCAACCGCCAGAGTGCGTATTCGACGATGCGGTTGTGGTCGAAGGCGAGCGGCGGCAGCCGGTCGGCGGCGAACCAGCGCACATTCTCACCAACGGTTGCGCGTTCAGCGACCTCGGAACGCACGAGCGCCCAATAGACGACGGAGACAACGCGCGGGCCGGGGGAACGGTCAATATCGCCGAACGTGTACAACTGTTCCAAATAGCGCGGGGAAAGATCCGTCGTCTCGCGCAGGGTGCGGGCGGCAGCTGCAGCGAGTTCCTCATCGGCCGGCAACCACCCGCCTGGCAATGCCCACAGTCCGAGGTGTGGGTCGCGGGTGCGGCGCACGAGCGGCAGCCACAGGGTTTTCAGGCCCGACTCGTCATCGGGGCGCAGGGTGAAGATCACGGTCGACACAGCCAGAGTCGCTCGAGCGCTGTCGCGTTCGAGCGGGTTCTGCTCGGTCAGAGGGTGTTCTAGCACGGGGATCCAGTCGTAAAGGTCGGTGTGACTTTAACTGCTGGACCCATCATATAGTCAATTTGACTCAAACACCTGCACACGGTGAAAAATGGGAAACAGTCAGGCTTCCCGTGCGGCGGCGGCTGCCGCATGGGCGCGGGCGCTGGACCGTGTGATTCCCCTGCCGGTCACACCCCACACAGTTACCCGTGCCATCGCTTCAACGGCGATGCGCGGACTCATCTTGGACGCTCCCCGCACACGCTCGACAAACGTGATCGGAACCTCGACGACACGCAGGTCGGCGCGCACGGCATGTAGCAGCATCTCGATCTGAAAGCAGTAGCCGAGACTGTCCACACTGGAGAGGTCCATGCGCTCGAGGGCACCGGCCGAGTAGACCCGGTAGCCACCGGTGGCGTCTCGTTGCGGCAGTCGAAGCAGCAGGCGAGAGTACAGTGACCCGCCGCGGGAGAGTGCACGCCGGTGCCAGGGCCAATTCTGAATGGCCCCGCCGGGTACCCACCGTGACCCCATCACTACGTCGGCGGTGTCGGCTGCCGCCAGCAAGCTCGCGAGCTGCTCTGGCAGGTGGGAGCCGTCCGCGTCGAGTTGCACCAAGCGGGTGTACCCGCGATCGAGGCCCCAATCGAAGCCCTCGAGATAAGCCGCACCCAGACCGGTCTTCTTCGTGCGGTGCAGCACTTGAACATTCGAATCGTGGGCCGCGATGCCGTCGGCCAGCGCGCCGGTCCCGTCTGGCGAGGCGTCATCGACAACAAGAATGTGCGCCTCAGGCACACTGGTGCGCAGCCGATCCACGATCGAGGCGATGTTCTCGGCCTCGTTGTAGGTCGGAACGAGGACCAGGGTGGTCGGCACGGGGGTGGTGGGCACAGCGTTACCTCGTCATTTCAATGATGCGGGTGCGGTTCACCAGGGTTGTCTCGGCGACATGAAATCCTTGGCGCTGAAGCGTGTGGACATCCGTTTCACGCTGCGATTCTCCGCTCCCCGAGTATTGCAGTAGCCAGATCCGATCGAGTCCTGCGACAGCCGAAGGCACGTCGGCCAGCGGTGCGACTTCGTCCCAGAGCCAGCCGGTGTCGGCGTACGATCTGGTCAATGTCACGTCCTGCAGGCCGCGGAAGGCCTCGGGGTAAACGTGCATAGCCAACCGCGGTACTCGGGACGGACGCACGCTTTGGTCGAAGACAACGCCGTCGCCGGGTGCAGCCCTGACGGCCATGATGTCGGCGACCTGGCGCCAGTCGCTTCCATTATTCTTGGCGTAGTCACCGCGTTCCCCGGTGTAGGCGGGCACGATCACGGCTACCAAGGCAATGACGGTAGCGGCGCGCAGCCAATTGTTGGCGAGGGCCGCCACGCCCACGGCCATCACAATGCCCACCGCTGGGGCGCACAGCGAGAGGTACCGCAGCGAATACATCGGGGTGACCAGCTGGGTGCCGATGAGCAAAATGGCGCTGGGCACCACCATCCAGGCCAGGAAGATCGTCAGGGCTCCGCGCCCGGGCAATCCCACCGCTTGATGAGTTCCGGGACGGCGCAGGAAGACCGCGACTACCGCAATAGCGATAAGCGCCCAGGCGACGATGGCCACCGGGACCGTATCGAACCACTGCTTCACCGCTGCTTCCGACACCGTGACCGACGGCCGTCGACCGATGAATGCGATCTGCTCACGCTGTGCAGCGCCGGCCAGGAAAATGGGGGCAGCCAGCAGTAGCCCGAGCATGCTCGCGCCGATCCAGACACCGACTCGGCGCCAGAATGGGTGCCGGCCGCCGACTGCGAGAACCACCACCGCGTGCACCGTGAGCAGGAGGGCGACGTAGAGAAACACATAGATTCCGACGGCGAGCAGGAGTGAGTAGCTCATCCACAAGGTGAACTGGCGGCGCCGGCTGGCACTGCTGCTGCGCAGCGCGTGGACGAGCAGCACGGTGAGCCAGACCCCGATGGCCGTTGCGATGGCGGTGGAGCGCGCCTCAGCGCCCATGTAGGTCACCCGCGGCAG
>Ga0307486_1001630_pt1 | contig 16733 bp, 16 predicted proteins | sample CBIW02metaG_FD_203663 | JGI IMG/M metagenome (GOLD analysis project Ga0307486, IMG submission 203663) | Sea-ice brine microbial communities from Beaufort Sea near Barrow, Alaska, United States - CBIW 0.2 | ecosystem: Environmental > Aquatic > Marine > Coastal | place: USA: Alaska | collected... | reverse complement strand
ATTTGTAGGAGCAGCCCACAGCGAGGTCAACGTTCAAGCGGTCGAGCTCAACCGGCACCGACCCCACGGAATGGGAGAGGTCCCAGAGCACGAGGGCGTCATGCTCGTGGGCCACGGCGGTGATGGCTTGCATGTCGGCGAGGTAGCCGGAACGGTAGGCCACATGGCTGAGCAATACCAGCGAGGTCGCTGGGCCGACGACCTGGCGCACCTGCTCGGCGGTAACCCCGCCCTCGGTGTCGGATTCGATCCAGCGCAGGGTCTGCCCGGTTTCTCGTGCAATGCCCTCCAGAATGTAGCGATCGGTGGGAAAGTTGTCGCTGTCGAGCACAATTTCGGTGCGGTGTGGCCGGGAATCCACGGCGGCGCGGGCCAGTTTGTAGAGCAGAACCGTGGTGGAGTCACCGACAAAGACCTGCCCGGGGGCAGCGCCAAGCGCTGCGCGGCCAAGGTCGTCACCGATGCTCAGGGGCAGCTCCATCCACTGTTCGTCCCAGCCGCGAATGAGCCGGCTGCCCCAGTCATTTTCGAGAAACTTCGCGATGCGTTCTGCGCTGGCCCGGAGAGGGCGTCCCAGGGAATTGCCATCGAGATAGGAACTCGGGTTAGCGGCGTCTGGGGAAGCATCGGTGCCAATGAATCGGGAACGATAGTGGGCCAGCCCATCGATGCGGTCCATCCGGCGCGCGTAGGCGAGGTGGGTGTCGAGGCCGGTCGTGGGGGTGACGTTAGTAGTGGACATCAGGCGAGAACCTCGAGTTCTGGACGGGTGAGCGAGCGGGCAGAGCAGAGCCAATCAGCAAATTCTGAATCGTGGGGTGGGCGCTGCCCAGGAATATAGCTCACTCGCTGGTCGCCCTGCGTCAGGCCGTGCGTCAGGCTGTGCGTCAGGCCGAGCGGCGTGGGCGCGCAGAGCGCTCGGAGAACGTCGTCGGGTGTCAGCCCGGCACCAAGCAACGCCTCGATTTCGCGGCGATTCAGCCCGAGAGGTAAAGGCCCGTTGCCGAGGTCGGTGCCATACAGGGCCCGTCCGCCGGCAGCATGAAACCGGCGAAGATTGCCGCTGGCAGTGTCAAACTCGGCAGTCGGCGTTCCCCAACCGTGAATGTCGAGGGTGCTGATCCAGGTCATGCTGGTGGCCATCGCGACGATGAGTTCAGCGCTGAGCGCCTCCGAAAATGGGGTGTGCGCAAAGGCGTCGACACCGGCCAAAAAAGCGCGCTCCGCTTGGCCGGCCCCCTCGGCGTGTGCCACAACGATAAGGCCGCGTTCGTGCGCCCGGCCGACCAGTGCGGCCAACACGTCATCGGAGAGCACCGGGCCAGCGGCGGAGTTGAGGGAAACTTTCAGAACGGATGCTCCGGCTTTCGCCTGCGCGTCGACCGCGGCAGCAGCATCCGCTTCGTCTGCAGCCTCGTAGCTCCAGCCCGGCTTCGCCCACCCAGTGTGAGTCGGATACCCGTCGGGAGCGGTTACAAACTGGTGCGCGTAAGCCGCCTCGGGGCCGGACGTATGCCCTTGGGGTATCGCACCGCCCAGGTCGATCACTCGCGCAATGCCGCCGGTCACTAACGCGGCGGGGTCGATCAGCGCCAGGTGCACATGGGCGTCGAGGAATCCCGGCAACACGGTGCCGTGCCCGAGCAGCGAGGACTCGGTCAGTGACTGCCCAGCCTGCGAATGTCCGGCCTGCGAATGTCCGGTCTGCGAATGTCCGGTCTGCGAATGTCCGGCCTGCGACTGCCCGGTCTGCGACTGCCCGGTCTGCGACTGCCCGGTCACGCCCCGATCTCCGTGCGCACGGCGAAGAGTTCCGGAAAGAACGTGAGCTCCAAAGCCTTCTGCAAAAAGGCGGCGCCGCTCGATCCACCTGTGCCCTGCTTCATGCCAATAATGCGCTGCACGGTCTTGAGGTGGCGAAACCGCCAGAGCTGAAAGTTGTCCTCAAGGTCGACGAGCTCTTCACAGGCTTCGTAGGCGGTCCAGTGCTCACTGGCATTTTCATATATTCCTCGAAAGGTATGCACTAGTGCCGGCTGAAAGGTCCAGGCCGCAGTGACATCGCGTTCCAGCACACTATCGGGAATAGCGAAGCCGGCGCGGTGCAGGTAACGCAGGAACTCGTCGTAGAGGCTGGGCGCTTCGAAGGTGGCGGTCAGGAGCGCGTGGGCGGGGGCGTCCGCTTCGAAGACCGACAGCATGCGGGCATTTTTGTTGCCGAGAGCGAATTCCACAGCGCGGTATTGGTAGGACTGAAAACCGCTGGAATTTCCCAGGAAGTGCCGAAATTGGGCGTACTCGGTGGGCGTGAGGGTGGCGAGCACCGACCACTGTTCGGTCAGGGTGCGCTGGATATGTTTCACCCGGGCAATGCCCTTGAGCGCCGGGGCAAGCTGATTCTGCCGAAGCGCCAAAATGGCCGCCCGTAATTCGTGTAATACGAGCTTGAGCCAGAGTTCGGTGGTCTGGTGCTGAATGATGAATAGGAGTTCATCGTGATGCTCGGGAACGCTGACCGGCTTCTGTGCAGCGAGCAGCGTTGAGAGATCGAGGTACGCCCCGTAGCTCATCTTCTCGCGAAAATCGGTCACAATCTCGGGATCGAACTCGCGGGTATTGTTTGTGAGGTTCATGCCACTTCCGTTCGGCTTGCTCAAATTGTGCGCAGGTTAGGGCCGCTGGCGCAATACCGCGCCTATCCCCAGATCAAAGTTCCAGACTTGAGTCTGCGCTTAGCCTGACGCACAACGCACAACGCACAACGCACAACGCACAACGCACAACGCACAACGCACAACGCACAACGCACAACGCACAACGCACAACGCACAACGCACAACGCACAACGCCCAGTGGCTAGGCGGGAAGCCAGTCGCGAGACGAACGCACCGCATGACTCGCCGCTCGGATGCCCACTTGACGTGGGCAGATCCAGCCACCACGCGCGGCCCCCGCCGGCTCGATGCGGGTAGGTCCAGCCACCATGCGTGGCACCGCCGGCAGCCCCCGCCGCTGGATGGCGCGTTTCCTCACGCTGGGGACGATCTCGTTCGGGTCGGTCACGCTGGGTTCGCTCGATGCAGTGGGCCCGCAGCCGATGCTAAGCGGATGCGGCCGCGTCACCGCTGAGATCGTTGGCAAGCACTGAAATGCGGTTGGCCCAGGGGTCGTCGAAGGCGAGAATCTCCCCGTCGTGACGTGTTTGGATTCCGTAGTGGGTCATCCGCTCGTTGAGGGCGCCCAGGTCGTCGACACTTGGTACGACGATACGCACCTCGCCGAGCCCCAGAGCTAAACGGCGCTTGCCGCTGCCCGAACTCTGCCAGGTGTTCATGGCCATGTGGTGGTGATAGCCGCCGGCGGAGACAAATAGGGCGGAGGTGCCAATGGTCGCGGTGGTCTCAAAACCGAGCCGGTTCACGTAAAAGTCTCGAGCGCTCGCGGTATCGCCCACGGAAAGATGCACGTGGCCCACGACGGCATGGCCCGTGCTGGGCGACTTTGACATGTGTTCCGAAACGAAGGTGTTGGGGTCGAGATAGAGCGTCGCCATGTCTACTTCGCCATGGGTCCAGCTCCACAGGGTGCGGTCGCGATCCCAATACAGTTCGATGCCGTTGCCTTCCGGGTCGGTGAAGTAAAAGGCCTGGCTCACCAAATGGTCGGCACTGCCGGTAAATGTTCCGGGGGATTTCGTGCCGATGGAGTAGACCGCGGCGGCGAGGTCGGCCTGCGTGTCGAACAAAATGGCCGTGTGAAAGAGGCCAGCGGAGCGTGGCTCGGACGCTTTCAGCTCCGGGGCGTGCTGCAAAATCACCAGCGGGGTCTGCCCGCGGCCCAGTACGGCGACCGGGCCGTCGTGACTCTGCAATTCCAGGGTCACCACGTCACGGTAATAGGCGATCATGGCCTCGAGGTTTCCCACGCGGAGGGTCACTGCGCCCATTCCGGTGTCGGCAGCGAGCAGGTCTTTGGCAGTAAGGGTCACAGCAGCCACAACGACGCGTCGCGCACGGCTATTCCATGATTGCCCGGCATCCGCGCCCCCCGTTCACCCGGCTCCCCAGTTCACCCGGCTCAGGCCGTGGCGAGTCGTTCCAGCAGTTCGCGGTAGCGTGCGGCGGTCTGCGCCACGATCTCGGTCGGAAGCTCGGGCGGGATGCCCGTTCCATCCCAGTTGGCCGACAGCCAGTCGCGCACGATCTGCTTATCGAAGCTGGCCATACGATCTTCCGGAGTGGTGCCGGTGCGCCAGGCCTCGGCGTCCCAGTAGCGGCTCGAGTCGCTGGTGAGCACCTCGTCGGCCAGCACCGTCACGCCGGAGTGGCGATCCGTGCCGAACTCGAACTTGGTGTCGGCGAGAATGACTCCGGCTTTATCGGCGATATCAGACGCGGCGGTATACAGAGCCAGCGACAGGTCGCGCAGCTCGGCAGCGGTGTCGGCGCCGACCAATTCAACCGTGCGTTCGAAGGAGATATTCTCGTCGTGCTGGCCCATCGGGGCCTTCCACGCTGGCGTGTAGATCGGTTCCGGCAGGCGGTCGCCGTTGTTCAGGCCAGCGGGCAAGGCGATGCCGCACACCGACTGGGATTGTAGGTACTCTTTCCAGCCGCTGCCCGTGAGGTAGCCGCGCACAACACATTCGACGGGGAACATGTCGAGCGTGCGGCAGAGCATTGACCGGCCGGCAACGCTGGCGGGAATGATTTCCCTCACCGTTCCCTGGGTAAGTTCGTGGTCGGCAACGAGGTGGTTGGGCATTCCGGTCAACCGGTCGAACCACCACAGGCTGAGGGTGGTGAGCAGCTCACCCTTGCCGGGGATTCCCGGTTCGAGCACGTGATCGAACGCGCTCACCCGATCGCTCGCGACCACGAGAACACGGTTGGCGGTGGCCAGCGAGGGGGCGGCATCCGTTGTGTCTGCTATCGACTTCCGCGCTGTCTCAGGCTGCGTCTCCAGCGCTGTTTCAGGTGGGATCGCGCGCGGAGCTTCCACGTAGAGGTCGCGCACCTTGCCCGAGTAGACGCGCGTCCACCCGTCAAGCACGGTGGCGGATGCGGGGGGCTGCTGATCAGATTGGCTCACCCCCCTAGTCTCCCGCATCTCGCCGACCGGTGAGTTTGCGTCACCGACATGTGAGTTTGCGCCACTTTTAGCGCGAAAATACGCCCAAACTCACATGTCGACCAAGCGCTGCGAGCGGATGCCACGCTCAGGCCGCGCTCACGCCACCCTTGCGGCGATGTCGGTGCGAAAGTGGGCACCAGCCAAATGGATCTGCCCCACGGCTTCATAGGCGCGGGCGCGGGCCGTAGCGAACGACTCGCCAGTGGCTACGACGCTGAGCACCCGACCTCCGGTCGATACGAGCGTGCTGTCAGTCAAGCGGGTCGCCGCATGGGCGATTGTGACGCCAGGAACGGCAAGTGCTGCGGGTAGCCCGGTAATCTCACGCCCGACGACAGGGTCAAGTGGGTAGTTCTCGCTCGCCAGCACGACGGTCACGGCCACCTCGGCCGAGAATTCTGGCCGGGTGAGCGAGTCGAGCGCTCCCGTAGCAGCCGCTAGCAGCAGGCCCGATAGCGGTGTTACCAGTCGGGGCAGCACAACCTGCGTCTCTGGGTCTCCGAAACGGGCGTTGAACTCGATCACGCGAACCCCCGCATCCGTCAGAATAAGCCCGCAATACAGCAGCCCCACGAACGGGGTGCCCTCGCCGGCAAGCTGGCGCACGGTTGGCAGTGCCACGGTCGCAATGATTTCGTCGACGAAGGCGCTCTCACTGCCAAACTGGGCGTCGAGCCACGGTAGAGGCGAATAGGCGCCCATGCCGCCGGTGTTTGGACCGGCATCGCCATCGAGCGCTCGTTTGTAGTCCTGGGCGGGGGAGAGCGGCAGCACATTGTGGCCGTCGCTGAGCAAAAAGAGGGAAACTTCCTGGCCGTCTAAAAACTCCTCGATCAAGACGCTGCCGTGTTCCAGCCAGAATCTTGTGTGCGTAATGGCGGCCACCCGATCATCCGTAACGAGCACGCCCTTTCCGGCGGCGAGGCCGTCAGCCTTGACGACATAGGGCGCGCCGAAGTCGTCGAGCGCAGTTTCGGCCTCGGCGAGCGTGCCGGCTCGTAAGGCTCGCCCGGTGGGAACGCCGGCTTCCTCCATGATGCGCTTGGCGAAGGTTTTGCTGCCCTCGAGGGCAGCGGCGGCACGGTCCGGACCGAATACGGGAATGCTGCGGGCACGCAGGGCGTCGGCAACGCCAGCCACGAGTGGTGCCTCCGGCCCCACGATGACCAGCTCGAAACCGTGCCGCACCGCGTAGTCGGTGACGGCAACCGGGTCGTTGGGATCGAGCGCCACGACCGGCACCTCAGCGGCGATGCCAGCGTTTCCAGGCGCGCATTCAACGTTCGGATGCGGCCGTTCACGAAGCAGCGCAGTAATGATGGCGTGCTCGCGGGCACCGGAACCAAGGACCAGAATTTTCACCGTTTCAGGCTACCCGATGCCTCCGGACTGCTCGGTGCCCCTCGCTGCACGCTCATAGGATGTGATCATGGCCCTCATACCGACACAAACCCTTGTCACAGTTACCGTTCCCGGGTACAACATGGAGCTCGCGGCTGACGCACTGCGGCAAGCCCTCGTCCCCTACGCGGATGCCCGCATCATTGCCCTCACTCGAAACACTAACTGGGCGGGGTCCTTCTTTGGCAAAACGTCGCTTGTGGCCGTGGTGGAGTACACGCCCGCCATCTGATCCGGCACACTAGATCCATGGCACGTGCGCGAATCGACGACGGGGCCGGCCTTGCAGCCGTGCGCGCGGCGCTGGTGGCGCTCGCCGAAGGACAGAGCGCGAGCCGCGACATCCGTGCGCAAGCGGTGCGGTACACCCTGCAACTGCTCGCCGAACAGGCCGAAGGCAACACCGTAGAGGTGCGTGTTCCGCCCTATGGCGCCGTGCAGTGCGTCGCTGGCCCACGCCACACCCGTGGCACTCCGCCGAATGTCATCGAGATGGATGCCGGCACCTGGCTGCACCTCGCCGATGGCACTCTCACCTGGGCCGAGGGTCTCGCCAGTGGTCGGATCCACGCCTCCGGGGCTCGTGCCGACCTCACCGGACACATCCCGGTCCTGCGCGCGCCGCTCTGAATCTCATGCGATCAGCGCGGCGCAGCTCCTCGAGTAGTTGCCGCGGCCGGGACTATCAGCTGGAGAGCCTCGGCCAGTTTGGCCGAGGCTGAGATGGCTTCGTCCTGCCATGGAGTGAGGGCGTGTACGGGGGAAGAATCCCAAATTTCCGCAAAGGGATCCTTCACCCCCGTATGCACGCCGGAGAGAGCCTCCAAAACAGCCAAGCCGCAGTAGGGCACGTACACGGCGGAATAGCCCCCCTCATGCGAGACTACGAGTTTGCCATCACATACGTCGCGCGCCAGAACCACTAACCGTTCCGCGATGGCGCGGTACCCCGCAGCGGTGACGCTCATGCGGCCCAATGGGTCTGCCGCGCTGGCATCAAAGCCACTAGCCACCAGAATCAGTTCGGGGGCAAAAGCGCGAACGGCTGGAGCGACAACGCGGTCGATTGCGTCAATATAGGCGCCATTGCCGCAGCCGGCAGGCATCGGAATGTTAATGACGCTGCCGAAGCCCTCGCCAATTCCCTGTTCGTGGCGCATCCCAGCATCTGGAGGAAATAGTCGATCCTGATGCAGGGAGATCGTCAGGACATCCGGATCGGCTTCGAAAATGGATTGGGTGCCGTTGCCATGGTGCACGTCGTAGTCCACCACAGCGATCCGCTGCACTCCTCTGTTCGCCCGCGCCCACTCAATGGCGACGGCAATGTTCGCGAAGATGCAATAGCCCATTCCCTGATCGCGAACGGCGTGGTGTCCGGGTGGGCGCACCAGTGCATAGGCGTTTTCTGCCTCCCCGTCTAATACGGCGCGCGTCGCCTCAATGGTTCCTCCGGCTGCCAGAAGAGCTATTTCATAGGATCCAGGGCCGAACGGAGAGGTTCCGTCTCCCGCGTCGCCGCCGCGGTCGTCGCTCTCGGCTTTGATGCGCGCGACATGCTCTGGTGTGTGTACCCGCAGAATGTCTGTGAGCGTTGCTGGCTCAGCAGAGATACGGTGCAGATGCGACAGGAGCCCGGACACTTCAACGAGTCCGGCGAATCGTGTTTTAGTTTCTGGATTCTCGAAGTTCTGATGGGGCTGTACGTGGAGGCCAGCCGGCACTAGCCCGGCGTAGGTGCCGGTATCGTGCCAAGAGTAGATTTCGTGCCAGACGTACCCGGTTCGAGTCATCGTGGGCTCCTTCGCGTGAGATCGGTCCTGCATTTTAGGAGTATTCATCGGTGCGCACTGGTCGGCGCGGATGGCGTGGCCGTATCGATCGGTGTAATGTTGCCGCCGGAATCTGGTGAACCACTGCCCCCCGTCTCTGCCGTGGCCTTGCGCCCTAATTGAGCCCACGAATTCTTGACGATCTTTTGAATCGAACTATCCAGTGCAACAGCGACAACGAGCGTGAGGCCCACAAGTACGGTTTGAAGAAATGGGGACGCCTGAAGGAAGACCAGCCCGTTGCGCAGCACACGGAAAAAGAGCAGGCCGGCAATCACTCCACTGATTCGGCCGATGCCGCCGCCAAACGCGACTCCACCCAAGAGAACAACGGTAAGAGCATCAAGTTCCATGCCGGAACCGATAGTGGGACTGGCCGACTGAACCTTTGCAGAAAGAAGCACTCCGGCCAGGGCGGCCGAGCCTCCAGTAGCCACAAATACCCAGAACTGCACGCGCTTGACCCGGATACCCATGAGGAAGGAAGCGCGCGCGTTCCCGCCGATAGCGAGAATCTCACGTCCGATCCGATGACGATTAAGCACGTACCAAGAGATCAGGATCGCCACGATGAGTATGACAATTTGAATGGGCACTGGGCCCACACTCATAGTGCCGATGGACCGAAAGTCTTCGGGCAGGTCGCTGCGAGAAACAGTTTTACCACCCGTGAGGAGCAGGGCAAAGCCACCCCAGATGCTCAAAAATCCCAGAGTAATCACCATGGGATTCAGCCCAAGGTAGGAAATGAGAAAGCCGTTGATCGCGCCGGCCAGAACCCCGAAGGTGAGGCCGACTACGAAACCGAGCACGGTTGACCCCGTGGCCGCCATGGTAATACCGGCCGTCACGGCGCCAGCAGACGCCACAGCACCCACCGAGAGGTCGATGGACCCGCTCATAATGATGAAAGCGAGCGGGAAAACGATCAATCCGAGTTCGGCCGCCTGAAGAAGAATATTTTGCGCGTTTCCCACGGTTAGAAAGTTGGAGTTCAGAGCACCGAATAGTGCGACGAGCAGCACTAAGGCTACGAAGATACCGTTACGGGCGAGAAAAACCTTGATACGTCCGGTGTGACTAGTCATGGCCGTCTTTCGCTAGATTGCTCTGGCCGGCAGCGGAACGTTCGGCCAAAGAGAGAAGTGTTTCCAAGAGAATGCCGTCGAAGGCGCTGGACGTATCGACATGCGCGAACTGGTCGCCAAGCAGCACGTAGGAGCGATCGCACAGGCTCGTTATCTCGTCTGTTTCGGAGGATGCCACGATGACGGTGGTGCCTGCACCTGCTGCGGCTCGAATCCCGCGGCGGATGTCTGCGCGAGCACCTACGTCCACTCCCTGAGTGGGTTGGGCCAGTAATAATACGCGCGGTCGAACGGGGAACATCCAACGCGCCAGCAGATGCTTCTGCCGGTTGCCGCCGGAGAACTGATCAATAGCCATATCTCCACCCGGCCCCAGAATGCTGAGATTGCTCCGCGACTCACGGTAGGCGTCCTGACCGGTTGACGTGGTGATCCACCAGCCGCGCCCTCCAGTGTTGCGCAGCCAGGGCAAATAAACGTTATCGACGGCGGACATTCCCGAGATGAGGCCATCTCGTTCCCGGTCCGCAGGAACCAAGTGGATGCCGAGCCCCAGACACTGGTTCGGTGACGATATCGTCTGGTCATTCCCGTCCAACGTCACTGTGACGGGAGCGCCAAGCCCGAACATCCGCTCTAGTACGGTGAACTGGTCTCCAGCGGCCATGCCGAAGAGGCCTACAACTTCGCCGGCTCTAAAACTAAGCGGGTACGGCGAGGTCAGTGCGAAACGGTCCTCGCCGGCAGTTGGCTCATAGAATTCGTTGTGATCAATACCCGGTGCCAGAGCGCTGGCCAATTCGCGCGGGGTGAATTCGGAGGCGGCGCGATCCAGCACGAGCTCACCCGCCCGCAATACCAAGATACGCTGGCAGACCTCCAAAATATCGGGCAATCGGTGTGAAACATACACGACGGCAGTGCCCGCTGCGGCGAAAGTGCGAATGAGAGCGTGCAGTGCGTCGGTCTCGGCTCGACCGAGAGCGGCAGTGGGTTCATCGAGAAGTAGCACCTTCATTTCGCCGCCAGTGATTCCCCGCGCCAGATCTACGAGCTGCCTTTGGCCGAGGCCGAGGGCTGAAACTGGCTGATCCAGATCAGCGTGTGCCCCAACTTTATCGAGGGCCGCTTGAGCGAGGAGACGTCCGGCAGCTCGGCCCTCAGTTGAAGGGCGTCCAAGCTGAATATTGTCGATCACGCTGAGGTTGCCGGCCAACGCCGGCTCTTGATGAATAATGGTGATGCCCAGAGCGGCGATCTGGCTTGGGATGGCTTTTCGAGGCACTCGACGTCCATCGAGCAAAAATCGGCCGCTAGTAGCGGGCGCAGAACCCGATGCCACGTTGAACAGGGTCGTTTTGCCGGCGCCATTATGGCCGAGCAACCCTACGATTTCACCCGGTTGGATGGAGGCGGTGATTTCGCTGAGGGCCCGTGTCGCTCCAAAATCTACGGTGACAGCTTCGAAGCTCAGACGGTCGGGCGTTTCTGGATCAATCATCTTCATGATGTCTCTTCTTCCCAGATTGGCTTATGACGATTTCTACTTCGTGCGAAAACCGTCCGCGTTTTTGGGCGTCACACGGGTGGACGCCATAGTGATGTCGTCCGTAACGGTTCCCTCGGCGGCCCCGATCAGCAGGCTGGCGTTGGCTTCAGCTAAGGCCTGAGCCGGCAAAATGTAGTTAAGACGCCAGATCGATTCGCCGTCTTTGACGATGTCGAGAATGTCGTTGGTGGCGTCGAGCGATCCGATCAGAAAATCGGGGTCAGTGGCGTTCACGCCGGAGTCGACCAGCGCCTGATACATGCCAAGGGCGGGGTCTGAAGCCATAGCCAGCCATATTTTCGTGTCGGGCACGGCGGTGAGTTGGCTTTGAGTAGCAGCGTAGCCGTCATCGAGGCTCACTACTGAGGTCTCCTTGATTTTGATGTTGGCCCCAGATTTCTGAAGACCTTCCTTTATACCTTCGGAACGATCGCGCCCGAGATCCGTATCCCAGTAGCCCAACAGTGCAACTGATACGGTCGCGTCTGTGCCGTACTTTTCAATAACCCATTCCCCGGCAGCCGTGCCGAGGTCAACGCCGTCAGCATAGTTATCCAAAACGAGGTTGGGGGTGGTGCCCTCCCAACCGCCCGCGTAGCCCAGTACCGGGACTCCAGCGGCCAGGGCCTTTTCGGAAACCGCGACCATCGAGTCGGCCTGCACCGGGTAGCCCATGATTGCCTTCACGTCGCCGCGTTGTAGCCAGGTTTCCCAGTCTGAAACCTGTGTTTGAATGTCCCACGCCGGGTCGTCTGTGAGAAAGGTGTACCCGGCATCTTCAATCAGGGGTTTCATTATCGCCAGCTGGTCAACCCAAATCTGAATGTCCAGCCCCGCAAAACTCATGGCGAGGGCACCCTTGTCGCCCGTGATGTTTGCGGAATCAGTCGCGCCGGTAGCGTCTGTGCTACAGCCAGCTAGTACGAGCGCGGATGCTGCCGCCAGTGCAAGCCCGGTGGAAAGTCTCTTGAGATTCATCATTTTTCCTTCGCTTGCACAATCGCGGAGAACAGGATCTTCCAATTTTTTTTCCGCGTATTGAAAGTGAACTGGTAAGTAAAGGCTGGTGGTGGCCTGTGTTTAGCCATCCTGAGCGCATGCCGACAGAAACACATCGGCATTTCTGCGTACGTTTTTACTCAGGCCCATAGTTTTGCCGCTGCTCAACTGCCTGCCCAACGGATTGTGGGGGCGAAAGTCCTCCGCTGCAGTGGGGGTGGTGACACTTACCCGAGCAACGCTGCCAAGCTCGCGGCCGGGTGTTCAAACGGACTGAAGACCGATGCTCTGACCGCGCGTACGACCGCCTGCGTGCGCTTTTCGCAGCCGAGTTTTTCGAGAACGCGGCCCACATGGGTATGTATGGTGCGATCACTTACGCCCAAAATTCGTGCAATGGCATCATTCGAGGGGCACACAATCATGAGCGTAAGCACACGTATCTCGGCTGCCGTGAGTTCTGCTGGACGTTGGGTTGGGCTGGCAATTACCAAAATGCCGCGGGGATCGCGTCGTCTCGATGCACTGGGCAAAGTAGCTGATCGACCTCCGGCAGGAGCACCACTGTCATCGGGGAGAACTTCGCAGTGAATACGAAACCACCTCTTGTCGTGCTGCCAGAGAAAGGAGGCTTCGGGAAAGTCGAGGACGAAGAGAGGGGCGATGATGGAGGCGAGGGTGGGGTCGCCAAGAGGATTAGCCGTATCGGTTGGCATGGCCGTCCATAGGCCGTCACGGCGCAGGGTTCCGACGGCGGAATTGACGGGAATTTCACGGGCGCCAATCATTATATTCGACACGATATGGCTGAGCAGAACGCCGAGGGCGTGTGCGCGATGGCGCAGATCAGTTCCATAGAAATCGCCCTGGCGCGAACTCATGTGGAGCAGGCCGACGCGCTGTCGGTCTACGACGAGTTCAACGGAAATACCGTCCTGAAACCCGTCGCGCTGAAGAACCTCCGTGAAAAGCGCCGACCGACGAAAGCTACCAGGAACGCTCCTTTCGGAGCTGATCGTCGGGGGGAGTGGATCATTGTCTTCTATAGATTTCCAAACTTTTTTCGGCCAATTGCGGGGAAAGTCGACGCACAATGCGTACGCGCTGGTGGCGGAGTAGCCGTCACTGGCCAGCTCGACATGTTTGTTGCTAAACCGGTCGTAACCCACCAGCTGGGCCGCATCGTTGGGAATGATCTGCTGAGCCTGGCGGAGGTGCTCTCGAATAAAATTGCGCTCCCGATGACCTACCTGAGCGGTGGGAATGGGCGGTACCGTGCCCAATGCCGTCGCTGCATGTTGAGAACCGGGCCCTGGCCTTCCGCCTGAACGCGCCGGGCTTGCCTCACTGGCACCTCGATCCCTTGCGGGTTCGGCAACGTCAACCTTGCTCATTGTTGGACCTCTCGGAGACTGGCGGCGGCGGCAGCTCAAAAGCGCTGATCAGAGAGTAACATTCCAAGGTTTCGGCTGACCGTTTTTCCGTCGGCTAGGCGAGAATGGCCTCAACTTCGGCGCGGGTGGGCATCGAGCTGGTGGCTCCGGCGCGGGTAACCGCTACCGACGAGGCGACGGTGGCGTAGCGCACGGCCTCGACCATGTTGTCGGGGGTGAGCGACGTACCGCGTGCACGACCCGCTGCCAGCTGGGCAACAAGCGCCCCGACGAAGGTGTCACCGGCCGCCGTGGTGTCCACTGCCGTAACCGGCCGAGCCGGTGCAAGGCCGAGGGCTTCGCCATTGAAGGCAACCACGGACCCCTCCGAGCCCAGCGTCACAATCGCCCAGGTACCGCCGGCACTCAGCACTTCGGCCGCGCGCACGGGGTCGGTCTCACCCGTGAGCTCGGCAGCCTCACCCTGGTTCGGCACCACCAAGTCAACCGAGGCCAAGAAACCTGCGGGCAACGGCACCACCGGCGCCGGGGTGAGCACGGTGAACACCCCGCTCGCCCGGGCGGTGGCGATCCCCTCGACCAGCGCCGCGATGGGCAGTTCGCACTGCATCACCAAAAACGCCGACTCGGCAATCACTGCGCGTGCTGCCGAACTAAGGGTAGTAACGGTCGCGTTGGCTCCCGACACGACCACGATCGAGTTCTCTCCACTATCAACAACCGAGATATGGGCCGTGCCGGTCGGGGCATCCACTGTGGCCAATTCGGTCGAGCGGATTCCTTCCTTCGCCAGCAGAGCGTGCAGTTCGGCCCCGTAGGCATCTGCTCCCACCGCTCCCAGAAAGCTCACGGTCGCTCCCAGACGCGCCGCTGCAACGGCCTGGTTGAGGCCCTTACCGCCGGGAACGGTCGTGAAACCAGACCCAAAAATCGTTTCGCCGGGCAGGGGAAGCCGGGCCTGTCTTACGACAAGATCCATGTTGGCGCTTCCGAGTACCGCAATTGTGTTCATAGAGCCAGTCTCCCATCAGCTCATGGGACAATAAAACGGTGAGTTCTTCCGAGCAGCCCCAGAACCCGTCGATCAACAATAACGACGACAGGACGAACGCCGATGAGGCTGTGTTGGCCGAGACTACCGTCACCGTTCACCGGGCGCCCCGCTATCGCAATTTCATGTTGCTCGGAGCAGTGCTCGGAGTCTTTTCGGCATTTGCCTTTACGCTCGCCTTTCCCGAGAACGCTGAATATGATCGTGCCCAGATCTTTGGCTTTCTATTGCTGGGCGGGGTCGCCATTGGTGCCACTCTCGGCGCCGGAGTAGCGCTCATCATTGACCGCATAATTGGTCGATCGCACACCACGGTCGTCGCCGATAGACTGGGCAGGAACGAAGCACGCGCTGCTGAGCCTGGCTCCGGCATTCCCAAAGATGATTTTCACGAGTTCAACGAGAAGTAAAGAGGCTGCGGCTTGCCCGGTGGCGACGGACTGTTAAATCACGATCTTCTGCAGAACGAGAAGGGCCCACAGGATGCCTGTGGCGTCTTCGGTGTGTGGGCTCCCGGTGAGGAGGTAGCCAAACTCAGCTACTTCGGGCTCTACGCCCTGCAGCACCGCGGTCAGGAATCGGCCGGTATCGCCACAAGTGACGGTAGCAAGATTCTCATTTACAAAGACATGGGCCTGGTCTCGCAGGTCTTCAATGAGGCCTCGCTGAGCACCCTGCTCGGGCACATTGCCGTGGGGCACACCCGCTACTCCACAACCGGTTCCTCGAGCTGGCAGAATGCTCAGCCAACGCTGGGCCGCACCTCCAGCGGAACGGTGGCCCTCGGCCACAACGGCAACCTCACCAACACGGCCGAGTTGCTGCAACTTGTGCGTGAACGGTACCCGCAAGTCGACGGAGAGCTCGCGCGCGGCAATACGACCGACACCGCTGTGATCACCGCGCTTTTCACCGGGGACCTCGACCACACCCTCGAAGCCACGGCGCTGGAGGTATTGCCGCGCCTTCGCGGTGCCTACTGCCTCGTCTTCATGGACGAGACCACGCTGTACGCTGCCCGCGACCCGCAGGGGGTGCGTCCGCTGGTGCTCGGCCGCCTCGAACGCGGCTGGGTCGTTGCCTCCGAAACGGCGGCCTTGGACATTGTGGGTGCCAGTTTCGTTCGCGAGGTTGAACCCGGCGAGCTCATCACCATCGACGAAAACGGGTTGCGTACGCAGCGCTTCGCGAAGGCCGATCCCAAGGGCTGTGTCTTCGAATACGTTTATCTTGCCCGGCCCGACACCACCATTGCCGGTCGCGGCGTTCACGAGGCCCGGGTAGAGATGGGAAGAAAGTTGGCCGCTGAGCATCCGGTGGAGGCCGACCTCGTCATTCCCACGCCCGAATCCGGCACCCCGGCAGCAATTGGCTACGCACAGGCGTCGGGCATTCCGTTCGGGCAGGGACTGGTCAAGAATTCTTATGTCGGTCGCACCTTCATCGCCCCATCGCAAACTATTCGCCAACGCGGCATCCGCCTCAAGCTGAACCCGCTCAAAAACGTTATTAAAGGTAAACGCCTGATTGTGGTCGACGACTCGATCGTGCGCGGCAACACCCAGCGCGCTCTCGTGAGTATGCTGCGCGAGGCGGGGGCTGCCGAAGTGCACGTGCGCATTTCGAGCCCGCCCATCACCTGGCCGTGTTTTTACGGTATCGACTTTGCCAGCCGCGCCGAACTGGTCGCGACGGGCCTCGAAATCGACGAGGTGCGCCAGTCGATCGGTGCCGACAGCCTCGGCTATCTTTCTCAAGACGGCATGATCGAGGCCACCGAGCAGCCCCGTGAGCGCCTCTGCACCGCGTGTTTCACGGGCGTCTACCCCATTGCGCTGCCGGAATCGCAGCACCTCGGCAAGAATCTGCTGGAGCGGCCAGCATCAAATGGATGCGACCCCGGCCCCGATGCAGACCTGGAAGCCGTACTCGCCCCCGCAGCACGCAAAGTAGAAGCCCTCGCCCGCCTGGGCCAGGTGCCATTTGGTGACCCGGGAAGACCAGAATGAGCAACACGTCCACAACTTCCCACGACTCCTATGCAGCAGCCGGAGTCGACACTCACGCCGGCGACCTCGCCGTCGAACTTATGAAGTCTGCCGTGTCAGACACTCACGGTCCCGAAGTGTGGGGCGGTGTGGGTGGCTTCGCGGGACTCTTCGATGTGTCGTTCCTGACCCAATATCGGCAGCCCCTCTTGGCGACCTCGACCGATGGCGTTGGCACCAAGGTTGCCATCGCTCAGGCCATCGACAAGCACGACACCATCGGGCAAGACCTGGTGGG
>Ga0307486_1001629_pt1 | contig 16748 bp, 8 predicted proteins | sample CBIW02metaG_FD_203663 | JGI IMG/M metagenome (GOLD analysis project Ga0307486, IMG submission 203663) | Sea-ice brine microbial communities from Beaufort Sea near Barrow, Alaska, United States - CBIW 0.2 | ecosystem: Environmental > Aquatic > Marine > Coastal | place: USA: Alaska | collected... | reverse complement strand
TGTGTCTGCCAGGGTGGGCTGTTTCTGTAGTTTCATACAGTAAAAATATGACTTAAATATCTGAAAAACAAGAATTTAAACTCTTTTTTGATGCTCATTTATTTAGTTTTACCTTGCAACGGTCTTGACCCTTTTTAAAATTTTAAAAAACGGCTGTATTAATGTAAGGAGTGTTCTTTTTCATGCGGAGGAAGAATGTATTGTCACATCGAGTTTCCCGATTTTTCTTCGGGAAGTATCGAGATGCGGTCTGTAGTTCAAATGTTCCTTGTTTTAAAAAAGACTTCTCGATACTTTTTTCAATCCGCTCCCGCTTCTTAAAAAAAACTCGAAGTGACTAAGCGTTCAAGATCAAGATCCTTTTAAAAATTATAAAAAAAACGATATGAATTTTAATCATATGATAAACAAATAGATAATAAATAACGTCAAGGATAGCGCAGTCGAGAAGCTTTTTGTTTTCATTCGACTATGCTCGGGATCACAAGAAGCTATGTTTAGACAAAAAGCCGATATACAAAAAAAATATTGTCGATTCGTTATTGCATGTAATTATAGACCCCGCAAGGCAATATCTAACTGCCGGCAAAGCAATTGTATTCTCTTATCTCCACAAAAAAGCAGCTCTGTCGAGATTAAATAACATTGCAACGATAAGCGGATATACCAATTAATCTTTCAGTTTTTTGCTGATCTGTACCTGTAGCTCACTTTTTTTCAATTGCGAATTTAACTGTTTGACCTCCACATCCAAGAATTTCTTGAATTTGGCATCCACATCTTTTAAACGTTCATTGAAAATGGCATACACCTCTCTTTGCTGATCCGTAGGTTTAAAGTCGGCTCCAAAACCTCCAATATCACTGGCCAGGGCACTCAACCGTCCATAGAGTTTCATTGGGGAGCGGAAGGCATCTTCACGTGCTCCCGTTAAATGGATGTCATAGAGGGAACCTGAAATGGACGTTGCTAAAACACTTAGTTCTTCCGCCTTTTTAAGGTCGTTTTTACTGCTCAATTTTGGGATAATTTCGTTCAATTCCCCCCTTATGGTTTCCAGATCATTGATCATGGTAACGGCAAGGTTCATGGCATCGCGCAGTTCCAAGGAAAAGGCTACCTGTTCTTTTAGCTCTTCTAAAGTACCTTCAGTGCTTGGATCCTTTAAAACCTCTACTTCCCTTAAAAACTCTTGTTCGCCAACAATCAGTTTCACCTTATAGTTCTCTGGCACCACCCGCGGACCGAATTGCCCGCGCAATAAATCTAAATCCCAAGTCACTAAAGGACGCCAACCTTCTCCGTTAAGTTGTACCCACGGTCTACCGGGAGGTGCTGTCTGTAATTTTGGCTTATAGGTAGGTTCGTATCTTAAATCCCACATTACCCTATTGATGCCCGCACCTTTTTTGCCTTCCAAAGTTCTGATTATTTCATCGTTGGCAGTCAAAATCTGGACCTCCACTTTTTGATCTGTACTATCCTTGAGGTAATAATTAATATCCGCTCCATACTCCGGATTGGTACCCGAGTTCAAACTTGGACCATCCGTTTTTATACTTTGCTGGTCAATAAATCTATAGGCAGGCCGCAAACTGAACAAATGTGCCGTTTTATTCTTTACATCCGAATTGAATTCACGAAGTGGCGCGACATTATCCATAATATAATATCCACGACCATAGGTGCCTATTACCAGATCATCGAATCGTTCCTGAATTTCAAGCCAATACACAGGTGCTGGAGGTAGATTGTTCCTCAAGCGCACCCAGTTCTCTCCATCGTCATGACTTATATAAAGCCCATTATCCACTCCTAGATACAACATACCCTCTTTTTTAGGATCTTCCTTGATAATATGGGCAAAACTATGTACTGATTTAGGAACGGCGCTACTGATCAGCTTCCAAGTTTTTCCATAGTCTTCCGTTTTATAGATATACGCATCAAAATCACCCATTTGGTGCAGGTCTACCGATATATAGGCGGCGCCTTTCTTGTAACGGGATACTTCAATATTACTAATGGTTCCCCATTTGGGCAGATCTTTAATGTTCCCTGTAACATTAGTCCAATTCTTACCGCCATCTGTGGTCAACTGAACCTGGCCGTCATTACTGCCCGTCCATAGGAGCCCGGGTTCCAGTTTTGATTCCACGATACTGAACAGTACCGAGCCGTCAAAAGTCATAAGATTATCCACTGCGATATCTCCGGAATTTTTTTGGTGTGTTTTATCGTTCAAGGTCAGATCTGGACTGATTACTTGCCAGCTTTGACCACCATCATCGCTTTTATGCACATACTGGCTCCCCACATATACCCTATGTTCGGTATGGGGTGAGAAAGCCAAGGGAAAATTCCAGTGCCAACGGTATTTCAGCTTGCCCGGCTCCCATCCATAACCAGCCTCTGGCCAGACCCGCACATCTTGGGCGTGACCTGTTTTGGCATTATACCGCTGTAAACCACCGTCGTAGCAACCCGACCAAACAATATCATTATCAAACGGATCAGGTTGGGCGAAACCACTCTCGCAACCTCCCACCCCTTTCCACAGTCCCAAGGGAATATAACCTTGCCTACTGTTACTGGGTCCTTTATATGAATAACCATCCTGGCGGTTGCCATATACATTGTATGGAATTTGGTCGTCTACTGCAACATGGTACATCTGGGCAATGGGCAGAACAACTCGCTGAAAGGTCTCCCCGTGGTTCATGCTGATACTCGCTCCGCCATCGTGAGCAACCATTAAGCGATCTGCATTGGTGGGATCTACCCAAATATCGTGGTTGTCGCCCCCGGCGGAATAGCCACTTTTTATAGTTTTCCCGCCATCTTTAGAAATACTGAATTTGACGCTGGCAAAGTAGAGCTCGTTCGGATCGGCTGTAGAAACCGCCATACGCGTATAATAAGGAGCACGTTCCGCAATGTCATGATTATGTGTCTGTAATGTCCAAGTATTACCAAAATTCTCAGAGCGATAAAGCACCGGACTATCAATTTCAAAAAGGGCATACACAATATTGGGTTCAGAAGGGGAAATAGCAACCGCTGTTTTACCCACAGGATCATTCGCGCCTCCCGGAAGTCCTTTTTCAGAAAGTGGTTCCCAAGTTTCACCACCATCCGTAGTTCTATAGACACCACCGCCCGGCCCTCCACTGTTCAACCCCCAAGTATTAATGTGTATCGACCACATGCCGACTAAAAGTCGGTCAGGATTTTTGGGGTCGATGGCCAGTTCGGCAGCACCAGTGTTTTCATCAACAAAAAAAATACGTTTCCAATTCTTCCCACCATCCACGGTCTTATAAACACCGCGTTCTTGTTGGGGACCATAAGTATGTCCCAATGCTGCTGCATATACAATATCTGGGTTTGTGGGATGCACAATGACACGACCTATGCGACCTGTTTTTTCAAGACCCATATTTTTCCAGGTCTTCCCGGCATCCTCAGATTTATAGATCCCATCGCCCATGGCAAGGGCAGGCCTAATTATAAAGGTTTCCCCTGTTCCCACCCAAACAATATCGGGATTGGTGGGAGTAATTGCCAAGGAGCCAACGGAAGAAACATCCTGATCATCAAAAATAGGCTTCCAAGTAACGCCAGCATCCTTGGTTTTCCATAATCCACCAGAGGCTGCACCGATATACGTAACCATTGGATCTCCGGGCACACCCGCTATGGCGATGGTTCGATTACCTTCGGGTCCAATAAAACGAAATTTTAGATTGTCAAAAACGGAGGCATCGGTCTGGGCAAAAACGTAAGAGAAGGCTAGAAAAAATAATGAATTCAATAATAGCTTAATTTTCATGGTGTTTGGCTTCAAAGTTGAAGCTCACAAGTTAGCCAATTAGTCGATAAAAATGGTTTTGTGAGTTTATGTAATCCTTGCAATTAACTGTCTTAATCTTTGAGAGAATATAGCTATCCGTAAATTTATTGTAAATCATAAAATATTGAACACTAACAATTGATGAGCTAGTTAAAATAACCTCCATACGGCGGATGAAAGTGAGTAAAGCAACAATATGTAGTACAACTTCATTTTGTGTATCGGTTCTGCATTTCTATCTATAGTGAGCATCGCGTTTTAATTTAAAACAGTCATATATTTTTGATGACATAGCAAATCCCATACCTTTTCCCTTTGCTATGATTAAGGATTAATTTTCAGTTTTTTTAAGTTTCAATACAAGTTTATAGCCTTTTTTTTTGCAGCAACTTCAAAATATACATGATCTACCAGTTGTGCCATATTCTTTTTAAGAAGAAGTTTTTCAGGCGCTCATTTTTTTGGAGTGCCATTACGAAGGCAAACCTCCATCTGCTGATCGATAGGGGAAGGTTCAGATTCTTAGGGCTTCCCATAAAGATAAGGGGCGGGACGGAATTACCGATCCGGGCGGTAGCGGTAATTGAAAATTAGCCAAAGATCATTCTTCTCGGTTTTCCGACCTCCCATCCCATTGTTGCTTTTATATTGGGGACTTAGGTATTGTTTAAATAAACTTTAAGAAAGTAGTCTCATGAAGACTCGATCTCATTGTACCTGGATCTTCCAAGTCCGTTTTGTGCTCACTTGCACCAGACGCATCCATTATTGTTTGGGAGATCGAAGATGGATAAAACAATCTTTTTTATATTGAAGAGGCGTAGATTTTTTTATTTTTTTAAATTGACGATAAAAATTTGATAAATTATTAAATCCGGTTTTATATGCTATAGTGTCAATATTGAAATTATCGTCAATTAATAATCTACAGGCATTGGATATCCTTATCTCTATAAGAAAATCTGTAAATGTCTTTTTTGTTATTAATTTGAAACTTCTGCAAAATGACGTTACACTCATGTTTGCCAAACCTGCAATTTGCTTCAAGGTAATTTCCTGCCGATAGTTCTCTAAAGTATATGAATAAATTTTATCGAACATAGCCATTTCAGAATCATTTTTTGGATAATTATTGGAAAAGTCTGAAATCGAATATTTTTCCGCTTGGATTAATTCTTTAATAATAGTTAAGAAGAAAATGAGCTTATCTACCCCCTTTGAATTAAGTGTTTGATGTAATAGCTGAGAGATAACGGATTTGGAAGCCCCCTTGATAATAAAACCCTTTTTTGCTGCTTCAAAAAAGTAATTTATTGATGAAGCTTCCGGAATATTCAAAAAATCGTAACCAAAACAGCTCGGTAGAAAATGGAGAACTATAGCATCAACATGTAGATCAGAGGTACTTCGAAAATAATCCTCCTTGCATCGCCATGTATGGGGAAGGTTTTGACCTAAGAAGATCATATCACCACCTGAAAAATTATTGATATTATCCCCAATAAACTGTATCCCTTCCCCTTCAATGATATAATGCAGCTCCAGTTCCGGATGATAATGCCAAACAGATTCAAAATGAGGTTTAATGTCCCGTCTAATGCTAAATGAATTATCTGATTCTATAGGTACCTTATGAAAGTGGGGTTTCATATTATTAATCACATATAATTAAATAAAATTGGTAATAAAGTATAGTAATTTGCTAAATATTAAGAAATAAATATAAGATATTTTATGGAAATTTGAAAATCAATAAAATGATGTTTTTATATTTTGACAAAAAATAGACGATTACAGCTCATTAATCTTCAAATTTTATGAAACTAATTTAATAATTGATATAGAAAGATTTTAATTTTTAAATGGGTTGATTGTACTCAATTACCATTTAAAATTTACATTTTGAAAAAAAACTCAATCGTTGTAGCTAATTAACCTATCCCATTATGAATAAATTATACCTAATACTTTTTATCTTTTTTTCTATATCAGGCTTCTCTCAAAAGGTAATTACTGGCACTGTCGTCAGCTCAGACATGCCTGATGGAATTCCTGGGGTCAGCGTTACCGTAAAAGGAGGGAATAATGGAACCATAACTGATTTAGATGGAAACTATTCGATTGATGTCAAATCCCAAAGTTCCACTTTGATTTTTAGTTATGTTGGGTTTAAAAGTGAAGAACGCCAAACGGATAGCAGTTCAGTGATCAATGTAACACTTGAAAGTGATATCAGCGCCCTCAGTGAAGTCATCGTCGTCGGGTACGGTGAACAGAGCAGGAGAAACGTTACCGGCGCAATCTCCTCAATAGATATGTCAGATAGCGAGGCTAACATAGATATATCTCAATCGTTTTCTGGAGTTTCTGGAGTTCAGTTCAATCAAACCGGAAGGCCTGGGCAGGTTGGGAATATCCTTATTCGGGGTCAGAACTCTCTAAGTGGGGACAGCAATCCCTTGATAGTCCTCGATGGAATAATTTTTAGGGGAAGCCTAAATGATATTAACCCACAAGACATCAATTCAATGGAGATTTTGAAGGATGCAAGTTCCACGGCAATATATGGCTCTAGAGCTGCTAATGGTGTGATTTTGATAACCTCTAAAAGTGGTACGACCGCTAAACCAAAGTTCACAATAAATTTTAATGGCGGCCTTTCCGAGCCTTCCTCAAGACTAAAATTATTGAGTCCCGAAAGATATATTGAAAGAAGGCTTGATTGGAGGGAGCAATCAGGTCTTGAGGCCGACCCGGCCAACATAACAGACTATCTCTCTGAAGTGGAGTCCGAAAATTATATAAATGGTATTTCCCGAGATCCTTGGGATGAAATTTATCAACAAGGAAAAACTAGGACAATTGATCTTAGTGTTTCCGGAAGATCGGAATATATAAATTACTTCCTTTCAGCATCGCATAGTGAAGACGAGGGACTAATCTATAATGATAATTTAAAACGAAATACACTTCGTTCAAATATTGACATTCAATTAACTGATTTTCTAACTCTAGGCACAAACACCACATTTTCAAGAAGAAACCTCTCTGGAGAGAGTGCAAGCGTGAGTGATGCTTACAGAGTCAGTCCCTTTGGTAACTATTATTATGCGGACGGCTCTCCTACACAATTCCCCGTTCCTTCTGAACAGGCCGCAACAAACCCATTGAGATCGGCCTTATTGACAGATAACGATGAGATTTCCAATAATTTATTCAGCAATTTTTATGCTGAGCTTACTGCTCCCTTTCTTAAGGGGCTATCATATCGTCTGAATTTCTCTCCAAATTATATATGGAATCATGAATACAATTTTGTGAGGCAAGATGCAAATGTTGACTTTAACAACACAAGCGGAAGTAAATATAACGAACAGACCTACAACTGGTTCCTAGAAAATATTCTAAAATACAATACCAATATTGGTGAAGACCACAATATCGACCTAACCCTCCTGTTTAGTCGAAACCATACCGATTTTGAAAGTACTACAGCTTCCGCACAACGTTTTTCACCAGATGTTTTGGGATACAATAGTCTTGGACTGGGCAGTTCCCCTGCTATTTCATCACTGGCCCGGGTATCTGAGGGGGTTTCTTATATGGCGCGTCTGAACTACCGTTTCATGAACAGGTACTTACTAACCTTTACTTCGAGAAGAGATGGAAGTTCTGTTTTTGCCTCCAACAATAAATACGCGACCTTTCCTTCCGGTGCGTTGGCATGGATCCTTTCGGAAGAGGACTTTATTAAAAATCTTAGTTTTGTTGACCTGCTGAAATTTAGGGTATCCTATGGGGCGGTAGGGAACCAGGCCATCGATCCCTATCAATCATTGACACTTTCTGGGACAGAACGTTACGTTTTTGGCAATGGAGGGACAAGTGAAATAGGGGTTATAACCTCTTCTTTGGGAAATAATGACTTAAAATGGGAAACAACATATACCGCTAATATCGGGGTGGATTTTGAAGCCTTCGAAAGAAAGTTAAGTGGCTCGGTGGAATATTATAACAGTAGGACCGAAGATTTGCTGGTACGTCAAACGATCCCCGTAGCGAATGGATACAATAGTGTGCTGACCAATATAGGGCAGGTGAACAATCAGGGAATCGAGGTTGTCCTAAACTCAACAAACATCGATAAAGGTTCCTTCAATTGGAGTACAAACCTTAGCTTTTCCTATAATAAAAATGAAATCGTACACCTTTTTGGGACTGACATAAACGGGGATGGGGTTGAAGATGATGACGTCTCTAACTCTTGGTTTATAGGCGAACCCATACAGTCATTTTATGATTACGAGTTTGACGGAATTTATCAGGAGGGGGACACCGATATACCAGAGGGATCAGAACCAGGATTTGTCAGGGTAAAGGATTTAGATGGAGATGGGAACATTACCGCAGCAGATAGGACTGTAGTTGGCTCTGGCGGGAGCCCTAGATATCAATTCAGCTTGACCAACAATTTCAGCTATAAGAATATTACACTTTCATTTTTCATCAACGCCATGCAGGGCTGGGAAGCGCCATTCAATCTGATCAACTCACTTGTTCCTGGAAGGAGCCTAAATCAACTGGACTCCGGCTGGTGGACAAGCGAAAACCAGTCCAATAGCAGGCCATCGTTGACATATTCAAATCCATTGGCGACAAATTTTTATATTAGTCGAAATTTTGTAAGAATTCAGGACGTGACCTTAGGATATAATTTTGACGGTACTATTTTAAATTCTTTAAAAATTTCAAGATTAAGGGTCTATATCAACGCTAAAAACCTATATACGTTTACGGACTGGCTTGGCCCTGATCCAGAAAATGGGGGGTCATATCTAAGTGTTCAGGGCAGTGATGACCTCTATCCTATCCCCCGAACAATTTCCCTAGGCTTGAATGTATCATTTTAAATAAACATCTATGTATACTTTAAAAACATTTTCCTCAATAAAAAGGACATTAATACTTTTTACATTATTGTCCATTGTGGGCTGTAAGGACGATTATCTTGACGAAGAGCCGCTATCTTCATTAAGTGCCGACAATACGCTGGTTTCCCCTGAAGGTTTTGAAAAATATCTCAATGGCCTATACTGGGCCGCACGTGCGGAATATTCACAGAACGACAATCTCTTCTTTATAACCAATTTCCCGGGAACTGACGTGGGTGAGGATGCCGGAGCCGAGTATTTTACGTACCGGAACTGGGTATCGTATCTTACCCCAATAAATTCCGAAGTGAACACCAATTGGGATTGGGCATATTCTAAGATGCTGCCACAGGCAAATACCATTATTGTATATGCCAATAAACCTGAAAATAAAGATATTTGGCAAAACGAATCAGAAAGAAATGCAGTAATTGCCCAAGCTCGGTTTTTTAGGGGCTATGCCTATAATTTTTTGGCAAACCTTTATGGAGGTGTCCCCATTGTTGATACAATAAGTTCTGCTCCAAAATTTGATTACGTAAGGTCATCCAGGGAAGAGGTCTATGAGTTTGCGAAGCAGGATTTAGAGTTTGCAGCAAAATGGTTGGTTTCCGTCAATGATGTGGGCCAAGATGGTAAATTGACGAGTGCAGTTGCGAATCACCTCTTAACGGAGGTCTATATAAGCCTTGGAGAATATAATAATGCCATTAAAAGTGCTTCGTTGGTCATAGAATCAGGTAATTATGAATTAATGACCACAAGATTTGGAGAACATCAAGATGAACCCGGGGATGTTTTTTCCGATTTATTCATTGATGGTAACCAAAATAGAAGTTCGGGAAATCTGGAGTCTCTTTTTGTGTGGCAATTTGAAGAGTTTACCGAAGGGGGGGCGGGTTCCACTAACGGGAACACTTCAATACGTAACCTGGGGCCCTTCTTAACCAAGATAGTGAGTCCTGACGGTTTTCCCAATATTCCTACAGATGAGCTGGGTCGTGGAGTGGGCAGGGTCAGGGGTACAAATTATGCACTTTACCATGTATGGGATGACACTCTTGACATGCGTAACTCGGAATATAACTTCAGAAGGGATTTTTATTATAACAATCCATCTTCCAGTTTCTTCGGACAACTAATCGAAAAAAGCGACAGGGCTGAAGATAGCCTAAGGAATATATATCCTTATCCAAGAAAGATTGAGGGAAACCCTTGGAACGATAATAATGCTTCTGGTAGAGTGACTAACGATGTATATGTGTATAGGCTGGCAGAAACTTATTTACTCCGAGCAGAGGCTTTTTTTAGAAAAGGTGATCTTGAAAGTGCAGCCGCCGACATCAACATCCTAAGAATGAGGGCCAATGCATCTCCGGTCTCCCCAAGAGACATTTCACTCGATTATATCTTGGATGAACGAACAAGGGAACTCCTCTTTGAAGAGCCAAGGCGAAAAACTCTGATCAGAATGGGAAATCTGGTAGAACGGGTAAGGGAATATGGTTTATTGCAGAGTTCGAGAAATACGATTCAGGATTATCATGCGCTGTGGCCTATACCTCAAACAGCAATCGATGCGAATCTGGGAGCGGATTTAGAGCAAAATCCTGGATATTGAGAAAAGTTGATTTCTGATAACTAAATGAAATTTTATGAAAAAAATTGGAATATTATTAATGATAATTGCAAGTGCAAATAATTTTTATAGCCAAAATGATATAAAAACACCAAACGATGTAACCGGAAAATATTTTATACCTCCATTGGAAAAAATTGGGGCAAGCGCTCTTTTGAATAGGGAGTTTGTTTATCCATTGGATAATAAGCCAACTGCTCAGGCACATGCCTCGACAATTGTTGAAACACCTACAGGCTTGGTAACGGCATTTTTCGCGGGCACACATGAAGGTCATGAAGATGTGGGCATCCGTGTTTCGAGATATCAGAACGATAAATGGACATGGCCTGTCGAGGTGGCAAACGGGTTTCAGAACGATAGCCTAAGATACCCCACTTGGAACCCTGTATTATTTAAGCCAAAAAATGGGCCTTTATTGCTATTTTATAAAGAGGGACCCAATCCCAGGGAATGGTGGGGAATGATCAAGACATCTTCAGATGATGGTAAGACCTGGTCTTATGGAAAAAGAATCGGCGAAGATAAAACCATAGGGCATTTACTGGGCCCAGTAAAAAACAAACCGGTCCAGCTAGCAGACGGTACCATTATTAGTCCTTCTAGCACGGAAATAATAGAGAATGGGGATACCCGATGGCAGATACACTTTGAAATCAGTAAAGATGGAGGGGATACTTGGCAGGTGGTGGGGCCCATCAATGACGGGAATGAATTCGATGCGATACAGCCAAGTATCCTAGAGTTTGCTGATGGAAGATTAATGATTTTGGCAAGGACCCGTCAAGATGTAATTGCTCAGTCCTGGTCAAAAGATAACGGGCAAACATGGAGCAAATTGGAAGGTCTGGATTTACCTAACCCCAATTCAGGTACCGATGCGGTTACACTTAAGGACGGAAGGCAATTACTTATATACAATCATAAGATAAAAAGGGATGGTGAACGTGGTAGAGATCTTCTAAACCTTGCCATTTCAAAAGACGGAATATCTTGGACTCCAATTATGACCATCGAAAACGAGCCGTCTGAACACGGGTATGCCTATCCTGCCATTATTCAGACATCTGATGGTATGGTACATGCAACATACACTTACAATAGAGCTGGTATAAAACATATTACCATTGATCCCAATAAATTGTAACGAGATCCTTTGTCAAGAGTATTATAATATAAAATCTCCTTTAATTTTTACATTTCAATGAAAAATATATTTCAAATTTCCATAAAAGGTATAATCCCTCCATTGATCACCCCTTTAAATGAGGATAAATCCTTGGATTGTAAAAGTTTGGACTTACTCTTGGAACATATTATACGCGGGGGTGTTCATGGTGTGTTCATCATTGGCACTACTGGTGAGAGCGCAAGTTTGAGTTTAAAGTTAAAGAAAGAATTAATTGAAGAAACCGTCAGAATTGTAAATCACCGTATCCCCGTTCTTATTGGAGTTACGGATTCTTCTTTTGATGTTTCAATGGAATTGGCAAACACGGCTTTCAAGTTTGGGGCAAACGCACTTGTTACGGCACCACCATTTTACTTCAACTTATCGCAGGAAGAATTAATAGCCTATTACAAAAACCTGGCGGACGGTTCACCATTGCCCCTATTTTTATACAATATGCCATCCCATACGAAAATCAATTTTGAAATTGATACTCTGATGGAGCTTTCCAAACACCCGAACATCATCGGTCTGAAAGACAGTTCTGGGAATGCTCCATATTTTCAGAAATTGATTTATAACTTTAGGGATAATGCCGATTTTAGACTGTTTGTAGGTCCAGAAGAAACCATTGCTGAAACCGTACTCATGGGAGGTCATGGGGGTGTCCCGGGTGGGGCAAATCTATTTCCTGCATTATATGTGGCACTATACGAAGCTGCGCTCAGAAAAGATCACGAGCGTATTTTACCACTACATAATCTTGTTATGAAAATTAGTTCTGAAATCTATGCTATAAATAGTAACCAGTCGAGCTATTTAAAAGGGTTGAAAGGTGCTCTTGCAACCTTAGGTTTATGTGAAGAATATTTGGCCGAACCATTGAGTCCATTTGCGAAAGAGGATAGGGATATTATTGCAGATAGACTACATAAACTTCAAGCTAGTTTATCAGAAATCGTTTAAAGTAGACCTTTTCTAAATTTGATTTAAAGCATCCTTATGGATCTGAAAGTTATCGATTTAATAGTTTTTATCGTTTACATGTTGGCCATTGTCATATTTGGTGTTTCTTTTTCATTCAAAAAAAGAACATCGGAGGATTATACCACTGGCGGGGGAAGGTTGCCCACGTGGACAATTGGTATGTCAATCTTTGCAACCTTTGTGAGCAGTATCAGTTTCCTGGCTCTTCCCGGTAACGCATACCTTTCCAATTGGAACGGTTTTGTTTTTAGTCTATCCATACCACTTGCCGCGGTTGTGGCTGTGGTCTATTTTGTTCCCTTGTACAGAAAAATGCAAAGTGAGTCGGCCTACTATTATCTAGAAAAAAGGTTTGGTCTATGGGCCAGGGTCTATGCCTCCATTTTTTATCTCTTAACACAGCTGGCCAGGATGGGAACCATTCTTTATCTTTTGGCACTTCCCCTTAATGTTCTGTTCGGGTGGAGCATCCCATTAATAATTTTGGTTACTGGGTTCTGTGTGATAATTTACGCAACCTTGGGTGGTATAGAAGCGGTAGTTTGGACTGATGCCATTCAAGGCATAATACTTATAATAGGTGCCGTTACGTGTTTGATAATTATCTTATTAGGGATGCCGGAGGGTCCTTGGCAAGTTTTTGAAATAGCGAGCAAATCTGATAAATTCAGTTTGGGAAGTTTTGATTTTGATTTTACCGAATCAACATTTTGGCTTATTTTAATATATGGACTTTTTATCAATATGCAAAATTTTGGTGTGGATCAAAGTTATATTCAACGTTACTTAAGTGCCAAAACGGAGAGAGAAGCCAAAAAATCAACTCTTTTCGGAAGTCTTTTATATATTCCTGTTTCTTTACTTTTCTTCTTTATAGGAACTGCGCTCTATTCATATTATCAAGCTATGCCAGAGTTATTGCCCTCCAATCTTCAGGGCGCAGAAAATGCAGATAAAATTTTTCCCTATTTTATCGTTACGGCATTGCCTACTGGAATTACCGGATTACTAATAGCCTCAATATTTGCGGCAGGGATGAGTACCATTTCCACTAGCATCAACAGTTCGGCTACGGTAATCCTATCAGATCATTATAAGAGATATCTGAAGAAAGATCCATCGCAAAAAGAGTGCATGCGTGTCTTAATAATAGCATCATTTATAATGGGTGGCTTGGGACTTGCGGTAGGTTTGGCACTAAATGGGGTTGAAAGCGCCCTGGATGCCTGGTGGGCATTGGCGTCCATTTTCAGTGGGGGTATATTGGGGCTCTTCCTACTCGGATTCACTTCTAGGAGAGCCAAAAGCCCTCAAGCGGCAATTGGTGTGCTCTGTGGGATTCTTGTCATTTCCTGGATGAGCCTCTCCCCCATTTTGTTTACGGGGTCATTAAGTAAATATGGCAGCCCATTCCACACAAACCTGACAGTTGTTTTGGGAACTGTAACTATCCTCATTGTAGGATTCGTACTATCATTTTTCTTTAGAAATAAAAAACTCCCAGTAGAAAATAAGATCAATTGAAAGTGATCGGTTTTACCAGAACAGAAATTGTCAAATCTAAAAAAATCTATAAAATGAAAAAGACCGACGAATATCCGAAAATAGGAATAAGGCCCATTATTGATGGCCGGTTGGGGGGCGTACGAGAATCGCTTGAGGAAATCACCATGAACATGGCCAAAAATGTGGCAGAACTGTTCAAAAATGAACTCAGATACCCAAATGGGGAGGCCTTTGAATGCGTCATTGCAGATAGCTGTATAGGCGGGGTAAAAGAGGCCACCGAATGCGAGAAAAAGTTCAGGGCCCAGGGCGTGGGGGTGTCCCTATCTGTGACCCCCTGCTGGGCCTACGGCACCGAGACGATGGATGTGGACCCGCACCTACCCAAGGCCATCTGGGGCTTCAACAGTACCCAGCGCCCCGGGGCAGTGTATCTGGCGGCCACACTTGCCGCCCACAACCAGAAGGGACTGCCCGCATTTGGTATCTATGGACGTGATGTGCAGGACATGGATGACCAGACGATTACTCAGGACGTGCAGCAAAAACTGCTCGGTTTTGCCCGGTCGGGTATGGCCGTTGCCATCATGCGCGGCAGGTCCTACCTGTCCATAGGCAGCGTTTCAATGGGTATCGTGGGATCTGCGGTAGATCCCGATTTCTTTCAAACGTACCTTGGGATGCGCAATGAATATGTGGATTCTTCCGAAGTACTGCGCCGTGTGCAACAGGAGATTTATGATAGGGATGAATATGAAAAGGCGCTGGACTGGACCAAAGAGAACTGTTCCGAAGGAAAGGATTATAATGAAAGTAACAAACAACGGTCTAAAAAAGAAAAAGATGAAGATTGGGGGTTTGTGGTAAAAATGACCCTGATCATCCGCGACCTGATGGTGGGCAATGATAAACTGAAAGAAAAAGGTTTCGGGGAGGAAGCCTTTGGACATAACGCGATCGTTTCCGGTTTTCAGGGACAGCGCCAGTGGACGGACTTTATGCCCAATGGCGATTTCTCCGAGGCGATCCTGAACTCTTCCTTTGACTGGAACGGGATACGCGCCCCATTTATGGTGGCTACTGAGAACGATTCACTCAACGGGGTTTCAATGCTGTTCAATTACCTGCTCACCAATACCGCACAGATCTTTGCAGATGTGCGCACCTACTGGAGCCCGGGAGCCGTGGAGAATGCCACGGGCTGGATACCGGAAGATAGGGGCCAAAACGGATTCATACACTTGATCAATTCGGGTTCAGCTACCCTAGACGGTGGCGGACGGCAGACCCAAAATAGCAAGCCGGTCATGAAACCCTTCTGGGAGATCACAGAAGGGGATGTGGACGCTTCCCTGAAGGCTACCACCTGGCACCCTGCCGATCTGGGTTACTTCCGAGGTGGCGGATTTTCCTCAAAGTTTGTAACCAAAGGGGGAATGCCATTGACCATGTGCCGCATCAACCTCGTAAGAGGACTGGGACCCGTGCTTCAGATTGCCGAAGGGTGGAGCATTGATATTCCAAAAGCGGTGCACGATCAATTGGACGAAAGGACCAATATCACTTGGCCCACGACCTGGTTTGTGCCCAGGGTAACCGGTGAGGGTGCCTTTGCCGATGTCTATACTGTGATGAACAACTGGGGCTCCAACCACGGGGCCATAAGTTACGGCCATATAGGCGCAGATCTGATAACCTTGGCATCGATGTTGAGGATCCCTGTCTGCATGCATAATATAGATGCCGAAAACATATTCAGGCCTACGGCGTGGAATTCTTTCGGGACGCAAAAGGAAGGGGCTGATTTTCGTGCCTGTGAAAGTTACGGACCGTTGTATAAATAAAAATCACAGATCTTTAAAAAAGCTTTGATTGAACTTTAATCAAATTACAACATTTGAAAACTAGACGAATGTTTGATTCCTCTAGTTTTCAAATGCGCCCTAGCGGAAGCTGCGGCATTTTACTAATTCTTTATTGACTTCCCCCCCCATAGAACTGGACCATTTGAAAGTATAGTTTTCCGAACCTATATCTGAACTTTTCTGTTATTGGAGGATGGATGCTTTTTAAGGGTCGGTTAATTAAACCCTGAAAATATAGCGGACACCATGTGAGATAATGTCATTTGAAATCATTTAATGATAGCGCAAGAAAATATCGGGATCAAGGCTTAAAAATATGCAAAGTGGTGCTGAATTCGGTGATAAAGGACAACTTGTCAATTTAAACATTTGTATTTCAGCGTTTTAAAGTCATAGTTTCAGTTCCTCTTTCTCCGCTGAAAATGATGTCAAATGATATCAAAAGCCCACAAACAAAATGTTTGTGGGCTTTTTTTATTTTCCTATGACATCGTTTGATGCCAAATGATGTCACAAAAAAAGTGCTAGATTCGGTGCTGAAATCCTGGACTAAAAATTAGCACCAAGTTGGATTTATTTTTCCCTTGATAGCGTAATTTATCCAATTGGAAAATCTCTGAATGGCAAGTTTGTCTAACAATCAATTTGTCGTTTTCGTCGCAGTACCTATTCTCGAGACTAGTTATTCCTCCTCCAGTGAAAAGCGTATAAAATATATCCTATTTTCAGGATACCATCCAGAGAGCCCTTTAAGGATTTCGGCTATTGGTAAAATGAACTTTATATCTGGTAGGAT
>Ga0307486_1001628_pt1 | contig 16753 bp, 17 predicted proteins | sample CBIW02metaG_FD_203663 | JGI IMG/M metagenome (GOLD analysis project Ga0307486, IMG submission 203663) | Sea-ice brine microbial communities from Beaufort Sea near Barrow, Alaska, United States - CBIW 0.2 | ecosystem: Environmental > Aquatic > Marine > Coastal | place: USA: Alaska | collected... | reverse complement strand
GAAATGATAATTTTGATAAATACTTTAAAATACAACTCGTTTAGGTTACAGTTAAATTCGTAGTAGAACTATTAATTTTTAGAAGGATTAAAATTGATTACCCACAGTATTTCATATAGAGCCAAAAATTTCAGTGTGTTTTTCATTATTTTAGTGAGTTCTTCTTGATCAATATCCTCCATTTTTTTGATGTAAATACAGGACTTTCCTTTTCTGAATTTTCCGAGATTTTCTAACAAGTATTCATCGTTCACTTCTCCAGAATATACATACAAGGAAATCTCATATTTACGCGGAGAAAAACCAAGTAATGGCGCGTCTCCTTCATGTCCACTTGCATATTTGTAATGGTAAGAACCAAAACCAATGATTGTTGGTCCCCACATTTTTGGTTCGCAACCTGTCATTTCTTTCATCAATTTTATGAGTTCAAAACTGTCCTTTTTCTTTTGTTCTGTATTTGCAAATGACTCTATAAACCCTTCTACATTTTGCTCAGTTTCTTGCGTTTTATTTTTCGCCATTTTACCTGTGTTGATCAATTAAAATATTATTACCATCTGGATCCGTTAAGGTGATATGTTCTGGACCTGTTGTTTTTTCATCTGCTGCTCTTGATAGATTAATCCCTAGGTTCTTCAAATGTTCTTGAATCACTCGCACATCGTCATAGTTTTCAACACTTTGTGCATCACCATCCCAGCCTGGATTAAATGTAATTATGTTCTCTTCAAACATACCTTGAAAAAGACCAATCACAGCGTTATCATTTTTAAGCACAACCCAATTTTGATCGATATTCCCTCCTTTATATTTAAAGCCTAATTTTTCATAGAATTCTTTTGACTTATTTATATCTTTTACGGCTAAACTAATTGAAAACGCTCCTAATTTCATAATTTAATTACTTTCTATTATTGTTTTTAATTTATCCAATCCTACTTGAATATTGTCTCTAATCATCTCTTCAAAGTTCATGAAAAGTAACATTAAATTCATTAGCTAATCCATTTCTCAATTAAATCCCCATTTCACTTTTCTTTCATCCTCACTAAACGCCAAACTGCATCAAATGATGGTCAAGGTGTTTGCTAAACATATTGTTCCATTCTAGCTTTGTCAATTTTCCAAATGAATGAGATTCTTTTCCATCGAAATAATTTTCTCCTAGTTCTTGTGTCTTTTTAATGTAACTCACTAAACGCTCCTTTTCAGCATCAAATTTTCTGCTGTCTTTAATAATAAATTCAGGTGCAGTTTGTCCATTGTGTCTATAAGGTTTTTCATTGACAACCATTTTTTTCACAAAGAGTTTAAGCAGTATCTTTTTGAAGCCTTTTGGTTGAGGATGAATGGAATCATAAACCATTCCATAAGTTACATTGCAATGCGCCAACATTTGCTCAACATTCATTTTTCCCCAATTGGGTTTTGAAGTTGCAGTTAGTTTTTCGATTCGACTAACGAATTCTGCTGTATCGTTCTGATTAAATACGTTTTTCATTTTTTGGTGTTTAGATTTATTAATACAAATTATTTTAACCAGTTCTTTTTTATTGAATAGTTCGAAAAGATTATTAGAATGAAACCTATACCCACGAGCAATATCGGCATTGTAATCGCTTGTTTAATTCCATAAACAGCTATGGTATTTGTAAAAAATACATTATGAATCATTTGTGGAACAATAGCACAAATGGAAATAATAAAAGCAAGCTTTGCCCATTTCCTTTTTAAGATCAATCCGACTGAACCGAGCAATCCGAAAAATACAGCAACTGCAAAAACTAGGGTAATCCAAAAAGGATAATCACCATAGAGTTCTCTTTCTGCCTCTGACAATCCTGCAAATGATTCTTCTGAAATAAAGGTGTGTACATAGAAAGAAATCGCTCCCATAATGTTCCATAAAAGAAAAAATACGGCCAATATCCAGTACCAAAATGGTGTTTTCGTTTTTAAATTTGTCATAAATAATTGTGTATAATTTGTGTTTAAAATTTTCCTTTTGTCTGTAGTTTAGTAATTTCAATTGAAATGAATTTAGGGAGACAGTATGGCGTACATCCTTTTGATTATCAAAAATTTTCACAACTTTAAATCATAACAACGACTAGTCAACCACTACCCTATTTTAATCTGTGAGTTCAGTTCCAAAAAGCGAGTTCTTATTTCTCAAAAATAAGAAAAAACACTGAATGTATTATTAAGTATGGCTATTCATTTTTTAACCACTAATAATTGCCCAACTTGACAATTATGGAATAATAGTAGCATCGTTTCATTAATAATAAAACACAAGTTTTCCTTTAATAACTCATCCTCCCTATAGTGAAAATTTCAAAATATTTAACCTTACAAAATTGACTTCAAAATACAAATGTGTTCGGGTATCCAACATATCACAAATTATAATCATACCATAGTATTAAGCTGAAAAATTCATCTACCTTTCCCATTAATATCAGAAATTATAAATCAACGTAGCACTAATAAAAATGAAAACTTAAATGGATGCAATTCTAGAATCATTTCAACATCTTTTGGATCCTGATTGGATAATGCAGAACGGTGGATTATATTTAGTCCTTTTAATTTTATTTATTGAGACAGGTGTATTTTTTGGCTTTTTCCTGCCCGGCGATCCATTGTTATTTGTCTCGGGGATGGTTATTGCCACTGCCGATGAAGCTTATCCATTTAGTTCTGAAATTGTAAATCTATTGTTTTGGATGCTCTTATTTATGGGGTCAACTATTCTAGGTTACTTTTTGGGTTATTGGACAGGGAACAAATTCTCACATGTATTTAATCGAAAAGAGGACGCTTGGTTTTTAAAACGAAAACATATGGATGCTGCCAATGAATTCTACGCTTCTAAAGGTGGATTTGCTATTACTATTGCACGATTTCTGCCAATTGTAAGAACATTTGCGCCTATTGTAGCCGGTACAGTTAAAATGGATTATAAAAAATTCGTTTTTTTCAATGTAGTAGGCGCTGTTATTTGGGTAGGAGTTCTCACTTCATTAGGATATATTCTTGGAGACAATCCGTGGGTGAAAAGTAATTTGGAATATGTTATTTTAGGAATAGTTTTGCTTGTAACATTACCAGTTATTATCAAATTAATTTTTAAAAAGAAGAAAACGGTTAATGAGCTGTAAAGATATATTTATCGGTAAACCTAAATTTTTAGTAATCACTCATTGCGAATAAAATATGATTCTGTCTTCCATTTTAATTATAGTAGGATTTGCCAGCTTAATTTTCGGAGCCAATTGGCTTGTGAATGGAGCGTCCGGTTTGGCGAAAAAGTACAACATTCCCGATTTGGTAATTGGTTTAACTGTTGTCGCTTTTGGAACTTCAGCGCCTGAATTGGTCGTTAACTCTGTAGCTTCGGTTGATAGACTTTCAGATATAGTTTTGGCAAATATTATTGGCAGCAATAACTTTAACTTATTTCTAATTTTGGGAATAGCTGGATTAGTTTATCCAATTACAGTGCAATCGTCAACAGCTTGGAGGGAAATTCCAATATCGCTGATCATAACAATTCTACTATTCTGTCTAGCAAACGACTTTTTTATTTATCCAAACTCTGAAATATCGAGACTTGATGGGGTTATTTTATTGATCTCGTTTTTATGTTTTCTGTACTACATTTTTAAACAAATGAAAACGGAAGTAATTGAGGCAGTTCCTTATGTCCAAAAATCGAATATTAAGATTTGGAGTTTAATTATATTGGGGTTTAGCGGATTAATTATTGGTGGTAAATTAGTTGTTGACAATAGTATAGGAATAGCAACAGAAATGGGGATTAGTCAAAAAATAATTGGTTTAACCATAATTGCGGCTGGAACTTCACTTCCTGAATTAATAACTTCTCTGGTTGCGGCTTTCAAAAAGAACAGTGACATAGCCATTGGTAACGTGATTGGATCTAATATATTTAATGTCCTTCTAATTCTTGGAATAAGTTCTTTAATAAATCCTATAGAATACAATCAGATTTTCAATCAAGAATTTGCCATATTGACTGGAGGAACAGTTTTTCTTATCATCGCAATGTTTACGGGTAAAAAGAAAAAACTGGACAGATGGGAAGCATTTATCTTATTGAGTTTCTACTTGATTTATACGACTTATTTAGTTTCAAAAGAACTATAAAGTCACTTCAAAAGAGATTTCTCGGCGCTGTACTCTATTCGGAAAGACCTTTGGATGTTGAGGTTATATAGATAATTAGAAAACCTTATTCGAAACTTTATGTTTTTTAAATACAGAAAAAATCTACTTCTAAAATCTAGTTGTTATTTGTAATCTAGCGTGGAAACCTATTTCTGAAATTCTCAAGATGAAATTAAAATGATTGAAATCTCTTCAAAACATCTCAAATCAACCTTAAGTCCAAAATCTCCAAGAATCCAATCTGTGCAACATCAATTAGTGGCTCTATCTTTCTCGTCTTAATAGAAATTTAAATAAATTTCAGAAGTAAGCCTTTACTGAAGCTGGATTCAAGTCATTTTTAAGTAATTATTACTCTATTTTATGAAATTCATTCACCATTTAGAGTAGCGAAAAAGCGATTCAGTCGTTACGTCTTATTTGGTTGAGATAAACTCACCTTTTGGATCAGCAAAGAAGGGATTTTCATTTGTTACACTCCGCTATAGAGACTTCAAACTAAGCACAAAAAAAAAACAGGATTTACCGAAGCAAACGATTCACAAATCCAGCATTAGATGTACTTCCGAAACAAGGTTGACGATACATTTTACATGCAAGAATTGTTAAGGAAAGGCCTAGGGCAGTTGAACCATTGGGTTCTGGAGTTCCAAGAATTATAGAAAATTAAGGAAACTGATGGTTTAAGTATTCTGAAAATATTTTAAGAACAATTCCCCAAAATCTATCGTAAAAGAAGGTGGTCACTACCCCACCATTTCAATCCCTGCTTCAACAGCATTTGCAATGTTATTTCTCAGTGTTACTAAATCGGATTTCATCATATAACATGGAGCTGTAACCACTTTATTTACACGATCTACATTGATTTCGTTGGCTAATTTCATTGTTGTAGCTACTCCAGTTTTTGTAAGTCCATCTACAAATTCGTTGATATCATAATCTGAATCGGCTTTGTCTGATCCAATTGTCATAAAGGTTTTAATACCAGAACCTTCAAATGCTTTTGCCACTACAATTGGACTCACGCAGAGTGCAACTATCGGTTTTCCAACATTCATCATGTTCACCAATAATAATTTTACCTCTGGAAGAATTGTTCCTTCTGGACCGTCAAATGCCCAAGAAGTAAAGTTTTTAGCACTTCCGAAACCGCCAGGAATAACGATCATATCAAGATCAGCTGGTGTAATATTATTAATCTCGGTAATCTCACCACGAGCAATACGAGCAGCTTCCACCATCATATTGCGGGTTTCCTTTTGCTTTTCTCCATTCAAATGATTAACAACATGGTGTTGATTTTTATTCACACTAATACAAACTGCTTCATGTCCAGCTTCTGCAATTGCCAATAAAGTAAAGACAGATTCATGAATTTCTGCTCCATCATATACGCCACATCCTGATAATAAAACTCCAATTTTCATATTATAATATTTTGATCTTTTTTTAAATTCAACAGACTTCTAATATAAAGGATTAAATTTGTTTTCATACAGAATTGAACAATGAATTTAGAAGAGATTTTAAAACTAGAGCGTATCGTTTTCTATGACGGTGATTGTGGATTCTGCAATACCTCTGTTCAATTGATACTCAAAAACCGAAAAGTAGATTTCTATTTTATTCCGTTACAATCTGAAATTTCTCATCAAATAATGGCGAAATTCAATGTAGAAATTAAGATGAATACATTGTACTTGTTGGAAAATGGGAAATTGTATAAAAAATCTACCGCTGCAATTAGGGTTGCTAAAAATTTAGGAAAAATCTATCCAGTTGTTTATTATATTGGAATGATAGTTCCGAGATTTATTAGGGACTGGATTTATGATCAAGTAGCGAAGAGAAGACACAAGATTCGACCGGGATATTGTGCAATGCCACTGGCTGAAGAGAAGGTGTTTTTTTTGGGGCAGTAGTTTATTCTGAAATGCTTTCGGTTCAGCGCAGGTGATTAGTGTTTTTAAATATATTGTAACATCCATATTTTTTTACCTATAATTTACTTCGATGATTAAAGGATAGAAAAGAAAACGAAAGGCAATGATTGTTTAATAATTGCTATTTTGAAATGGAGATTAGATTAGACTAGATTAGGGTTAAACGAAGCGAGTGGTGCTTCGAGAGGAGGGCGCAGCAGTGCAACTGCAGCGCTGATTAAGGAAATGGAGATTAGACTAGATAGAGTTAAACGAAGCGTTTGGTGCTTCGAGAGGTTGGCGCAGCAGTGCAACTGCAGCGCTGCTTAAGGAAATAGAGATTAGACTAAATTAGAGTCAAACGAAGCGTGTGATGCTTCGAGAGGTTGGCGCAGCAGTGCAACTGCAGCGCTGCTTAAGGAAATGGAGATTAGACTAGATAGAGTTAAACTAAGCGAGTGGTGCTTCGAGAGGTTGGCGCAGCAGTGCAACTGCAGCGCTGCTTAAGTAATGAAATTTAGAAGCGCTGCTAATAAAAAAAGGTAGATGCCGTTAAGGATTTTAAAACGTTTTAAAACGATTAATAATATTTAAGATTATAAATCACCTTCTCTCATCCTCTTCATAGGATTTATATTTTCTATTGATTTGAATTAATGTTAGCTCTATCGTTTCATAATCGTTATTTGGTCTTGGAGACATTGCTGGAGCAGCGACTACGACACCTTCAGCATCCATTAATAGATAATGTGGATAGTTTGAAACATTCATTTTTTTCAAAATAGGATCATTTTTTTCTATAACAGAAAAGTCCCAAGCAATTTTATGTTCCTTGATAAAAGGAATTGGATCTTTGAGCAACGGGTCGTTTTTATCTGCGACTAGAATTGTAATAAATTGGGTGTTTTTTGAATATTTTTGTTGCAATTTATACAGTAATTCTAAATCATTCAACGAGTTTTTCATTTCTTTACTAACGAATTGGATGTAGGTGTGTTTACCGTAATAATCACTTTGGTATTTCTTTTCTCCGCTAATTGTTAAAATGAAATCTGGCATTTTTGTGCCTGGAACTAAATCTAGTAAACGGTATTTTAGATTTGTTGAGACAATTTTGTTCTCTTTAAATAAGGCGTGATTTGAAACACTGTCCATCATTGTTAAAATGTTCGTTTGTGGATAATCTTTGGTGAAAAAGACTTCGGAAAGCATTTTCAGCATGATTAACTCTCTCAACTTTAAATTCTTTAATGAATAATCTCCACCCAGCGCATTCATCGCTAGACTAGGACTACTTTGAATTACGGCTTCATAAAACTTCTCATTGACATTTTTAGAGAGTTGCTTTTCATACATTTTATAATAATGATGAATATATCCCATGTAGCGATCATTCTGGTACCAAACTGTTTCTGGTTTTAAGTAAAAATCAAACTTTTCGTATTCATTTCTATGTCCAACAAATGCTAAATCGTCCAAAGAGGCAACTGAGAACTTTACATAAATTTTAAAAAATTGGCTGGTATCACTTTGATATTCTTTGGTTATATTTAGCTTAAATGAGTCCAATTTCTGAACAAAAATGGTTGATTTTATTGATCTCGGTTGATAATTAGTTTGAAGAAAATTGTATTGCGCATCTTCAAACATCAAGATTTTATAATTGATGTCGGTAGAATCTAACCCCAGGAAGTAGAACCCTACCTCTACTCCTTTTGCTTTTTCACTAACATAAGGTGATGTTGCCTCTACAAATAACTTATAATCTCCACCCGGTTGAAGGTAAATTTGGAAATAATTGTCTTCTATTTCTATTCTTACTTTTCTTGTTTCTGAATTATAGAAGCTCATTTTAAACGAAGAATCTGCTTCAACAACTGTACTAGCCACTTGGGTTCTCAATTGACTTAAATAGTCATCAATAAAGAATACCCTCACTTCTTTCCCAATATTATCATTCGCAAAACCTGACAACGTTGTGATTGACTGTTTCCCTGTAACGAATAGACTTGTAGAGATTAAAAATAAAAGAGTTAATGTCTTGAACATAGTTTTAAATATTAATTCCTTTTAAAATAGGATGTTTCATTAGATGATGGCGGAAATATAAATTCACCATTATTATTTTTGAGATCCTAAGCTTCTAAAACCACTAAAAGCTTTAGATTGATGTAACGAGCTTTTCCGCATTGGTTACAAACAAATCAATACTTCCACCGCTTTTATGAATTTCTCTTACGATAGTCGAATTAATTGGCGTAAACTCAGGATCGGTCATGAAGAAAACACTTTCTATGCCAGAAATTTCGAAGTTCATTTGTGCTATACTTCTTTCGTATCCGAAGTCTTTAGAATCACGTAAACCACGCACAATAAATTCAGCATTAATTGATTTACAGAATTCAACTGTTAAACCACTAAATTCTTGCACTATTACGCGCTTATTTCCTTCAAAAATTGATTTAATGTGATTTTTTCTATGTTCTAAATCAAATAAATAATTCTTCGATGTATTTTGACCAATCGCTATAACTACTTCATCAAAAAGCTTTAATGCTTTTTCAATAATACATTCGTGTCCTTTTGTAAATGGATCAAATGAACCTGGAAAAACTGTAATTCTTTTCATAGCTTTAAATTTATTGATACACTATTAAACGTTATGTCTAAAAAAGCTAAACACAACGTGTCCGTATCTTCTGGAATGTTGAAAACCTTTTTGATCATCAAACTTATTGTGTTTACTGTGCTCAAGAATAAACAATCCATCTTCAGCAAGGATTTCTCCATTCATAACAGCATTGATTAAATCAAGGTGCAATTTATCTTCGAAAGGAGGATCAGCAAAAATTAAGTCATACGACTGATGATTATTGGAAACGAATTTAAAAACATCCGCTTTCACAATATTCATGGCGTTGGCGATTTTGTGTTCAATGCAAAAGTCTTTCATAAACTTTGTACATCTAAAATTCTTATCTACAGAAGTTATTTGACCAGCTTCTCGAGAGGCAAACTCAAATGAAATATTTCCTGTTCCTGCAAAAAGGTCCAATATTTTTAAGTCTTCAAAAGTGATTTCATTGTCCAAAATATTAAACAATCCTTCCTTTGCGAAGTCTGTAGTTGGACGAGATGGAAATCCTTTGGGTGGACTAAAACGTTGTTTTTTTAATGTACCGCTAATTATACGCACAGTGTCTGAAGTTTAAGTATTGAATCAATAGTACTTATTTTAATGCTCTTAAATGGCTTAAGTTGCTCAATTAAGGCAATTGTTTGTTTTGCTTTATTTTCGGTCTTTTTATCAATGAAATAGAAATTCAAACTGCCTTCTTCATTCGTTAAACCTTCTTGTTCCAATACGAATAAGAGATTATACAAAACATCTTCTGCAGTTTGGTATTCAAAACCATTTGAAAAGGTCAATTCATTTTTGTGAATGATGGTAATATTGACGTAATCATCATTAAAGCTAACCGTAATTTTTCTTTTAAAAGTTCCCATTTGAAATAAAGCACGAAGCGTCATTGCGTGTTCATGCTTGAAAACAATTTGTGGATATTTAATGATAAAGAAGGACTTTACCCAATCTGGAATTTCAAAAACGCTCACCATACTCAATTCCATCAAACGGTTAAAGTCTATCATTTTTTCATCGATAGACTCTCCAAACATTAAATGAAATATTGACTTTGATGAAGATTCATTGTACACACTCAAAGGAACAAGTGTTTGTTTTGGCGTTGACCAAGCCATTGTATATTCAGGATATTCATCCTTTAGCGTGGTTAACGAATTAAAAAATGATTTCAACTTATCTTTATAAGCATCAGGTGTGCTTTCAAGCAATTCGAAATCATGTTGTTGAATAATTTCTTGATTAGAACGAAGAACCTCAGCAACATGTACTGAGGTTCTTGAAATATGTATGGCGAGTTGTGTATTGCTCACGTTAATTTAATATTATTCCCATGTTCCTTTGTCCGAATTTGTTTTCAGGTTACCAAATCCAACTGTATTTCTACTACCTTCTTCAAATCTTGAAACAGCTTCTTTACCATAAACATGGATTGTAGAGATTGTATCGTTTTTCAAATAAGGTACATTTTTACGTGTTTCGATTGTCCATTCTTCTTTAGGATCAGTCATTGGAATGTACTTCAAATCATCGATGTTGAATTTCCCTAAACCTAAATGCTCACGATCTCTTTGTCTAGATCTTGAACCTAAGAATTCATCCTTATAGTAAACTTGTAAAGTATCACGTTTGAAACCTGCTAAATCTTGAGCATTTGAAGGATTTCCTAAAATAGCTAATTGTGCAGCCTCACGTTCAGTCATGTTTTTATCAATCGCACGCTTGTCGTTATATAAAACGTCACGCTCTTTGACCGTTAACTTACGAGATGGTACAGAACCTAAAGCATCGATTTTTTGAATTTTATCATTTTCGAAAAAGCTCTTTAATTCTTCAAAATCAGCAGCATAGGTACCATTCTTAGATCTATGAGCACGTTGGATATCTCTAATTTGAATTAGAGTATAACGCATTAACGCTTCAGATTTAGCATAATCAATTTGATGCTTTTGAGTAATCTCAACCGACTTCACAGACTTGTATATAAAGAATACTGAAGCAGCGATACAAATTATACCAATACCGAGTACGATGTTTCGACCCAGTATACCAGCACTAAAGAGAATTGCTAAAATTCCACCTATTAATAAATTAAAAGCGGCCATCATAAAAAGAGAATCTTGGTTGGAATTCATTCCAACTACTACCATTACTATTCCAAAAACAGCAATTATAGCTGCAATTAAGTAGCGCTTTACAAACACAGAAAACTGATTATTCATTATTCAATCTTAATTAAATTCATTTACTATCTCTACAAATCTACAATAATTTTGAAATGTCATTGAATTAAAACGTAGATTTTTTACACCGTTTAATCAACAGATTGGCGTTAACATCATTTTTTGAATGATTTATTGTGCTTTCGGCTTCGCTCAACCACCACTAAATCATTCAAAAGACCGAGTATATTAAATGTAGATTCAGTTAATAAGAAAAGATGAGTAGAATTGTAAACACTTTATATTGAATGTTTTTATCAAAGATAGCTACCTATTTAAAATGTAAAAAATACTTCCTTAACTATAAAATCAATAATAGCATTAAATTAGCACCATGGCTGTTCACATAAATTTATACAAATCAACATTAAACCACTTCGAATTTGAGATATCACCAAGTCAAGATGAATTATTGACACAACTTTGTGATTTTTATGTCCAGCCGAATAGTCAATCGCTTTTTATACTGAAAGGTTATGCTGGAACAGGTAAAACGAGTCTTTTAAGTGCTTTTGTAAAGGCTTTGGGAGATTTAAAACGTAAATCTGTTCTCTTGGCTCCTACTGGAAGAGCTGCTAAAGTTTTTGCACATCGTTCCAATAAACTTGCTTTTACCATTCACAAGAAGATTTACCGCAGAGAGAAAGTTGCTGGTGGTGGAATTGTGCTTGCCGTTGCCCCTAATCTTCACACAAATACTCTGTTTTTGGTGGATGAAGCTTCAATGATTGGAGATTATACACAAAGTAACGACGGCGCAATTAGTTCTCAAAATCTCTTACAGGATTTGGTCAACTTTGTTTACAATGGAAAGAATTGCAAATTGATTCTTATTGGTGATGAAGGTCAGCTCCCTCCTGTTGGCTCTGATTTTAGTCCGGCTTTGAACTTAGAATATATGTCTAATAATTATTCTCAATTGGATATTTCTGCCTATCAACTCTCAGAAGTTTTACGTCAAGCCGAAGGTTCTGATATTCTAAAAAATGCGACAGCTTTACGCTCAGCTCCAGAAAATACTTATCCTTCATTTGATTTGAGTGGAAGAAATGATTTAATACGATTAGAAGGTGGAGATTTGGAAGATGAATTAGATTCTTCTATTTCAAATTATGGAGTAAATGATACTTTGGTAATTACGAGAAGTAATAAAAGAGCCAATTTATTTAATCAACAAATCAGATCTAGAATTTTTGGTTTTGAAGAAAAAGTCGTTGCTAATGATTTATTAATGGTCGTAAGGAATAATTATTTCTGGTTGGGCGATAATTCAGCACTAGGATTTATAGCCAATGGAGAAACCATTAGAGTGGTTAGAATAAAGAATCGCGAAACCATTTATGGATTTGACTTTGCTGATGCCATTGTTGAACTGATTGATTATCCCGAAGCAGATACTTTCGAAGTAAAAATAATGCTGGAAGTTTTGGATGAAGAAGGTCCAAACTTACCAAGAAAGAAGATGAAGGAATTGTTTTTTGCTGTAGAAAGAGAATATGGATTTGAACGCAATAAGAAAAAACGCTATGAATTAATCATGGTTGACAAATATTTTAATGCGCTACAAGTGAAATATGCTTATGCCGTTACATGTCATAAATCTCAAGGTGGACAATGGGCGTGTGTATTTGTTGATCAAGGATTTTTAACAGAGGAAATGCTGGACAAATCATATTTTAGGTGGTTGTACACCGCTTTAACCAGAGCAACAGACAAATTGTATTTGGTGAATTTCAATGGTCAGTTTTTTGGTGATGATTTAGAGGATTTTTAGGTATGGAAGTGCAAGTGCAGCAGTGTAAAGTCCAACTGCTGCACTGCTGCACTGCGATAAACATGTTGGTGAAATTGGCACAAATAAAAGAGATGCAAGTGAAACAGCCAGTTAGAATTACTGTTACAACGAGAATAACTGTTACAAGGAGATAAAATCTCGCGGTAACAGTTTAGAAAAAGGGTTAAGAATCAAAAAAAACGAATAATCTTAATCAAAATTGATAATGAACAGTAAACGGCAGCGCCATTTCATACTTTTCAACCCCTTGATTAAACATGCTTCTCCAAATAATTGTTGAAGCTGAAGAGAATTCCAACGCTAAAGAAAGTGAAAAGTGATCACTAAAATGATAAGCAGCTCCTATTCTAAAATCCAAGTATAAGTTATTGGAATTCATTTTGTACACTTCACTGTATTGTTCTCTTTTTAGTTCTATTCCATTATCAGTCTCAATATATGTAATCTGATCTCCTTTTTCAACCCATTTATACTCTTTCGATTGTTGAACAGAGACACTCAAAATTGGCCTGATTTTTTTATTAGGTAAAAAGATTCGAGTATATCGTAAACCAAATCTCCTGCTGTAATTATAGGCTGTATATTCTGGCCTAAGAGGAATCATAGGATCCATCCCAACACTCATATTAATTGAATATCCATCAAAAATGGATTGCTGTGCAGAAGCTTCTATTCCAAAATAGTTTCTTTCGTTGAGCATGTAACCAACACCTAAATTTAAATACTGTGAAGTTTGGTACTCAGTTCCATACTCACCATAAGGATCATAATTAAGCTCATCTTTATTTAAAGCGTAACCATAGCCACTGCCTCCAAAATTCAATTGAAGTTGAGCTAAACTTAATGAAGCCACACTAATGAAAACGGCAGTTAATGCAAAATAAAGCTTGAAGCTGATTATATAATTGAAAATACTTCTTGGCTTAATATGTAGAGATATTCTTTTAGATAAATTGATCCTTTCCATAATGTGTTGTTTTAGCGCTATCAAATATATACATTTATTTTCTAAAAAAATCTAGAGTATTTTGATAATACTACTCACTTCTCCTTTTGTTCTCAGGCATTATCGTTTATTTTCTAAACTTGCTGATTCAATAGTCCCATCCTCGGCATATTGAGTCCAATTTTCGAACTCTTCATTATTATTAAAGTAACTTATGTTTGAATTGCCCTCAAATTCTATTTTTCCGTTTTCAAAATATCGGACCTCATAAATATTATTTTTATCTATTGTTTTTTTATGACTTAATTTGCCTTCAGATGAATATGATCTTTGGATTATTGGCATTGTTAAAGTATTTTGATGTCCAATCTTTTCAGCATATAAATTTTGATGTTTTCCTTTTTTAAAATCGTAATACACCTCTCGTTTTTTTCCTCCTGTCCCATAATAATATTGCCATCCTATAAAGTATGGTTCTTCATCAAAGTTGTCCTGATGATTAATTCCTTCTCTTATTTCTCTCTTTATTAAATTATTTGATTCACTATCATAAGTTAGGTCTATTAATTGGTTTGAATAAAATCCAATTACAGTCAATTTTCTATAGTTAATTAACTCAAGTTAATCCTATCTTTGCGCCATGCAAGGAATGGTAAGTCAAGACAAGAAAAAAGAGAAAAACAAGAATGTTTCTTTTAAATGGGCGTTCAAGGAATATATTTGGCCAAGAAAGAAGTTGATTTTCTTAGGTTTATTTTTAATACTGATCAAAAGTGGAGCTGGTATCATCTTGCCTTATTCAACAAAGTTTTTCTTGGATGATATCGTGCCAAGCAAGAATATGCAAGACCTTATGATTTTGGTTGGAATTGTCTCTGCTGCAGTTCTTGTTCAGGCGGTTACCTCCTATTTACTTACCTTATTATTGAGCGTTGAAGCACAACGTTTAATTTCAATTTTGAGGGCTGAAGTTCAACGAAAATTATTAAAACTTCCAATTAGTTTTTTCGATAATAATAAATCCGGTGCTTTGGTTTCTCGTGTTATGAATGACGTTGAAGGAGTGCGTAACTTGGTAGGAACTGGTTTGGTTCAGCTTATTGGTGGATCTTTAACCGCAATTCTGTCTTTAGTTATTCTTCTGAATATGAATTGGGTGATGACCTTATTCACAATAGTTCCTGTTGCGATTTTCGGAATTGTGGCGTTAAAATCGTTTAAGAAAATTAGACCAATTTTTAGAGCTAGAGGAAAGATTAATGCAGAAGTTACGGGACGATTAACAGAAACATTAAACGGAGTTCGCGTGATCAAAGGATTTAATGCAGAAGAACAAGAAAGCATCGTTTTTGAAAATGGTGTAGAGCGTTTATTCCAAAATGTGAAGAAAAGCTTAACGACTACTTCATTTATAACGAGCTCTTCAACGTTTTTATTGGGTTTAGCTTCCGCTGGAATTCTTGGATTAAGTGGTTATTACATGATGTTTGCAGATATGACTGCTGGAGATTTCATCATGTTTACTTTATTTCTTGGATTTATGATTGCCCCAATTGTACAAATGAGCAATATCGGTTCACAACTTACGGATGCTATGGCGGGTCTGGACAGAACACAAGAACTCATGAAAATGAAGGAAGAAGATGACAACGAACAACGAACGCACATCATGCAAAACTTGGTCGGTGACGTTATTTTTAAGGATGTTCGCTTTAGTTACGAAGAAGAAAAAGAAGTTTTGCATTCTATAAATTTCGAAGCTCCTGCTGGTTCAGTTACTGCTTTAGTTGGATCTTCTGGTTCTGGAAAATCTACAATTGCTGGATTAGTAGCTACTTTTTTAAATCCTTCTGACGGAAAAGTGACCATTGATGGTATCGATTTGTCAACCGTTAATTTATCTTCTTACCGCTCAAATTTAGGAGTTGTGTTGCAAGATGATTTTCTATACGAAGGAACAATCAGAGAAAACATTCTATTCCCAAGACCTAACGCCACGGATGATGAGTTACAAAGAGCCGTCGTGGGTGCTTATGTGAACGAATTTACTGATAGATTTGATTTAGGTCTAGATACTGTAATTGGAGAACGAGGTGTAAAATTATCTGGTGGACAAAGACAAAGAATTTCAATTGCGCGGGCATTATTAGCTAATCCTAAAATCATTATTTTGGATGAAGCGACTTCTAACTTAGATACGCAAAGTGAAACATTTATTCAGAAAAGTTTAAACGAATTAATGAAAGACAGAACGACTTTTGTTATTGCCCACAGATTAAGCACAATTCAACAAGCAGATCAAATCTTGGTCATTGAAGATGGTAATATCGTTGAAAAAGGAAAACACAAGGAATTGTTGGAAAAAGAAGGAAGATATTATGAATTGTACACTTATCAGAGTAGGATTTAAGTGGGATTGAAGGGATAAGGAGATCACAATTCACAAGGAGAACTTTAATTACACTTCTTTTTTGTCTATATTAAAATTGAAAATAGTTACTCAACAAACAATTGAATAATTAAATAGATTACACACAATACTATAAATATGATACCTGCAACTGACGAGATCCTCCGAAGAATTTCTTCACAACAAATTGTGAAGAAATTTTCGAAGGATGACAGTTGGTAGGTAGGTTGTTTTGAAAAAAGTGGAGTAAAAAAAGTTGACGCTGCGCATCAACTTTTTTTACTCCACTTTTTTCACCTCTATCCCGACTCCAATGTCATCCTTTAATCAACAAAAATCTTTAATTTTTGATGATTAGAGGATCTTGTTGTTGAACGAAGTCAAATCATAATTTATTAAAAAATTCAGATTTTAAATAATATAAACTTGGTTCTATATGATTTTGTGTGGGTAGATTTAAAATCTATGGTTTTAGTTGAAGCTAAACGACTGTTAATTTGGTTCTACTTTTATTTAAATGGAAACTTTCTATTAAAAATCTAATCCGCTTAGTTTTATAAACTCCTGTTATTTAAGTATTTATCATTCTAAGTCCCAGAGGGACGGCATGTTAATAG
>Ga0307486_1001626_pt1 | contig 16771 bp, 17 predicted proteins | sample CBIW02metaG_FD_203663 | JGI IMG/M metagenome (GOLD analysis project Ga0307486, IMG submission 203663) | Sea-ice brine microbial communities from Beaufort Sea near Barrow, Alaska, United States - CBIW 0.2 | ecosystem: Environmental > Aquatic > Marine > Coastal | place: USA: Alaska | collected... | reverse complement strand
TAGGGAAAATATACTGATTTCAGTTAACGAAGTTATCGATTCATTTGATGGAGATATGAGCAATCAAGTTCTTGTTCAACCAATGGTAAAGAATGTCGCTATGAGTGGTGTTATAATGACTCAAGTTCTGGATGATGGATCTCCATATCATGTGATTAATTATGATGATAAAACGGGGCTAACGGATACTGTTACTAGTGGTTCTGGAATAAATAAAACAGTTTATATTTATAATGGGGTTAATGAAAAAGATTTTGATTCTCCCTATCTGTTAGTTGTTTTAGGTTTAATAAGAAAGCTTCAAAATACGTTCCCAAATATTCCTCTTGATATTGAATTTGCCATAGATAAAAAGGAAGAATTTCATTTGTTGCAGGTAAGAAAAATTACCACGATTAATAACTGGAAAAAGGATGTTATTGATCAAGTATCAACTCGCATGATCTTTTTAAAAGAATATGTAAGTCAAATTATGCAACCCAGACCAAATTTATTTGGAAAGAGAACCTTATTAGGATTTATGCCCGATTGGAATCCAGCAGAGATGATTGGCGTTGTTCCCAGACCCTTGGCAATGTCGTTATATAGAGAATTGATTACAAATAGTTCTTGGAGAATTGCTCGTGAAAATATGGGATATAGAAAATTGCCAAATGTGGATTTAATGGTCTCTCTATTTGGAAGAGTATATATTGATGTTAGGAATAGTATAAATTCATTTTTACCTGAGGGATTGAACGAAAATATTTCGGAAAAACTGGTTAATGCCTATATTGAAAGATTGAATAAGAATCCACATTTACACGATAAAATTGAATTTGAGGTTGTTCATACAGCGTATGATTTTGATTTTGATACTAATTTTAAAGAAAGATATGGAAACTTACTTACTACAGAAGAGTTTTTAACTTACAAAGGGCTTCTTAGAAATTTAACTAAAAACGCATTAAACAATGATTATAATGGTGGAATTAATGTTGCATTAAGAAAAATAGAAGATTTAAGAAAGTTGCAAGAAAAAAATGTTAATTTATTTGATGTAAATTCATTTTCAATTGCAGATAGAATAAATACCCTAAAAAATGAATGTATTGAGTTGGGAACAATTCCATTTTCTATTATAGCAAGACATGGGTTTATTGCTGAAGGTTTATTACGTTCGGCTGTCAATAATAAGGCTATATCAGAAGATAGGTTAGAACAGTTTAAGAGGAGTATAACCTCAATTGCAGGTGAAATTAGCAATGACTTTTCCAAGGTTTTTAAATCTAAAATAAGTAAAGATTATTTTTTAAAGAAATATGGGCATTTACGTCCAAGCAGTTATGATATATTATCTCCAAATTATTCAAATAGAAAAGATTTGTTTAAAGGAACTCCTCGGGAAGGTATTGATGAAAACAAAAGTTTTGAATTGACAGCAAAAGAATGCTCGTCATTAAATATTTTATTGGGTGAGCATGGTCTTGATGGGGTAAAGGCTCAAGAATTAATGGAACATGCTGAAAAGGCAATAAAAGGAAGAGAATATGCCAAATTTATATTTACAAAACATTTATCTTCCATTTTGGAATATGTTGCGGAATGGGGAGAAATCAATGGTTTTAATAGAGTTGATTTAGCAATGTTGACTATAGATGATGTTCTCAATATTCTTTTTTCACCTTTAACAAATGAGGTGAAAGTGTTTTACCAAAATAAAATAAATAAGTCAAATAATAATTATGAAATAGCATCATCGTTTAAATTAAGTTATTTGATAAGATCAGTAAGGGATATTCATATAGTTCCAATGCAGAGAAGTATGCCAAATTTTATTGGGAGTCAAATAATAGAATCGGAGGTAGTTGAGTTAACTCCGTTTATGGAAAAAGTAGCAGATCTCGATAATAAGATAGTTTGTATTGAAGGAGCAGACCCAGGATATGATTGGATTTTCACAAGAAATATTAAAGGTTTAATTACCAAGTATGGAGGTGCAAATTCCCATATGGCTATTAGAAGTGCAGAATATAATATCCCAGCAGCTATTGGTTGTGGAGAGCAACCTTATAATAGAGTGATAAAAGCAAAAAGATGTTTATTAGATTGCCAAGGTAAAAGACTAGAACCAATAGATTTATCTTAGATGGAATATAAAATTGGAATTTCAATGCGTGTTACAAACGCGATGAACTATGATGAGCCAAGGGATACAATTGCTCGGGATTGGAGTAATTACATGATGTTAGCATTTCCTGAATCAAAATGGTTGTTTATACCAAATATTGGTACAAATGCAATTGAATTCATTCAGAAATGGGATATTAATGTTTTGGTTTTGAGTGGTGGGGATAATATTGGTAGATTTCCGGAGAGAGATGAAACAGAATTTGAACTTTTAAAATATGCTTTAAAAAATAGTATTCGAATAATTGCCGTATGTAGGGGATTGCAATTAGTGCATTCTTTTTTTGGAGGAAAAATTATTGAGGGTGATAGTAGTTTTATCATTAATCATAGGGCTAATGAACATTTTATTTCGCTTAATAATAAAACTTATAATGTGAATTCTTATCATAATAATAGAATCGTAGAATCTACTTTACATAAAGAATTCGAAGTAATCGGGCACTGCATTTCTGATAATTCAGTTGAATGTATAAAAAGTGATCAAATATTAGGAATGATGTGGCATCCAGAAAGAGATAAGAATTATCCAAAATGGAATCAAAATTTAATAGTAAAATTTTTAAAAAATGAATTATAGGGCAATTATTTTAGCAGCAGGAAGAGGCTCGAGAATGGGAGAAGAAACAGCCTTAAAACCAAAATGTTTAACAACCTTAGAAGGTAGAACTCTTCTGAGTTGGCAATTAGAGGCTCTTAAGAAGGCTGGAATTGATAAAGTTACGGTTGTAAGAGGTTACCGAGCTGAAATGATTCAAGGCGCTTTTGAAGTCGTAGATAACAAAAGATGGAATAAAACCAATATGGTATCTTCTTTGTTTTGTGCAAAAGAGAGTAATGTTGATACTATCGTTTCTTATTCTGATATAGTTTATAAACATGAACATGTGGAAGCACTAATGAATTCAGAACAGGACATTGTAATAACTGCAGATAAAAATTGGGAAGCGCTTTGGAAACTAAGATTTGAAAACCCCTTAGACGATGCCGAAACTTTTAAGAGTAAAAAAAATAAACTAATTGAAATTGGCAACAAAACAAAAGAAATTAGGGAAATTGAAGCTCAATACATGGGACTTCTTAGGTTTTCGCCAAAAGGATGGGATACTATGCGTGAAATTTATGAGTCATTCTCTGATGAAAAGAAAGATAAAATGGATATGACCGGGATGCTGAATGAATTGTTGATTAGAAATGTTCCCGTTCATGTTGTTTTCATAGAAGGAGGTTGGTGCGAAGCAGATAATTATTCAGATATATTGGCCTATGAAAAAGCTTTGAAAAACACTGAAAAATGGGAACATGACTGGAGATAAGTTAGATTATATTTATGTTAATCCTCAGGCACCTAAAGAAAAGATTAATTATTCATATTCTAAATTCGGTGGTGAAAAGTTTATGCAATGTTGGGAAGTTTCAAGAAAAAAATACTTAATAAATAAAAATGAATTAAAATTAATTTTTAAAATTAACACAAATTCTAATACGGAAAAATTATTCTTAGGTTGGATTGAGGATTTTGAACAAAATTGTTTTAATAATTTTAATGAGTTAAAGTTATTGATTAAAAGATTTGAAGTTACCAGGAAAATATATGACGATTATGATGAAAATTTTAGAAAAAAGGAGAAATATTCTTTTGATGAATCAAGATTGTATTTATTGTTTGCTTTTATTTTAATCCAAGCATATGAAAAGGAAAAAATGCTTTATTATTTGAATGCATTATTGAAATTAAATGATATTAATTTAGGATTTGAAATTTTGAAGGAAAGTTCAGATGAATTATTATTACAATATTGTGTTAAAAAGGAACTTGAATTTATTTATAATTTAAAGGAAAAGTTGGGATGAAAATACTTCTATTAGCAGGAAACACATTAAGAGCTCGTGCTTATGCTCAGCAATTGACTCATTTAGATCCCAGTTTATATGAAATAGAGGGGGTGTTTTATGGATTTGATAATAATCTTTTTGAATCACCAATTTTGAATATTGAAACAAAAAGGTATTTCGATCATAATAAAATATTTATTCCGGATTTTTCAGAATCTTTAGAGGAGACTTTCAAGATAAATAAATGGTCCTTTGTGAATGTTAACAATCGGGATGTCAATTCTGAAGCGGTTTTAAATGAGATAGACCTAAAAAATTGTGACATTGTGGTTTTTGCGGGCTATGGTGGTCAGTTGCTTAAAAATAATCACTTTGTTTCATCCAAACAGTATCTTCATATGCATCCGGGTGAATTACCCCTTGAAAGAGGAAGTACAACGATTTATTATAGTATTTTGAATGGCAGAGATTGTACTGTAACTGCATTTTTTATGACTGAAAAAATTGATTCAGGGAAAAATATTCTATTTAGTAAGTATTCTGTACCTAATAAAAATGTAGATATTGATCAATGGTTTGATAATGTTATCCGTGCAGATTGTTTCATTCATGCAATACCTCTAATTAAAGTAAAAAAAGATACTAATGTTTCAAAGAAAAATAAATCGGAGGAATATTATGTAATTCATCCGGTTTTAAAACACATAGCATTATTATCATTAAAATAAGCGACAAAATGTTTAAAAGAGAAGGAAAATGAAGATAATATTCGGGTCTTATTAAAAAACTTCAATAATTCAAAAATTCCTACACAACTTATGAATCTTTTTTAACCTGTTCAAATCTCCATTTCATTTCAGTCCAAATGAATAAATTACATGCCTAATAAAACCTCACTTAAATCTACCGCCACCAATGGCATGTTCTGGAGTGCTATTGATAAATTTGCCAGTCAAGCAGGCCAGTTTGTTATAGGCATTGTGTTGGCAAGGCTTTTAATGCCCGAAGATTTTGGTTTGATTGGGATGCTGTCTATTTTTTTAGCGATATCTCAAACTTTGATAAATAGTGGAATGGGGTCCGGCCTAATTCAAAAAAAGAACAGAACTGATGTGGATTTTTCCACAGTATTTGTTTTTAATTTTGCAGTAAGTGTCTTCATCTATTTAGTATTGTTTTTCACAGCTCCATTAATTGCAGATTTCTATAATATGCCCCAGTTAGTGCCCATTACGAGGGTGCTGACTATTATTATAGTGATTAATTCCCTGGCTATTGTACAAAGGTCGAGATTGACAATTAATATTGATTTTAAGGTTTTTGCTAAAGTAAACGTTGTTTCTGTTATTTTAGGAGGAATACTTGGGGTGTTCTTTGCTTACAACGGATATGGGGTTTGGGCACTTGTAATTCAATACATTACCGCAACCACAGTTTCTGTTATGATGTTATGGTATCTAAGCCGTTGGAAACCATCCTTAATCTTCTCCATAAAATCTTTTAAAGAGTTGTTTGGCTTTGGTTCGAAATTGCTTCTTGCAGGGCTTTACGGAACTGCATTTCAAAATATCTATAATATTATCATTGGTAAAATATATTCTGCTACTGAACTTGGGTTTTATACCCGGGCCAAGAGTTTTGCAGATATGTCAGCAGGAACGGTTAGTAGTATATTAAATCAGGTTACTTATCCTATTTTAGCTTCTTTACAGGATGATAAAGATAGAATGGTGTCAGTTTATAGTCGGTTAATCAGGATGACATCATTTTTTATTTTCCCGGTTATGACTTTACTCGCCTTATTAGCAGATCCATTGATCAGGCTTTTATTGGGTGAAAAATGGGTTCCTGTTATTGTGCTTCTTCAATGGATGTGTTTTGCAAGAATATTTTATCCTCTTAGTAGTATAAATATGACTATTTTGAACGCCATTGGAAGATCAGATTTATTTCTAAAAGTTGATTTGTCAAAAATGCCTTTTGCGATAATAGCTCTTATAATTACTATTCCTTTGGGGGTCAAGGCAATTATAATTGGTCATGTGGTTACATCCTTTACTGCCTTTTTTATAAATGCTTATATGCCAGGTAAACTTTTTGGCTATGGAGCATTGGCACAATTAAAAGATATGATACCTGTTTTTATTGCTACATCTGTTATGGCCATCATTGTGTTTTTTGCGATTTTATTAATAGAGAATCTTTACCTGAAAATAATTATTGGAGGTTTAACTGGGATAGGAATTTATGGGTTCATGAGTTATTTGCTAAAAATAGAAGAGGTGGAGGAAGTAAAAAAGTTATTTTTAAAAATCAGGAGAAGATAATATTTACCACAAATTCTGACTTGACAAATCATTTAATTTTTTTAGAATGCAACTATTATTGCCTTGAAACACCTTATTTTTGTCAAATCTAATGTTTCCCTCAATTTTTAAAACATGAAAAATAATTCCTTTATTACATTAGAGTATCTAGAAAAACACTATAATTTTGGTTTAATTAAAGAGTTTGAAAACAATGTAAAAACTATTATAGATAAGCCTTTAGTTTCGGTAATCTTAATTACATATAATCACAAAGATTTCATTAAAGAATCTATAGAAGGAATACTGTCTCAAGTGACTGATTTTGAATTTGAAATTTTAATAGGTGATGATGGATCAACAGATGGAACAAGAGAAATTTGTATTGAATATGCGATGAAATATCCAAATAACATCCGACTAATTCTTCATTCTCAAGAAAACGTAATTAGTGTTAAAGGGAAGAAATCTGGAATATTTCAAATTGTTTATAATCATTTAATGTCACGAGGTAAATACGTGGCTATTTGTTCTGGTGATGATGTTTGGACTGATACTAAAAAAATAAATGAGCAAGTAAAAATATTAGAGACAAACAAAAATATAGGATTAGTTTATATTCCTTTTATTTTATCCAAAAGTGATAACACCAAAGTTTTTAATGAATTTTCTATTTCAAAAGCTTCTACAGCTATTTATATTAATATTAAAGACAAAATGCCTAAAAGATTTTTAAAAGTGATTAACGAGGATGATTTTACAAGGTTTATTATTTTATTAACACATAGACATTTTTGTTATACTAATTCTTCTCCGATTTTGATTAACGAACCAAATAATAGCATAATGAGATCTAAAACTAATTTTAATAGAGGTGTTCATATGTTAAATTTCGGTAAACAAATTTTACTATCATATTTATTTTCCAAATATTTTAGAAAAGCAATTAAACTTTTTTTAATCAGAATTAAAGTAATCATTAGTAATAAAAAATACAAAAATTTCAGATTTAAAATATTTTATCATGTTTTTTCAAATAATTAATCATCAGATTGAAATCTTGTTGCTATGTGTAAAAGTTCTTCTTTTAGGGATTAGTGATATGGTATATGAATTTTTATACAAATCAAATTTTCATATCAATTCTTCATATTTTGAAGCGCTAGGAGTTTCAATTATTGAGGCATTGTCAATTGGATTGCCAATTATAGGTTCTAATGTTGGCGGTATTCCTGAATTTAATATTGATGATGAGTCACTATGGATGAAGTGGAGAACAATTACTTAATTTTTAAGGCCAAAGTTTATTTTGTAAAATAAATTTCAATTAGAAAAAGTGAATCAACAAATGCTAGAATTTTATAAAAAACAATATTAATTAAATTATGTGGCAAATTATAAAAGCAGATTACAAGAGACATGGAAATAAAAATTACTTTTTGTTATTTTTTACCAATCCAATAATACGATTCAGTGTGTTATTTCGATTAAACCAAAAAATATCTAGACTAAATCCAATATTGATTTTTTTAAGAATTTGGTTTAAAAATATAAAACAAAAATACAATATTCAGATTCCAGTTTACACTAAAATTGGAAAAGGTTTCTTGCTCAATCATTTTGGAGGTGTCGTAATCAACCAGAATGTGATTGTTGGCGAAAATTGTAATGTGTCACAGGGGGTAACATTAGGTAATGTTAGCAGAGGTAAATTAAAGGGATGTCCAACTATTGGTAATAGAGTGTGGATAGGGGCAAATTCGGTTGTTGTTGGAAAGATCACAATTGGGGATGATGTTTTGATTGCTCCGTTGAGTTACGTTAATTTTGATGTTCCTGATAAAGCCGTTGTTATGGGAAATCCTGCCAGTATTGTTAACTATAACGGTTCCAGTATTTATATAAAGAATATATAGTCAGATATCAACTTTTAAGCAATAACTAGTGTTTTATATGAGGAATTTATATTATTTAATCTTATCTTGGTTTGCTTTTCCTTGTTTATGGTTTTATAGAAATAGAGTAAGGGTTTTAGCCTATCATACCGTAAATGATAAAGTTAACTTTGAAAAGCAATTGAAGTATATATCTAGGCACTTTAATGTGATTTCTGCAAAAGATTTTAAACAATACTTAGCAGGAAACATAGGATTTCCAAAAAACACGGTTTTAATTACATTTGATGATGGTGATAGGTCTGTATTAGAAAATGGCTTGCCTCTTTTAACAAAATATAAATTACCTGCTGTTGTTTTTATCATTACAGATTTAATAGATACACATAAACCATTTTGGTGGGATGAAATTGAATACTATCTTGGTAAGGAAAATGGAAATAAAAAAATATGGGAGATTAAAAACTGGGCGAATATTGACAGGGAGAACTACCTTTTAGAATTAAGACAAAACTATAAAAAACCTCTTTTAAGATATATGCAACTGACTACCTCCCAATTAACTGAAATGCAAAATGAGGGGGTAGAAATTGCTAATCATTCCCATACCCATCCTATGTTTAATCTTTGTACAGCACAGGAATTAGAATATGAAATTCAGGAGTCAAAAGGTATTCTAAGCTCTTTAAATTCCAATCCAGATATTTTTGCATATCCCAATGGTAATTATTCGGATATTTCGGAAGAAATATTGAATAAGAATGGAATTAAAATAGCTTTTTTATTTGATCATAAAATAAATAAAACAAAAATACATCCTTTAAGAATTTCGCGTTTAAAACTAAATGATAATACGCCTCTTTGGAAGTTGAAATTGATTCTTAGCGGTTGGCACACCCGCATATTGCCATTTACAAGGACCATAGGGAAGTTCTACAGAAAATTTAACTAACATGAAAATTCTAATTATAATAGATAGTCTAGGTTCAGGAGGTGCTGAAAGATCTACCGCGGTCCTTTCTGACTATCTTTTTGAACAAAATATTTATTTTGAAATTCTTTGTCTGGATAAAAAAAAAGTTGGGGTCCAGAATCAATTAAAGGCAAAAGGCTATCCGATCAATTTTATAGAAAAAGGAAATTTTATTTTCCAGGCTAAAAGGATCAGTACTATCATTAAAAATGGAAAGTACGATATTGTACATAGTATTTTATTTAGGGCAAACTTAAGAACACGTTTCGCTAAACTCTTCGGGAATTTTTTTCACCTTGAAAGTCTTGTGAATACTACTTATTCTAAAGAACGCTTTGCAGATGTTAAGGTAAACAAGAAGGCTCTCCTGTTTTATAAAAAGTTGGATAAAATAAGTGCCAAATGGGGGGTTAATCATTTTCACAGTATTACGGAAACCGTTAAAAATCATTATGTACAAGAAATAGGTTTGGATCCGGAAAAAATAACAGTCATACCAAGGGGTAGAAAACCTATTTTAAACAATTACGCGGATAAACCCCAAAATATTGAAACATTGATGCAACTGATCAACGTGGGGCGGCATGAGTTTCAAAAAGGTCAAATTCATTTGGTAAAGGCTGTAAAAATTTTAAAGGAAGAAGGTTATAACTTTCATTTGACAATTTTGGGTAGAGATGGAACGTCAACTCCAGAAATAAAGGAGTTTATTGTCCAAAATAATTTAAGAGACTTGGTGAGTCTTGAAGGATTTAAAGATAATGTGTCTGAATATTTAATACAATCTGATCTGTTTGTATTCCCTTCGCTTTATGAAGGATTGGGAGGGGCATTGATCGAAGCCCAGGCAGCAGGACTTCCTATAGCATGTAATGATATTCCGGTGTTGCACGAAGTTGTGCAGGAGAATACAAACGGTAAGTTTTTTGATGTTCACGACACCTCTTCAATAGTGTCGTCAATACGTTTTTTTCTGGATAACCCCAAAAATTGTAAGGAGTATGGGAGGGAAAGTCTCCGGAATTATGAGGCTAAATTTGACGAAACGATTAATAATGAGAAACTTGTAAATTTATACAGAGCTTATATTAAATTACCTTAGCATTAATTGCAATGAGGGTTTATAGAAAAATATTACTCTTACCCATAAAAGGTTAGATATAATTTATTGGCAATCGGCAAAATTTGAAAAAAAAGAGAACGATTAGCAGGCCTATTTTATTTTATAAATTTCTTTCCTCTAAAACCTTTACGACTTTGGCAGGATTTCCAACTGCAATGGTCCAGGCGGGTATATTTTTAGAAACCAAAGATCCTGCTCCTATAATAGCTCCTTCCCCAACAGTAACACCAGGCATGATTATACTCCCCATACCAACTACACAACCTTTTTTTAAAATTACAGCTTCCTTGTTGTATCCTAAATCATTATAGCGTGTGTTCTTAAAGTAGCTGGACAAATCACGTTTGTGGCAAAGGATCAAGCAACGGGCTGCTATCCATACATCATCTTCTATATTAATTAGGGATGCGTTATGTACATCATAATAGACATCATAACCAATTGAAACATTTTTGCCAATATTACAGCCGGTCATTTTCCATAGAGCTGGCCTTAAACCCCGATGAATTCTGTCCAAAACAACCCAATTTTTAGAAATCTTGAATATGTACCAGTTTTTTGTAACCTGTGTTTTAAGAAAAATCCCTCGGGGCAGCTTTTTTATTATTTCAACAAAATGATTTAAGTTCATTTTAATTTATAGTTTTGATTGAAGGAATTAATTATTTGTAGTTGTTAAAAGCTTCTAATATAGGATTTGCACATCAAAATAAACAGGGGCTAAATTGATTTTATTAGTAGAAATTAAATTCGCTTTTAGCTTTATATTTTTCTAAATTTACAACGATATATTGGAATTTATAGTATTGATATGTTCCTAAAAGGCTTTCCAAAATCTAAAATTAGTCAAGTAATGCATAATCCACAAATCCGCAGGGCAGAAATGTTTATCTGTAAATTTTTAAACAATTTTTGTGATAAGGCAGCCAGTTTAAAATTGTAGGCCTTTTTTAAGTAGAAGTTAGTGTACCTTTGCTTGGAATAAATAACTTCATTAAGAAATCTTCTAAAAACAGGTTTTTTAATTTATCTGCCTGGAAAAAATTAATAGCTTTAGTAAAATAAATTCAATCTGGATATAATCCAGGCCAATGCTGGAGTCACTTTTAAATATATTGTATTCAAAATAAATCAAGGAGTATTGAGAAGTGAGTCTTCAAAATTTTCGAAATATATTCCTGAAATCTGAAAATAATAATAAAATGCTCGAATTTTATAAATACCTATGTTAAAATACAGAGAAATCGATTATAAAACAGATCTTCCCGAAGTCGTTGAACTAATTCGGAATAATCTGGATTTGGAATATAGTGTGGAGTTTTTTCGTTGGAAACATTTAGATAATCCTTATGGAAAATCCTATGGTTTGTTAGCTCTGGATGGAGAGAAAATAATTGGGTTAAGAATGTTTATGTTTTGGGAGTTTAACACTCAAAAGGGAAAGATAAGAGCAATTAGACCCGTGGACACCGTAACAGATGAAAATTACAGGGGCAAAGGCATTTTTAAAAAGCTTACTCTGAATGGTCTTCAAAATATTTTAGATGAATATGAAATTATTTTCAACACACCAAATAAAAATAGTTTACCGGGCTATTTAAAAATGGGCTGGAGAAAAATGGAAGATCTTGATTATTATAGATTAGGTCTAATAAATCCATTTGTTAAATCCTCCAGTTTTTCATCTATTTTGATAAATCAATTAAATTTTAAAGGAGAGAATTCTATTTCACATAGCAGTACTTTACTTTCTAATAAATATCTAAAATGGAGATATAAAAACCTGGTTTATCAGGTGGCATATTTTTCTTCGGAAGACAGTTATGTTATTTACAAAAAAAGTAAAGTTAATTACATTCCATTTCTTATAATTTGTGAAATAATTGGAGATCCTGCTTATTACGGTATCATTTTGAATTCATTAGCAAAAAAGAATAAAACCCCTTTTGTTTATTATTATGGAGGTGATGTTAAAAACGGGCAATTTTTTAGGACTTTTAAAAGGAATAGTCCTGTGGTGGTTATAAAAAATGACAAACATCTTATTGGTGGTAAATTACACCTTTCCCTGGGAGATTTGGAAGGTAAACTTTAATATTATATGAAAATCCTCCACCTCATTCAAAAACCACAAAACCGCGGAGCAGAAATGTTTACCTGTCAGCTATCCAATCATTTGATTAAATCAGGGCATCAGGTTAAAATTGTCGCCCTTTTTGAAGGAGAAGCTGTATTACCTTTCCACGGAGAGATCACCTCTTTAAAAGCATCTGCAAAGAACAGGTTTTTTGATATTCCCGCATGGAAGAAATTAGCCGGGATAGTTAAAGAATTCAATCCGGATATAATCCAGGCAAATGCCGGAGACACCCTGAAATACGCTGTTTTCTCCAAAAAATTATTTGGATGGAAAAACCCTGTAATTTCCCGCAATGCAAGTGAAGTTGGTCGCTATCTGAAATCTCCAATTCAAAAAAGCTTAAATTCTTTTTTTTATAAAAGTGTGGAGTTTGTTATTTCAGTTTCCATTGCCTCAGAAAAGGATATTTTAAACCATTTTCCATTTCTATCAGGGAAAACGGAAGTAATTCCGGTAGGATTGGAGCCCATCTCAAAAATTGAAGAAATCACACTTAAACCTGAGGACAGTCAGCACATAGTTCATATAGGTGGTTTTAGTTTTGAAAAAAATCATCTGGGACTTTTAAGGATCTTTCAATTGGTTTTAAATACTAAGCCTAATGTTCATCTTCATTTGGTGGGAGATGGTCCTTTGAAGGCTAAAATTGAGGAAGAGGTGAAAAAGATGAATTTGGCACAAAACATTACTTTTTACGGCTTTGTTAATAATCCATTGTCTTATATTAAAGCTGCAAATGTTTTGGTATTGCCAAGTATAATAGAAGGTCTCCCAGGAGTTTTACTGGAAGCCATGCTTTGCAAAACGCATGTAGTAGCTTATAACGTTGGCGGAATTTCAGAAATTGTCAGCTCACAAACCGGAAATTTAATAGAAAAGGATGATGAGGCCGGTTTTGTAAAAGCAATTATAGAAACTCTGAAAAATCCAAATATGGAACAAATTGAAGCTGCGCACCAGATGGTACTTAGGGATTATATGAATGAGGAGATCGCTTTGAAGTTTATTGAAGTGTATGGAAGGGTGATTCGTTAATTGGTTAGTTTGTTAATTCGTTGACTCGTGTTTAGTGAATCCGGGATTAAAAAAACAGAAAACAGAAAATCTGACAAAGCAGAAAATTTATATGAATTTTTCACTAAATTGGTGATATGAACATTATTGATAATCATATTGAAAGCCTAAAAAAACTTTGTGACACATACAATGTGGATAAAATGTACCTGATTGGGTCTGCTTTAAATTCAAAGTTTACGGATAAAAGTGATATTGATTTTTTGGTTAAGTTCAAACCTATCGAATTATCAGGTTACTTTGAGAATTATATGGATTTCAAAGAAAACTTAAAAAATCTTCTCGGCCGTGAAGTTGATTTGCTGGAAGAACAAACTTTAAAAAATCCAATCCTTAGAGATTCGGTGAATAAGTCAAAGGAATTGATTTATGGATGACCGGTTTTAAAATGGGCATTTGATATTAAAATAGCTATTTATGAAATTGACGGTATTTTTTTGAAAATCAAGAAAAAAACTACCTCAATTACCGTGAAAATTTAATGCTCAAAAGAGCGTTCGAAAGAAATTTGGAAATTATAGGGGAAGCAATGAACCGGATTATAACCAGGGATAGCAGTTTTGAAAATAAAATTACAAACTCTAAATCCATAATCGGTTTAAGAAATCAGGTTATTCACTCTTACGATAACATATCAGATGAAAATATTTGGTCAATTTTAATAACCCATCTGCCAATATTAAAAGTTGAAATTGAAATCATGATTTCGGAAAAACAATAAATTTTAATACATCTGGTTCTGTTTTACAAGATTATAAAATGTCCTTTTTTTACCCCCAATCCGTGTGATTCGTTTGAATTCGTGTTTTCGTCTCAACTATTAAATTCCTCTTAAAACCTTGCCTTCCTTTTATATTGCCTTAAATTTGCCAACAGATTTCAAATTAAATGCAAAAAATAAAGATCCTTCACATCATAAAATCCCTGGGCCGTGGCGGAGCAGAAATGTTATTGCCTGAAACCCTAAAAATTCACGACAAGGAAAAATTCGAATTTCATTATATTTATTTTCTTCCCTGGAAAGACCAAATGGTAGAAAGTATTAAAAACGCCGGGGGTAGAGTGACCTGTTTTGAAGCAAAGGATAATATAAGATTATTGCAACAGTATTCAGGTGTGATTGAATATTGCAAAACAAATGAAATAGATTTAATTCATTGTCATTTGCCCTGGTCCGGATTTTTAGGAAGAATAATACATTTTAAAACAAAGCTTCCGGTTGTTTATACAGAGCATAATATTCAGGAACGTTATCATTTTGCCACAAAATGGCTGAATAAAATCAGTTTCAACTTCCAAAGTTTGGCGCTTGGAGTTTCGGAAGATGTCACCCGGTCTATAAGGGAAAATATCCACCCCGGAATTCCTGTCCAAACCCTTTTAAATGGCGTAAATACGCAAAATTTTCAACGGAACGATGAAAAGGGAAATGACGTTAGGGAAAAATATGGCATCCCAAAGAATGCCTTGGTGATAGGGAATATTGCGGTATTCAGGGAACAAAAATGTATTCCGGACTGGTTAAAAGCTTTTCAGAAAATAAGTAAAAAACATCCCGGGGTCTATGGAATTCTGGTGGGAGCAGGGCCTAAGGAAGAAGAAATAAAAGCATTGATCGTAGAATTGAAGCTGACAGAAAGAGTTATGCTCACCGGTCTTCAAACAGATACCGTTTCCTATTTTTCTGCAATGGATATTTTTATGATGAGTTCTGCTTTTGAAGGTCTGCCAATCGCACTTTTAGAAGCGATGAGTATGAAGTGTGCTATTGTTTCTACAAAAGCAGGAGGAGTCGCTGAAGTGGTCAGTGAACCGGAAAACGGATTGCTTTGTGAGGTAGGAGATATAAAATGTTTGGCAGAAAAAGCTATAAGTTTGATAGAAGATAAAATTCTCAGGGAAAAATTACAGGTTGAGGCCAGAAACAGGGTTGAGGCTAAATTTAGTCTGGAAGCTATGGTGCAAAAATTGCAGGATATCTACCTAAATATTACGCGGGTATGATCTTTAGAGAAGCAACTGCAACAGATATTCCTGAAATAGTAGAGGTTTTAAAGGTGAGTTTGGGAGTTCAGGATCTGCCACTTTCTGAAGAGATTTGGAATTATAAACATGTCAATAATCCATTTGGAAAATCTCTGGTTCTTGTAGCAGAAGAAAAGGGAATTATTGCAGGGGTGCGAGCTTTTATGTGCTGGGAATGGCAGTTTTTAAATAAATCCTATTCAACTTATAGAGCTGTCGATACCGCCACTCATCCAAATTACCAGGGACAGGGAATATTTAAAAAATTGACCTTAAAAGCAATAGAACTGGCAAAACAACAGGGAGATCAATTTATTTTTAACACCCCAAATGAACAGAGCATGCCTGGCTACCTGAAAATGGGTTGGGAAACTGTCGATAAATTGAGAGTTGGCTTAAAACCTGCTTACACTTCATTCTGGAAATTTTACAAAACTGACATTTCTTATTCTGTAAATAATAATTCAAACGAAGAGGATTTGCAACTTCTGTGTAAAATATGGAATTCCAAAATGGAAACAAGTCGCGGCCTATTTACCCCTAAATCTGTGGAATACCTGCAATGGAGATTTCAGGCCAATCCACTTCAACAATATGAAATTTTTATTGACACGGGAATTTATATGGCTGGATACGTTAAGAAGAGGAGAGGTATAAAGGAACTTCGGATAGTGGAATGTATTTTTGATGACAAAGAAAAAAATCAGAAAAAAATTAACAGCCTGATCAATCTCTGGTGTTCAAAATTTGGAATCCAGGTAATTTCTTATTCGCCGGAGGTGTTAAATTTAAACCTAACTTTGGTCAATTCCAAAATAGGCCCCGTTTTGACCCTTCGTGATCTAAATCTTTCTAATAATGAATTCAATACCTTTAAGAAAGTAAATAATTGGAATTATAGCTTAGGCGATCTGGAACTTTTTTAAGTATGTTAGGAGTTTTCTTTTTAATATTAATTTTCTTTGGATTAAACCAAATCATTTTTTCTGCTTATCAAAAAAGACATTCCTTTTTTGATAAGCAGAAAATGAATTTGCTTTATCTATTTCACCTTGTATTTTATGGAATTTATACGTGGTACGCTTATAATAATCCTTCTGATTCCCATAACTATTTTAGGGAGGTTTCAACCCACGAAGGTTCCTGGCTAGAACTGTTTGGAACCGATACAACTTTTATAAATTTTGTAGCTTATCCCTTTTATAAAATAGGATTTTCCTATGACATGCT
>Ga0307486_1001621_pt1 | contig 16830 bp, 16 predicted proteins | sample CBIW02metaG_FD_203663 | JGI IMG/M metagenome (GOLD analysis project Ga0307486, IMG submission 203663) | Sea-ice brine microbial communities from Beaufort Sea near Barrow, Alaska, United States - CBIW 0.2 | ecosystem: Environmental > Aquatic > Marine > Coastal | place: USA: Alaska | collected... | reverse complement strand
GGCCGGGCCCCAACTGGAACATCACCCCGTTCTAACCAACGAGCTGCCGTGGGCCCGGCGGTATCGGCACATTACGTATCGGCGCATTACGCACTTGTCTGCACAGCTCATCCATACCGACGTCGACGATCGCTGTCGTCCCACATGGGAAACCCGCTACGGGACACCGTTGACTTGATAACTGAGCACGCTGTGTCGCGCCTGATTCACGGAAGGGAAGTCCGGATAAATCCAGGCATGGTGCACCCTCCGGCACCTTGTATCAGCCGTTCCCGCTGGTCAAGCAGTACCCACCAGTCCCGTAGACAGAAACGCCCGCTGATCGGGTCGTGTAGACCTCGCTAGGTCGTGGACCGCGTCCAAGGACTCACGCTTTCTAGCTGGACGTTGACAACACTGGGACCACGAGCGCCAACAGCCGTGAAGTATTGCTGAGGAAGCTGATGGGTTGGCCGACAACGACTGACCGGACCGGACCGGACCATAGCGCGGCGCGGCGGTCCCGGCCGCGCCCGTTGCTAGGCCAGCACCTTCAGGGCGGTGTTCCAGTTGAACGAGGCGTGCGCGGGGTTGACCTGCAGGGTCATGATGAGCAGTTGGAATCCCTCGAGCTCACGGGCGCGACGCAGCGGTCCTGCATCGATCGGATTGAGCCCCGCGTCGGTGATGAATGACTCCACAGCGGCCTTGGCCGAGTCGGAATCGCCGGCAACGAGCACGTCGAGCGTCTGGCCGGCGACGGAACCGGCGACGAGAGTACCGGCGAAAGTCGTATTGAACGCTTTGACGATGTTCACGCCGTCAGCCGCGAGCGTGGCGAGCTCTTCGGCCGCCGAGGTACCCGGGGCGACGGTCAGCGAGTCGAAGGTCGTGAAGTCGATGGGGTTGGTGATGTCGATCACGGTCTTGCCGGCAAGCGCGGTGCCATAGCCGGTCACAAGCGCGCGGGCCGCGTCGTAGGGAACAGCAAGAACGACGATGTCGCCAGCGACGGCGGCGAAGTCGATCGGGCCGCTCGTGACGGATGCCCCGAGTTCGGCAGCGAGCGCCGCTGCCTTCGGCAGGTCCTGGCCGAGAATCTGCAGGCTGCGTCCGGCTGCCACGGCGCGTGTTCCGATGCCGCGAGCCATGTTGCCGCTGCCGATGATAACGATGTCAGTCATGGGGATTCGCTTTCTGTTGACGTTGCTCGGAGTCGATTACTTGAAGCAACAACTAAAACCTAAATGATTTTAGTTGAACCGTCAAGTCAACTGGTAGATTGTGCCTATGACAGAACCGTCCTCCCCCGCATCCGACATCACAGAAACCCGCTGGCTCACCGACGATGAACGCATCGCGTGGCTGCGCTTGATTGCCGTGACCATGTTGTTGCCGGCCCGGCTGGAATCCGAGCTCAAACGCGACGCGGGCCTGAGCCACTTCGAGTACTACGTGCTCGCCATGATCTCGGAGAACGATGCCCGCTCACTGCCTCTTTCCGAACTCGCCTCACGCACCAACGCCTCACTGTCCCGGCTCTCGCACGTGCTCACCCGCCTGGAGACGCAGGGCTTCCTCACTCGCTGCGCATCAAACACGGATGCCCGCGCCTCGATGGCAAACCTGACCGAAACGGGCTGGCAGAAAGTTGTGGCGAGCGCTCCTGGGCACGTCAACGAGGTGCGCGCCGTGGTGTTCGACCCACTTACCGCCCGTCAGGTCGGGCAGCTCAGCGAGATCTGCGGGCGCCTGCTGGGCACTCTCGACCCTGACCATCTGCTCCTTGATCGAGACTGAGCGAGCGGAACTGCCTCACGAGCGGTCAGTAACGGTCGTCGCCGTCGGCGTCGAGATCTGCGTAGGCATCCGGATCGAGGTCGAAGCTGCGGTCATCCGCGTCGGAGCCGCTCACCACCTCGTCGGGTGAATCCTCGGCGCGGTCCGGATCGTCAGCGAGATCATCAATTTCACGATTGTCGTCAGTCCAAAAGTCGCCGATGCCGCTCATGATCTGCCTCTCCCTCACGCGAACGCGGTCCCATCGAGGGCCACGGTACCCCCGCACCACCGGCCCAACAAGAGCCTCGCGCCAACTGTCCCGGCGCCCTCGCGCGCTTATCCGGCCCGGCGCAGCCCCGGCGTCGCAAGCAACCGGCCGTCACGCAACACGGCGAGAACGTCGATGGGGAAGCGCGCGGTCATATCGTTCATCGTCGCCTCTCCGCCGGCCACTATCGCCGTCGCGAGCACGTCGGCCGTCACAATATCGGCGGCAAAGACGCTGACCTGCCGAAACTGTGACGGCTCGCCGGGCAGCGCAGTCCAAATGTGCTCACCGCGTTCCGCACTGCCCGACGTCGCAACGGCGTGGAGCGGTTGCCCGAGCGGCACATTCGCGATCACATCGCTTCGATCCATCGGATCGACAATCGCCACGACCCATTCGGGCTGGGCGGCGTTCGGAACGCCGCTGGTCAGAACGTCACCGCCCGCGTTGATCGACCAGTTCTCGTGGCCATGGGCGCTCAAGGCCGCTCCGGCTTCGGCAATGGCCAAGGCTTTGACCACGCCCGACAGGTCAATCACCCCGTCGGCACGATGCGGTGTGAACACACCCTGAGTTCGATCCCTCCAGTCCAGCGCAAGGGCGTAGCAGCTGCGCAGGGCCTCACTCGCGTCGGTCAGACGGATGTCCCCGCGCACGACACGACTCAGCTCCGACTCCTCCCGGTACAGGCTGAACTGCGCGTCCCACCGGCGAAACACGGTCTCGACCTTCTCCACGGCCTCGGCCCGAGCCTCCCCGCCCCGGCCGGGTACGGTACTGAAATCGGCTAGTCGCAGACTGACGATGGTGCCCATGGTGGCGAAGGTCAGCGCCGGCAGCGTGCCGTCGCCCGGAACACCGGCGGGCATCCGATCTCGGTCACTGCGCATCGCCGTCGGCACCCCAGAACCCGGCACCCTAGAACCCGGCCGCGTCGAGCGCCGATTGCAGCGACTGCAGGTAGCCGTCGGTCGTGTACGTCGCGCCGCTCACATTCTGCACGTTCACCGACTGTGCGGAGATCACCTCGGAGCGCAGAATCGGCGCGGCCTGATTGCTGATCGCGACGGATCGACCGCCACGGTCGGTCAGCTGCAGCGGGGTCACGTCGGTGATCGCCCCGTCGGCGATGGTCACCGAGACCTGCACGTTGCCGAACCGGGTCGCCGACACCGATCCAGTGAAGGTTCCGGATTGTGCGGTCGACGCGGCTGTTGCTGAGGCGGCTGCGGCGGCCGCCTCAGCTGCCGCTGCCGCATCGGCCGCGGCGGTCGCTGCGGCTGCGGCATCCGCTGCCGCCTGGGCGCTGGCCGCCGTGTTGGCTGCATCCGCCCGGGCCTGGGCTGCTGCCGCGGCGTCCGCCGCAGCCTTCGCGGTCGAGGCGGCCTGGGCTGCCGCGTCGGTTGCAGCGCTCTGGGCTGCGGATGCTCCGGTACCGCTCGAAGCTGCCAGACTCTGCGAGGCGTCGATCGCCTGTGTTCCCAGCTGCCACCCCATCCCCACGATCGACACCGAGGTCAGGGCTGCCATGGCTACCGCGCGTATTCTCACCAGTCAAACCTTTCGAAGTGGATCTGCTTCTTCGGAACTCCGCCGGCGCGGGCATCGCGAACAACGGCGTCGGTCCACGGGCGTGGGCCACAAATGTAGATGTCGGATTGGCGCAGTTCCGGCACCATCTTGCGTAGAGTGATCCCGGCGCGGGCGGCATCCGCCGGTAGCCAGGTGCTCGCCCCCTTGGGACGTTTGCCGGCGATGATGCGCAACTCAGCGCCGCGCACCCGGCACAGATCGGTGAGTTCGTCGACCAGGTAGGTGTCGTCGATCGAGTGCGAACGCAGCAAAACGGTGGCGTGGCCAGGTGCGAACGACACCGTTTCCAGGAGGGAACGGATGGGGGCAACGCCGATGCCGGCGGCGATCAGCACGACCCGGGGCGAGGTGCGGGCGTTCTCGGTGAACAGCCCGTACGGTCCTTCAAAACTGACCCGGGTGCCGCGCTGCAATTGGGGCAGCTGCGCGGAGGCGTCGCCGAGACCCCGAACGGTGATGCGCAGTCCGCGCTCGCTCGGCGCCGACGACAGCGAGAACGGGTGCGCCTGCCACCACAGTCCGTGGGCCCAGAACCGCCAGACAAAGAACTGCCCGGAGGTCGCGCGGAGCTTGTCCAGCTGCCGGCCGGTCAACGTGATCGAGACTACGCCGGGGGCGACGGCATCCACATGGTCAACGATGAGGCGGTGCCGCAGCGACCGGGTGACCGGCAACAGAAAACGGAAAACTATGATGGAGCCGGCCACAGCCGCATAGAGGGCGAGCCAGTAGTAGCGGGCGATGGCGCCCTCACTGAGCAGACCACCGACGCTCAGCTGGTGCGGAATGGCGACGAGCACCGAGAGGTAGGCGAGCAGGTGCACGACGTGCCAGGCCTCATAGCGAAACTTGCGACGCACCACAACGAGTGACGTGACGACGACACCGAGCATGAGAGCAAGCCCGAGAAAGGCGAGCGGCATGTCGGGCAGGGTCGTGAACATGTTCCAGACCTCGACGAACACGTTGACGTTTTCGGTGAGCGCGTAGCCGGTGATCAGCAGGGCGGCATGACCGAGAATGAAGTAGAGCGCCGGCTTGCCGAGCGACTGGTGCACGGCCATGGCCCGGTCGTGGCCGAAGGCGCGATCGATCGGGGGCAGCCGTGCGGCCAGCACGAGCATCACGAGCAGCAGATCGGTGCCGACGAGGCCGGCGACGATTCCGACCGAGGTGAAGGCTTCCGCGGGGGTGGCGAACCGGGCTGCTCCCCCATCGGCGAGAAAGATGGCGATGACGATGGCAACCGACGCGACGCAGAGCACCTGCAGGCTGTCAGCCAGGCGCATCCGCTTCTTATAGGCCGGGTGCAGTGACGCAGCACGGCCGCGGCGCGTGGGCGCCGGACCGGTCGGGGTTGTGGAGCGTGCCTGAAGGCTCATGGGTACATGATCGGCCGGGAGACCATCGAACAGCTATCGACGACCTGTGAACAGCCTGTGGGTCGTCAATGCTCGGTTTTTGTTCTCGCCTTCGCCCGCACGAGCAACACAATAACCAGGGCGACGACACTGCCGAGCACCGTCTCCAGCACGCGATCCACCAGCAGCGCCGGCACCGGTGCGGGGCTGACCAGATGCACCACGGTGAGCGCGAGCGGGGTGACGAAGAGCAGGGCGGCGCCGTAGTGGCGACCGATGAGAATTTCGGCACCGAACTGGCACAATACGATGACCAAAACCAACACGGCAACTGGTGGACCGGGCAGGAGCACGAGCGCGGCCACGCCGACGCCAGCGGTCGTTCCGAGCATGCGGTGCACTGCGCGGGATACCGAGTGGGCTGCGCCAGGGGGCGGCAACACGGCCACGACGCTCACCACAGCCCAATACGGATGCCCGAAGCCCAGAAAAACCGCGATGGCGCCGGCACCAACCGCACCGATCACGTTGTGGGCAATGGAGGTCCACACCCGCGGATCACGGATCGCGCCGGGACGAACGACCCCGCCGTGCACCAGATTCTTGTACAGCCGTGGCTCGCTCTGCCCGGCCGCGCGGCGGAGCAGCCAGCCCGACATGGTGAGCAGCCAGGCGAAGGCAGCGGCGGCCACCGCCACGAGCAGCCGAGGCCAGAATTCGCTGCCGGGCGTGGGCAGTTGCGCGATCACCGCAAAACCGAAGACGAAGAAGAGCGGCGTCGGCGGAAACAGCCCGGCCGTGGCAGCCACAAGGATGCCGACCGAGATCACCGCAGCGAGCCCAATGGTGAGCACCAGCAGGGGCGCCTCGATCACGGCGAGAAAGGTGCCGAAGGCGATGACCGTGATCATGAGCGAACCGGCGACGGTGACCGTGCGCAGCCGCACCCGGTAGGGCTCGTTGCGGCCGAACAGCGCCGTCATCGAGCCGAAAGCCGCGTACGCGGCCCAGTCCAGATGGCCGGTGAGCACGAGCATGGTCAGCGGCACCGCAATGGCGACCGCGGCCCGGGTGGCGACCTCGAATTGAACGGCGCCCAGCGAACGAGCCCACTGCTTCAGTGTTTCCGGTTTGGCGCTCTCCCGCGTTGGATCCTCGGGATTCACCCTAAATCTTTTCGATCGGCGCGATCTTGATCAACAGTTTCTTCGCTCCCGCGCTGTCGAACTGCACGTGGGCAATGCGTTTCGTGCCCTCGCCGGTCACCTGGTTGACCCGGCCCTCGCCGAAGTCATGGTGACGGATGCGGTCGCCTGCCTCCAGCTCGAGGCTGCCGTTATCGCGCACCGTCCCGGTGATTTTGTTGGCCCACTCGGTCTTCGGTTTGCCCGGCGGCAGACCGGCCGGCTTCGCGTTGTTGCCGGCATTGCTGCGCCCGCCGTAGCCGTCACCGGCGTTGTTCGCCCCGCTCAGCGAGTTTCCGAATCCGCCGCTGAACCCGCTGCCGAAGCTGCCGTCCCGGCGCGCGTTGAGCGCACGCGGCTGGGTGCCGCCGCGAGAGTTGGCGGTGCCGGGCGACTGCTTCCAATCGATCAGCTCGGCCGGAATCTCCTGCAGGTAGCGGCTCGGCATGGCCACGTTGATGTCGCCGAACTGGGCGCGGGTCATGGCCAGCGACAGATAGAGCCGTTTGCGAGCGCGGGTGATGCCCACGTAGAACAGGCGGCGCTCTTCGGCGGGGCCGCCGGGCTCGTTCGCCGACATCTGATGCGGCAGCAGCCCTTCCTCGACGCCGGTGAGGAACACGGCCTCATATTCGAGACCCTTCGCGGTGTGCAGGGTCATAAGCGACACCGTGCCCGAGGCGTCGTCGAGGTCGTCGGCCGCGGCCACGAGCGACACCTGGGTGAGAAAGTCCACGAGACCGCCGTCGGGGTTCTCCTTGTTGAAGTCTTTGGTCTGCGCGACGAGCTCCTCGATGTTCTCGGCACGCACCTCGTCTTGCGGGTCGCGGCTATTGCGCAGCACAGCGAGCAGCCCGCTGCCGTTCAGCAGAAACTCGAGAACTTCGGAGACGTTCGCGCTGCCGACCTCCACACCGTCGTCGGTGATCGAGGTCGGTACGAGCATGAGCGCGGCGGCGTCGAGCAATTCGGCCAGTTTCAGGATGGTCCCGGTTACTTTCGGCCCGAGGCCGAGAGCGGCACAGTTGCGCATGGCCTGGCGGAAGGTGAGCTCGTTGTCGTCGGCGAAGCTTGACAGCGCGGTTTCGGTGGCGGGGCCGATGCCGCGCTTGGGGGTGTTCAGAATGCGGCGCAGGGCGAGTTCATCGACCGGGTTGTCGACGGCGATGAGGTAGGCCAGGGCGTCTTTGATCTCGGCGCGTTCGTAGAACTTGGTGCCGCCGACGACTCGATACGGTGTGGCCGAGCGCACCAGGATCTCCTCCAGCGCTCGGGTCTGAGCGTTGGTGCGATAGAACACGGCCATGTCGCGGTAGGCCATGCCCGCGGCGTGCAGCGTCTGAATTTCGTCGGAGACGAACTGGGCCTCGTCGTGCCCGGAATACGCGGTGTAGCCGATGATTTTCTCGCCGTCGCCGCCCGCGCTCCACAGCTTCTTGTCGGTGCGGTCGAAGTTGTGGCCGATCACCGCGTTCGCCGCCGACAGAATATTCTGCGTCGACCGGTAGTTCTGCTCGAGCAGAATCACCTTCGCCCCCGGGTAGTCCCGCTCGAACCCGCTGATATTGCGGGTGTCCGCCCCGCGAAAGGCGTAGATCGACTGGTCGGAATCGCCCACCACTGTCAGCGACGCACCGGGAATGGCGCCGCTCGCGTCACGCAGATTACGCACGTGCACGCCGTCGTCCTCCATCTCCTGGGCGAGCTCGGCGGTGACCGGCCGGGTGAGCTCGTGCACGAGGGCGTACTGCGCGTGGTTGGTGTCCTGGTATTCGTCGACTAAAAGGTGCCGAAAACGGCGCCGGTACAGGGCGGCGACCTTGGGGAAGGCACGGAACAGGTACACGGTCTCGCCGATGAGGTCATCGAAGTCGAGCGCGCTCGCGGCGCGCAGCCGGGCGGAGTACTGCCGAAAGATCTCGACGAACATGACCTCTTGCGGGTCGCTCATGTTGGCGTTGCGGGCGTAGGAGTCGGCATCGGCGAGCTCGTTCTTGAGCTTGGAGATTTTGGCGCCCGCCGACCCCGGCGTGAAGCCGTAGGTGTCGGCGTCGAGACCCTTGATGATGCGTTTGAGCGTCACCTTGCTGTCGGCCGAATCGTAGATGCTGAACGTGCTCGACAGTCCGATCTTCTCGGCTTCGCGGCGCAGAATGCGCACACAGGAGGAGTGGAAGGTGCTGATCCACATTCCGTCGGAGGCCTGGCCGAGGATGGCGCGCACCCGCTCACGCATTTCTGCGGCGGCTTTGTTGGTGAAGGTGATCGCCAGGATCTGGCTCGGCCACGCGTCGCGGGTTTCCAGCAGGCTCGCGACCCGCCGGGTGAGCACGCTGGTTTTGCCCGAGCCTGCGCCGGCGATGATGAGCAGCGCCTGGCCGCGGTATTCGACGGCCTCTTTCTGCTGCGGGTTGAGCCCGTCCAGCAGCGGACTCTGTTCCTCGGTGCCCACGTTTTCGTTCGCCGCTCTTCCGTGCGCATCGAGAATGATGGGCGTGGCCGAACGGGTGGTGGGCGCGGATTCCGCGTTAAGAGGTGTGGTCATATCGGTTTCCAGTGTAGGCGAGGCCCCTGACACCCGGTCCAGTCAGGGCACCGAGTCCAGTCAGCGCAGTCAGCGCAGTTCGTCGCGCACATGCACGGCGAGATCGGGGTGGTCGGCGAACACCCCGTCGATGCCCGAGTCGAGGATGACGCGAAACTCGGACTGCCAGTGGCCGAAGTCCGCGGCCCGGGTGCCGTTCTGAAATGTTTTCGCGAGAAATTTGTTCTCCGGGCGCAAAGTCCAGCAGTAAATGTCCAGGCCGGCGGCGTGGGCGTCGTCGACCAGTGCGGATGCCCCGACGACCTCACCCGCGTCATCCGTGTCGAGAATGAGCGCCTTGGGCACACTGATGCCGTCGATGCCCCGACCGTCACGACCGGTGTCGCTCGTGGCCGTGCTCGACCCCATGCTGCTGCGGGCTCCGCCGGTCACCCGGCCGGCGGCACGGCCGGTGGCGAGACCTTCGAGCCCAGCGGCCGTGAGGTGGTCGGCGTAGCTGAGCGCTCCGGCGCCGAACTCGGCGAGCCGATCGACCGGGTGCCCCTGCTCTTCGAGCAGAAAAATGCGTTTGCCGCGCACACCGTGGGCTCGAATCTGGGCGAGCACGCCCGGTTCGAAGCTTTCCACGGTGAGCCGGTCGGTGTTCCACCCGGCAGCAGAAACCTCGGCGGCGAACAGTTCGGGCAGCGGCAGGTCGAGCCCGGCGAAATAGTTGGCGTGTTTGATTTCGGCGACGATGCCCAGCAGACGGTCGGTCTGCTCGGCCGCGGCGTCGACGAGGTCGAACAGGTCACGCAGGCGCAGCATCGGCTGCTGGTCGTCGAAGGTCGTATTGCTCTGGCGCAGCCGAGGCAGGCGTTCCCGCACCCGCAGGGTGCTCAATTCGGCCCAGGTGAAATCTTCGGTGAACCAGCCCGTGACGCGGGTGCCGTCAACGTGCTTCTCGGTGCGTCGAGCCGAAAATTCGGAGCGAGTGGCGACATCCGTTGTGCCGGAAATCTCGTTTTCGTGGCGAATGACGAGCACGCCGTCGCGGGTCGCGACGAGGTCGGGTTCGACGGCGTCGGCGCCGAGCGCAAAAGCCAGCTCGAACGCTGAGCGAGTGTGCTCGGGACGGTGGCCGCTTGCCCCGCGGTGGCCAATGACGATCGGTTGCATGACCTCAGGCTAGCCGCGCCAACAGAACGGATGCTGGAGGCCGGCAAAGGGCCCGTTCAGCCTCGGCCGGAGCCCGGATTCACCGCCCGCACTCACCGCCCGGAATCACCGCTCGGATCGCCGCTCGCATTGCTGCAAATCCGCTGATCCCCCACGCATTCGACTGCGCTCTCGGGTACCGTTGAAGTAGTGCCGCACCAGGCGCTGCACGCCGGTTCGCCCGCGCGCACCCCTTTTTCACCAGTCGATTGTGAGACAGCAACACATGGCATCCTCCAACCCCGCTTTCTCCCGCAACGAGGCGTTCGGCTCTCGTGGCGCAGTGGCGTCGTCGCAGGCCCTTTCGGACAACGATCTGCAGTCGATGTACAACCAGCCCTCGGCCGGTTCACAAGACACCGACCGCATGACCTACGAAGACACCATCACCAAGACCGGCCTCGGCTTCGCGCTGCTGCTCGTGGCGGCGGCGATCTCCTGGGTCGCCACCCCGGTGCTGCCGTTCCTGTTCATTCTCGGCGCAATCGTCGGCTTTGTTCTCGGTCTGGTCAACGCCTTCAAAAAGGAGCCGTCGGCTCCGCTGATCCTCGCCTTCGGCGCGGCGCAAGGCCTGTTCGTCGGTGGCGTCTCCCGGGTCTTCGACACTGCGTGGCCCGGCGTCGTCACGCAGGCCGTCCTGGCCACCCTCGTGGTCGTCGGCGTGACCCTCGCCCTATTCAAGAGCGGCAAGATCCGGGCATCGAAGAAGGCCACCAAGGTCTTTTTGATCGCCATGGTCGGCTACGGCCTGTTCTCGCTGATCAACGTCGGCATGATGATCTTCGGCGGCAGCGACGAGGCTTTCGGCATGCGCAGCACGGATATCAGCATTTTCGGCTTCGAGTTCAAGCTCGGAATCGTCATCGGCATCCTTGCCGTGCTCATGGCCGCGTACTCGCTCGTGCTCGACTTCGACTTCATCCAGAAGGGCGTCAACAACCGCCTGCCGCGCAAGTACGGCTGGACCGGCGCCTTCGGCATCATGATGACCGTCGTCTGGCTCTACGTCGAGATGCTGCGTATCTTCGCCCTCAGCCGGCAATAGCCCGTCGCAGAAACCGAAAGAGGGGCCGACCGAGGATCGGCCCCTCTTTTTGTGTCAGCACCCCTGCTGCTGACCCCTGCTGCTGACCCGCCATTTCCACGGTTGCGGGACGTCGATGCACGTCACGCCGGCAAGTCTGTGGTTGGCTTGAACCATGAGCTTCCCTGATTTAGATGCGTTGCTCCGGATTGCCGCACCCGTTGCCCCGCGGGCCGACGTCGACGGCTTGACCGCGACGTTCGGCTACATCGGCAGCGCGATCGTGCTCCTCGGCCTCGCCTGGGTCGTCATTCTTGCGATCCGCCGCTACCTCCGGGCACCCAAGGACTAATGGACGCCTACTTCGATACGATCTCCCCCGGCCGCTACCGCCCGACCCCGTTTGCCGGCGGGGCGTGGCAGGCCGATGAGATCCACTTCAGCCCCCTCGGCGGCCTGATCGTGCACGCCATGGACCTGCACCGTGCCGGCACCTTGTCCGGTGACGACAAGCAGCTCGGGCGCATCAGCTTCGATATCCTCGGGTTCCTCCAAGCGGAGGTCTGCGACATTACCGTGAAGACCATCCGTCCCGGTCGCACGATCGAATTGCTCGAAGCGACGGTCATGATCGCGGGCCGCGCGGCCGTGCTGGCTCGCGCCTGGTTCATCGCGACCACAGACACCACGACCGTGGCCGGGGGCGAATCACTACCGCTCGGGTCACCCGATGCCGCCACCGCGTGGTCCATGACCGACACCTGGCCGGGCGGATACGTCGCCTCGCTCGAGACGAGAGTCATCGCGCCGCCACAGCCCGGCCGAACAAGCGCGTGGCTACGCACCGGTGTCGCGCTCGTGGCCGGAGAGCCGAGTACCCCGCACGCCTCCTTCATCGCCCTGGTCGACACCGCCAACGGCGTGGCCGTGCGTGAATCGCCCACCGAATGGATGTTTCCCAACCTCGACCTCACCGTGCACCTGCACCGGCAGCCGACCGGAGCCTGGGTCGGGCTCGACACCACCGTCACCTTCGGCCCCGCCGGCCACGGCCTCACGAGCAGTGTGCTTCACGACGAACACGGGCCGATCGGCCGCGCCGAGCAGATCCTGACCGTGCGCCCGATGCCCTGACCGATCGAACGGGGCCACGGAGCGTGCACCCGTGTGGCGACCGACGACGCGCATGACCCCGGGCGTATGTCGGGGCCGGGCACACAGAAGGGCCGGCTCCCAAGAGCCGGCCCTTCTGTCGCGCTACTGCCTATGACAGTGCGGCGGGATCACTCCCACTCGATGGTTCCCGGCGGCTTGCTCGTGACGTCGAGCACTACGCGGTTCACGCCGTCGACCTCGTTGGTGATGCGGTTGGAGATCTTCGCGAGCAGGTCGTAGGGCAGCCGGGTCCAGTCGGCGGTCATAGCGTCCTCCGATGACACCGGGCGCAGCACGATCGGGTGGCCGTAGGTGCGGCCGTCGCCCTGCACCCCCACGGAGCGCACGTCGGCGAGCAGCACGACCGGGCACTGCCAGATCTCACGGTCGAGGCCGGCGGCGGTCAGCTCGAAGCGCACGATCGCATCCGCCTGGCGCAGCAGGTCGAGGCGATCCTGGGTGATTGAGCCGACGATGCGAATACCGAGGCCGGGGCCGGGGAACGGCTGGCGTTGCACGATTTCGGCCGGCAGCCCGAGCTCGGCGCCGATTGCGCGCACCTCGTCCTTGAACAAGGTGCGGAGCGGTTCGACCAGTTCGAACTTGAGGTCCTCGGGCAGTCCGCCCACGTTGTGGTGGCTCTTGATGTTGGCGGTACCGCTGCCGCCGCCGGACTCGACGACATCGGGGTAGAGCGTGCCCTGCACGAGGAACGCGATCGGGTCGCCGTCGGTCTCCTTCGCCTCGAGTACGAGTTCGGCCTGGGCCTGCTCGAAGGTACGGATGAACTCGCGGCCGATGATTTTACGCTTGGTCTCCGGGTCGCTGACACCGTCCAGCGCGGTGAGGAACTGCTCACGCACGTCGACGGTGACCAGGCGAATGCCGGTGGCCTTCACGTAATCTTCCTCAACCTGGCGGCGCTCGTCTTCGCGGAGCAGGCCGTGGTCGACGAAGACGCAAACCAGCTGGTCGCCGATGGCCTTGTGCACGAGCGCGGCGGCCACGGCGGAGTCGACTCCACCGGAGAGTCCGCAGATGACCTTGCCCGTACCGACCTGGGCGCGAATCTTCGCGACCTGTTCGGCGATGACGTTGCCGCTGTTCCAGTCGGCGGCGATACCAGCGGCACGATGCAGAAAGTTCTCCAGCACGTGCTGGCCGTTTTCGGAATGCTTGACCTCGGGGTGCCATTGCACGCCGTAGAGGTGCTTCTGGTCGTTGGCGAACGCGGCGACCGGGGTCGAGACCGAGGAGGCGAGCACGGTGAAGCCCTCGGGTGCGGTGGCGACCGAGTCGCCGTGGCTCATCCACACGGTCTGGCTGTCGGGCTGGTTCGCGAGCAGCACGTTGTCGCCGTTGTTCACGGTGACCGGGGTGGAGCCGTATTCGCGTGCTCCGGTGTGCGCGACGGTGCCGCCGAGGGCGGTCGCCATCACCTGGAATCCGTAGCAGATGCCGAGCACGGGTATGCCGAGCTCGAAGATCGCCGCGTCGAAGGTAGGAGCGCCCTCAGCGTAGACGCTCGATGGGCCACCGCTGAGCACGATACCGCGCGGGTTCTTGGCGAGAACGTCGGCGGCGGTGATCGTGTAAGGCACAATCTCCGAATAGACGGATGCCTCACGCACACGCCTCGCGATCAGCTGGGCGTACTGGGCTCCAAAGTCGACCACGAGAACGGGGCGGTCCAGCCCTGAGTCGGCGAGGGGGGCATCCTTGGTGTCGACGAGCGCGCTCATGAACGCACCTCAGCCTTTTTCGCTTCGAGCTGGGCGAGGGAACGTTTGACGCGGCGGGTCATGGGGCCTTCCAAAAAGAACGAGAGCGTGGGGATGATGCCGCCGAGTGCGATCAGCACGAAGAGCGCAAACGGCCAGCGCATCATGCTCCACAGACGGAAATCGGCGAACAGGTAGAGCACGTAGAACCAGCCGTGCACGATCAGAATGATCGTGCTCAAGTTGATTGCGGCGACAGTTCCGCGAGGAACGAAGGCGAGAAAGCCCTCGGCACCGTTCATCTCCAGTTCGTAGCCGAGCACGAATTTGGCGTAGACCTCGGCGCAGAGCAGCAACAGAAAGACACCGGTGATGATGGACGACACCTGGTAGAGCCGAAGCGCACCGGGGATTCGGGAAATATCGGCGGGCTTGGGTTCAAGTGGCATGGGGCAATTCTATGCGCCCGCGCTGGGAGCGTTCGCAGTGGCGGCTTCCAGGGCTTCTTCCTGCTCGCGTTCCAGGGCATCGCGCACCAGGCGGTACCAGAGGAACACGGCAAACCCGGCAAATACGACCCATTCGATGGCGTAGAAGACGTTGAGCCAGTTCAGGGACTGATCGACCTGGGGCACCGGGGAGTCGATCGGGTCGAGGCCGGCCGGGGCGGCAGCGTCGACGACATAAGCCGAATACACCGACTTCCCGGAGAAATCAGCCCACAAGTTGATCAGAGCGGATGGCGCTACCTTGGTCATCTCCATCGAGTCACCCTCGGGGTCGGGAAGTTCAGGGGCCTCGCCGGTGAGAAAGCGTCCGGTCAGCGTGACCGAAGCGGCCTCGGGTGCGGCCTGCAGGGCGGCGATGGCGGCCTCCGCGGTGCGCTGGTCAGGAGCCCAGCCGCGGGCGACAGCGATGCCGACGTCGGCATCCGTCTGAAAATGGCTGACAACCCAGAACCCGGAGACCCCACCGTTGAAACGCGTCGTGATGACCTGCTCGTCACCGATAACCCAGGTTCCGGTGGTGGTGACCATTTGGCCGGTCGCGATCTGGGTCACACCACTATCGGGCTGGGCAACGTCAGCGAGCGGCTTGACCTGTTCGGTGCTGCGTTCCACGACCGTGCCGGATTCAATGGCGCGTTCCAGTTGCCACTGCCCCAACAGGGCGAAGGCTGCGGCAATGCCCAAGGCAAGCAGCAGTGCGGCCACCCAGCGGGGGCGCACCATCATTTTGATCAAGAATAGTCACCTGTGTGGGTTTCTCGCCCGGGTTTGCGTGCCGGTCGGTCGGCATCTTCGTCGGGTTCTGGGATTTGCTGACCGAGAGCGAAATCTGTCATCGCGTCCAGACCGGCATCGGCTGAAGGCGAGCGTTTCGCTGGGTTCAGCGTATCGGCCGCGAGTTGGGAATTCGCCGAGTCGACCGCCCGTGGCGGCAGCTGACGGCTGTACTCGTCGGCATCGGCGGCCTGGGCCGCCGTGGCGGCCTCGACGAGCGCGATCTCCTCGTCGAACATCGGGTTGCGCACCCGGCGGGCTCTCACGGATGCCGGCACCCGGCGGCGCAGCGCCGACCCGATTTTCTCGGAATTCGACGCGAACAGCGGACCGATGATGGCCATCACGAGAACATAGAGGCCCGCAAAAGGTTGCAGCCGGGAGTCGAGCCCGGCCGATACCGACAGGGTCGCCAGAATCAGCGTGAACTCACCGCGGTTGACGAAGATCGCCGCGGTATTGAGGGCTTCGCGCGGCCCCATCTTGTGCAACCACGCCAGCAATGCGCCCGTTCCCAAACTGAGCACAAAGGTCATGCCGATGGCGATGAGCACGACACCCATGACCGAACCGAACTCAGCGACGTCGAGGGCGAGACCGAAGTTGAGAAAAAAGAAGGCCGCGAAAATATCGCGCAGTGGCACCGCGACGCGCTCGATCCGGGCGCGGTAGCTGCTGGCGCCGAGCACGACCCCGATCAGGAACGCGCCGATCGCATCCGTCACGCCGATGATCTCGCCGATGCCGGCGAACAGCACGACCAGACCGAAGAACAGAATGGTGAAAAGCTCGTCATCTTTGGTGCGCATCAGTCGCGACACGACGCGCCCACCCCAGCGGGCGAGCGAGAACATCACGACCAGAAAGAGAAAAGCGATGGAAAGTTGCAGCACGATCGGCCAGATCTCGGTTTTACCGCTGAGCACGACGGAGACGATGGAGAGGTAGATCGCGATGAAAATGTCCCCGACAACGGTCACGCCGAGGATCATCGGCGTTTCCCGGTTGGCGAGGCGTCTCAGCTCGATCAGGAGCTTCGTGATGATCGCGCTCGACGAGGTACCCGTCATCCCCGCGATGACGAGAGCTTCTCGCGGGCCCCAGCCCACGAGCGTGCCGAAAATGAACCCGGCACCCATGTTGATCAGCACCCACGATCCACCGGAGATGATCAGGGTTCTCGCGTTGCCGAAAAACTCTTCCTGGTCGAATTCGAGGCCGAGGCTGAACAAGAGCAGGATCAGGCCGAACACCGCGATCAGTTCGATATCGGCCGATTGAAAGTCGAGGGGGAAGAAATCGGTGTTCGGGCTCGCGAGGACGCCCACGATCATGTAGATCGGGATGGTGGGGAGCCCGATCATCTTGCCCAGACGGCCAAGAATATAGGCAACGACGAGCAGGATGCCGAGAACGAGGAGGTCTTCGCCCAGGTGCATCCGTTACCCCCCGGGCGGAGCGTCGACGGGCTTCGCCTTCACTTCACCGGTGCGGAAGAATGCGAAGGCCTTGACGACCTTTTCTGGCGAGCCTGCAACGACCAGGGTGTCACCAGGGAAGACCTTGAAGTCGGCCGCGGGAGCCGGGTTGGCAGATTCTCCGCGCACGACGGCGACCACGGTGAGACCGGCAATGCCGCGGTCGGCGGGGTTGCCGAGTGCCTGGCCGGCGATGTGGTCTTCGTAGTCGACCGTGAACCAGTCGATGCTGAGGCCGGGAATCTGGTCGAGCGCGCTGA
>Ga0307486_1001619_pt1 | contig 16837 bp, 11 predicted proteins | sample CBIW02metaG_FD_203663 | JGI IMG/M metagenome (GOLD analysis project Ga0307486, IMG submission 203663) | Sea-ice brine microbial communities from Beaufort Sea near Barrow, Alaska, United States - CBIW 0.2 | ecosystem: Environmental > Aquatic > Marine > Coastal | place: USA: Alaska | collected... | reverse complement strand
TGTACATTTCATCTGCAAGGATATTTTCACCCAAATAGGTGAAAATAATTGAAAGGGAAAAGTCTCTGAAGCATTGTTTTCATTGACTTTTCCACTTTCTTATTAACAATGGCTTGCGGATTTAAGGTATAATATAAAAAGGTTCTATGATTATAAGAACAACTTTTGAAGGACAAATGGGCTTTAAGACATTTTTATTTATTCGGTTTATAGTAATTAGTATAATCGTTTCGGGTTGCGGGAATAGAAGTTCAGGTAGGGTGGATATTTCTGAAGAAGTTTCTAATGAACAGGCTAATGCACAACCTAACATTTTATGGATCGTAGCTGATGATTTAGGTCTCGATATCGGCTGCTATGGTGAAAATGCAGTCAGTACTCCTAATATTGATCTACTGGCTTATGAAGGAATGCGTTTTGATAGGCTTTATACGGTTGCGGCAGTTTGTTCTGTGAGTCGTTCAGCTTTGATAACAGGAATGTATCCGGTTTCCATAGATAGTCATCAGCACAGGACTCGATACAAGGATTCCCTGCCCGATCCGGTGCGGCCGATTACAGATTATTTCAAAGAAGCAGGTTATTTTGTTACGAACAAAGGCAAAACCGATTATAATTTTATTCATTCAAAAAATGATATGTATGATGGGACAGATTGGAATCAGCGAGAGGAAGGGCAGCCTTTTTTTTCACAAATTCAGATTTCTTTTCCGCATCGCCCTTTTAAAAGAGACACTGCCAATCCAGTAAATCCGAAGGAGGTCAAGGTATTACCTTATTACCCTGACCACACAATCGTCCGGCAAGACTGGGCACTTTATCTTGAAACGGTACAGGATGTAGACAAGCAGGTTGGTGAGATAATGAAAAGATTGGACCAGGAGGGATTGTCAGGAAATATCATAGTATTTTTCTTTGGAGACCAGGGCAGACCTCATTTAAGAGCAAAACAGTTTTTATATGAAGGAGGAATTCGTACACCTTTAATTATACGCTGGCCAGGCAGGATAACTCCCGGAAGTGTGAACGATCGTCTGGTTAGCAATGTGGATATTGGACCGACAACGATGAAAGCAGCTAACTTAAAGCCTCCAAATTATCTGCACGGGAAAGATTTTTTGAGCAGCGATAGTTCTCAAAGAAAATATGTATTTGCTATGAGGGACCGTCGGGATGAAACGGTTGATAGAATAAGAATGGTTCGGAACGAAAGTTATAAATATATAAGGAATTTTTACCCAGATCGTCCCTATACCCAATTTAATGCTTATAAAAAACATTCTTATCCAGTGCTTACTCTCATGAAGGTAATGTATAAAAAAGGGGAGTTAACCCCGGCGCAGGCAAGATTCATGAGTAAGGAGAGGCCCTTTGAAGAACTTTATGATTTAAAAAATGATCCCCACGAACTAGAGAATTTAATACAATCCGAATTGCATAAGAAGGAGGCGGAGAACTTAAGAAATGTTTTGAATGTTTGGTTGAGAAAATTTGATCTGGGACAGTATCCCGAGAATCCCGAAGAAATTCTCCACGCTCAAAATCTAATGGCAGAAATTTACGAAAAGCAAATGAAATTAAAAGGCTTGAATCCAAACGTTACTGATGAAGAGCTTTTAAAGTATTGGAAGGAGTATTTAAACCAACAAAAACCTTTATATTAATAATATGGAATCACAACTAGAAGTATTGATATTTTTGGGATCGTATTTTCTGAATAAATAAGGGGCTTTTCCCTGGTAAAACCTATAGCTGAAAATCAGTATTTAGGTGGTTATTTAAACTTCTTCTAGAGATTTTTTATTTTTATTAAAGAATTTATCCTTAAAAGTATATTTTTATTTGACGTATAATAATAAAAAAATGCTTTATAGATAAATTATTAATTCAGAGCATTATAAAAAGAGGAAGGAAAATTGCTAAAAAAGGTTATTCGAAGAAGGTACAAATTTTTATTTTTTAAAGGAAGAATAAATTACTAAAAGAAATTGATTTATGAAAAATGCCCAAGTACTGCTAATAGCAAGTTTTTTTGCACTCGCTTCTTGCCAATTACAAAATTCTTCTGCTGTCTCTACAAAGGAGGAAAAAGCTCTGACTTTTGAGAGGATCGAGAATGTCGGAAAACCCCGTAATATTATTTTTATTCTCTCTGATGACCACAGGTATGACTTCATGGGATTTACTGGCAAGGTACCTTGGTTAGAAACTCCTAACATGGATCGTTTGGCCAGAGAGGGTGCTTATTTTCCTAATACATTTGTTACAACCTCACTTTGCTCACCTAGTCGGGCTTCTATTCTTACAGGCCTCTATTCTCATTCTCATACTGTCGTAGATAACCAATCTCCAACGCCGGATGACTTGATTTATTTCCCACAATACCTACAGAAGGCAGGATATGAAACAGGTTTCTTTGGAAAATGGCATATGGGAGATGCCAGTGCTCATCCCAGACCGGGATTCGATCATTGGGAAAGTTTCCGTGGCCAGGGCACATATTACAATCCAACTTTAAATATCAACGGAGAAGAAGTTCATTACAAGGATTCCACTTATATAACAGATTTACTGACAAAGCATTCATTGGAATGGTTGAAGACCAGAAAATCGGATAAACCATTCTTTCTTTACTTATCTCACAAAGCGGTACACTCCATGTTTTTACCAGCTAAACGACATAAAGGCGACTATGATGCCGAGAAAATCATTTATCCCTCATCTTATTCGACTTCGGATGAGCAGGTAAAAGGGAAGCGTAAATTTAACGAGCCAGAAGGGAAGAAGGATTATAAGCCATATCTTCAGGATGAATATTACGGTGAAGGCCGCAGGCCTGATTGGACTAGAATGCAGAGGGAAAGTTGGCACGGAGTGGATTATATGTACCACGGGAAAACAAATTTTGAAGATTTTTATCGGGATTATGCCGAGACTTTAAAAGCAGTTGATGAAGGGATGGGAGATATATTAGACTATCTGGACGAATCAGGATTAGCTGAATCTACTATGGTTGTCTATATGGGTGATAATGGTTTTTCATTCGGAGAACATGGCTTGATTGATAAGAGACATTTTTATGAAGAATCCGTAAAGGTTCCTTTTTTAGTTCGTTTACCGGAAGTTTTAAAAGGAGGACAAACCATAGAAAAAATGGTTCAAAATATTGATGTTGCACCAACTTTTTTAGAATTAGCAGGTATCAAAAAACCTGATCATATGCAGGGAAAATCGATTATGCCATTACTAAGGGAAGAACAGGTGGAATGGAGGGATCGAATATTTTATGAATACTATTGGGAATACAGCTTTCCGCAAACTCCCACAATGCACGGGGTAAGAACCGACCGCTATAAATTAATTCGCTACCATGGTGTCTGGGATACAAACGAATTTTATGATTTGCAGGAAGATCCCAATGAAATGAACAATTTAATTGCCAGCCCCGAACATCAGGGTCTAATCAAGGAGCTTTCCGGGGAAATTTATGAATGGCTGGAAGAAACTGGCGGGATGAACATACCATTAAAAAGAACAGTACGACCACACAGTGGGGATCATAGAAATAGGGGCCTTTATTAGAAATCTTAATTTTTAATAGGAATTAAAAGAACAACATTAATTTAAAAAATAATACTATGAACATTAAATTGAAGCTGCTTATATTAATTATGGGGTTAGGAAATTCCCTGTCCATAACCGCTCAAGTCCCGTCAGAAAAAAACGAAAAGCCTAATATTATTTTTATTCTTGCAGATGATATGGGCTATAATGATATGGGTGCTTATGGGCAAAAATCGATTGTAACTCCGAATCTGGACCAGATGGCACAAGAAGGTATCCGCTTCACCCAACATTATGCCGGAAGTAGTGTTTGTGCCCCTTCCCGGGGAGTTTTAATGACAGGTTTACATACCGGACATTCTGCAATAAGGGGGAATTTTGGAATGGAAATAGAGGGGAATCTTCCTATTCCAGATTCCGCTGTTACCGTGGCTGAACTTTTACAGGAAGCTGGTTACAAAACTGGAATTATAGGAAAATGGGGATTGGGGGGGGCTGGTTCAGTTGGAGGTCCAAACAATCAGGGGTTCGACTATTCTTTCTGTTATCTAGATCAAAGAAATGCTCATAATTATTACCCTCCTTACTTGTGGAGGAATGAGGAGAAATATATGCTTAAGGGAAATGAGGATGGAGCACAGGTGCAGTATAGCCATGATCTCTTTACCAAGGAGGCTTTAAAGTTTATTAAGGAAAAAAATGAAAAACCTTTCTTTTTATACTTGCCTTATACTATTCCACATGGTGATTATGTAGTACCCGATGATTCCCCATATTCCGAAGAAGAATGGCCACAAAACCTCAAGAACTATGCGGCTATGATTTCGAGAATGGACAAAGACGTTGGAAAAATTTTAAATCTATTGAAAGATCTGGAAATTGATGAGAAAACAATCGTTTTTTTTACAAGTGATAATGGTCCGTCAGGAGGTGTTAATAAAAAATTTGACAGTAATGGCCCCTTGCGCGGTACGAAGTTTGAACTTTATGAGGGGGGAATTAGAATTCCTTTAGTCGTCCGTTGGCCCGGTAATATAAAACCTGCAACAGTTAGTGAGCACATATCCGCTTTCTGGGATTTTCTTCCTACTGCATCTGAAATTTCTGGTGTAACCCCTCCTGCAGGAATTGATGGAATTTCTTATTTACCTACTTTATTAGGAACCGATCAGAAAAATCATGAATTTCTTTATTGGGAACTATTTAATTTTAATTATAATTGGTCTCCTGACAGCGGAAAACCATAAAATCCATTTGAGAAACAGGCTTTACGCTGGAACGAGTGGAAAGGGATAAGGAATAATTTATCCAAGGATCCGAATGCGCCTTTAGAGTTATACAACCTTAGAAAAGATATTGGAGAAAGTGAAGACATAGCTTCACAACATCCGGAAATAGTGAAGCGAATAGAAAAATTAATGGAAGAAGCTCGTTATGATGTGGAATTTTTTCAAAGAAATAAACAAGAATGACCAAAATAAATATTTCTATTGGAGTTATGAAAAATATTTTTAGATTACCATTGTTACTTATTTTTCTTGTTTCGTTCACGGTGAATTCCCAGGAAATAAATATTGGGGCAGACCAGACTGTGAAATATCTGTTATCAAACCAGAAGACTAATGGTGCTTTTGGACCATTTAATAAAGATTATACAGATCTCGCCTGGACTTATCCTGCAATTCATGGTTTGAAGCTTTTAGGTGAAGTTGTACCATCGGAAGAAGCTGCTTTTAAAAATGGCCATAAGGCGTGGATAGAAAAAGAGCCCTGGAAAAATGGCCCCTGGTATTGGTCCCTTTTTCAAAAAGCAAACCTCTATTCAATTCTTAACAGACCGGAGGAATTTGAAAAAGACTTTGAAAAAAATAGAAATTGGACCCTTCAATTCATTCCAAGAAAGGGTTATATTGAAAGTAGAAATTACCCAGAAGGGGAATTTTTCGATATGTCTTCGCTTTGGCACCTAGTAGCTAGTATTAAATTGTTAGGTGGAGAAGTTGAAAATCCTTTTGAGGTGATTGAATATGTTGCCAGGCGCCAATCCCCCAGCGGAGGATTTGTTGATGATGTAAGAACTGAGCCTATTGCTGATGGCAAGAACGCACATATTATTCCAACTTATGATGCTGTAATGGCTCTCCAGGCATTAGGTAATGAGATTCCCAATCGCAAGGCAGTTATCCAGTGGGTTCAATCATGCCAATCTTCTTCGGGTGGGTTCAAATGGAGTCCGTCTTCAAATGATCACAGTAATCAACCTGACATTTGGTATACTTGGGCGGCTATTTTGACATTAGATGCATTAGGAGCCAAACCGCGAGATCAACAAAAGGCTCTGAAATGGATAAATTCCCTGCAGAATGCAGATGGAGGTTTCGGCGATAGGCCCGATTGGAATTCCCGTATTTATAGTACCTACTATGCCGTGCATGCGCTTGAGATCTTAACAGGAAATGCCCGTAAAGGGATCGAGGAAAAGCGAATTACCCCAAAAGAAGAAGTTATCCCAGAAGGGGTTTATTCAATTTTTCAAGCACATCACAAAAGTCCGGAGGGAGGAACGGGAATGGTGGATACAGTGGCAGCTATGAAATTTAATCTTATAGGTGTGAAATCCTCTCAACGTAAGACAGAATTCAACAAAAGGGTTTCTGTATCGGTAGAAGAGGCTGCAGCCTATGCTAAGAAAAAAGATTATCAACTACAAATTCTGGAAAATCCTGAAAGTTATAGTCACAAACTAAAATTGATGAATGGCCAAACCGCTGATCACATTTCGAATTTTTTGATTCCTCCAAACCTATCAAAAAAAGAAAAAGATCAGTTTGACGAGGCTTTTCGGCATGGATCAGATACTTTAACCTGGTTAGAATTTAAGAAAAAGGTCATAAAACCTATTCGAAATTTAGGTCCTGGCACATTATTTTATCCAGAACTCGACTATACTATGTTAAATGCATATATGGTTTATGATGATGGATTGGATGGAGAAAGCGGTTATAATGCTGTGCCTGGTGCTCATTTCGGAAATATTGATTGGGTGAGACATTTTCCTTACAAAGAAAGATGGGAAGGTGTTTTGCCGATCATAGCAGATGGAGACGCACATGCAAATATTATCAAATGGAAGGCAAACCTTGAACAGTACAGAAATATTTATATAGCCGAAAATTTCTATCTTGAGAACTATTTAGATGCTTCTATGAATGGAAGGTCAGTTTGTGTAATTACAATGCCTTCAGGAGAAGTTAGGTATTATGGAGCAAAGCCGGCTGTAGATTATCTTTTGAAGCATAAAAAAGAGTGGCAATGGTGGGATACATCTGATAACAAAGAGCAAACCTGGAAGTTATTATTCAATGGAGAAAATCTGGAAGGATGGGAACAGTTAGGAGGAGCGGCTAACTTTGAAGTTATTGATGGAGCGATAGTTGGTACTTCAGTTAAGGGTACACCAAATAGTTTTTTAACAACAAAGGAGACGTTTAAAGATTTTATCCTCGAATTGGAAGTAAAAGCAGACAATGGCTTAAACTCCGGTATCCAGATACGCAGCAATAGCCTACCTGAACATGAAAACGGGAGAGTGCATGGCTATCAGGTAGAAATTGATCCTACGCCTCGAGGATTTACCGGGCGTATTTGGGATGAGGCACGGCGTAGGGAATGGTTGGATACTTTAATAGATACTACCTTAGTGAGAGAGGCATTCAAAGAGGAAACTTGGAATAAATTAAGGATTGAAGCATTTGGGGATAGTATTAAGACATGGGTCAATGATATCCCTGTAGCAAAAGTAAAGGATTCAATGACATCTAAAGGTTTTATTGGGCTTCAGGTTCATAAAAGTAAAAATATAGATCAGGTGCATTGGAGAAACATTAGAATTAAAGAACTGGAATATTAAATTAATTCAGAGAAATGAAAAGAAAAGATTTTTTGACTTTATCAGCAGCGACTCTGGTTATATCGGCCAGTTCACCTCATTCTTTGCTTGGAAATGAGATCCAGTATAAAAAGCCATTTTTACGAATAGCACATCTTACCGATGTGCATATTCATCCCAAAGGTCCTTCAGAGGTAGGTTTTACAAAAGCTCTTCATAAAGTTCAATCATTAGAACCACAACCAGATATGATTTTCAACGGCGGAGACTCTATTATGGATTCCCTTAATGCTAGTAAGGAAGAAACGACTTCTCAGTGGAAGTTGTGGAATGACGTTTTAAAAAGAGAAAACAATTTACCGGTCATAAATTGTATCGGAAATCATGATGTCTGGGGCTGGGGCCTTAAAGGCGATAAAAATCTTACAGGAGATAAGGATTTTGGAAAGCAAATGGCAATGGAAGCTTTTGATTTAAAAGATAAGTACTACAGTTTCGATAAACAAGGCTGGCATTTTATTGTCCTTGACAGTACCCATTACAGTCAGTTTAAATATGAGGCTAAGTTAGATGAAGAACAATTTGAATGGTTGAAAAACGACTTACAATCCGTATCTTCCAATGTGCCCATTGCCGTTTTATCCCACATTCCAATTCTCTCCTTCAGCAGTCAATTTTTTAGTGGAGAGAACAGAAAAAAACCATCTACTATGGAATGGGCACAAAGATCTCTGATGCATACGGATGCTTTTGAAATAAAAAACCTCTTTCGTGAATTCAAAAATGTAAAACTGTGCATGGCGGGACATTTACATATGCAAGAGCAACTAGAATATCTGGGAATAAAATATATAGAAAATGGTTCCGTATGTGGAAATTGGTGGAAAGGAAATTTCCAAGAATTTAGTCCGGCCTTTGCCATTATTGATTTTTACCCTGATGGTACTTTTTATAACCAATGGATTAATTATTAAAGATTTAGATAATACTGATAATCAATATGGTCCAAATTTATATACTCATCAACAATTATTGACAGTGGGCTACATTGCCATGCAAAGTGAAAGTCACCCAAAAGAATTAAAAAAAATAGCAATTAATGACCTCGAAAGTCATTTAAATGAAAGGATAATATTAAACAAACTACGTAAACGATAAAAAAATGGGATTTTTAAGCACTAATAAAAGTTATATCTAAATAAAAATGGAAAATGGAAAAAACGATATTAATCAAATTAGCAGACGTAATTTTATTGGAAAAGTAGCTACTGTTTCTGCTTTTATGATTGTGCCAAGGTATGTCTTAGGAAGAGGTTTCGTTGCTCCAAGTGATAAAATCAATCTGGGCTTCATAGGAGCTGGTAAAAGAGCAGATAAATTGCAACCGGAATTTATCAATTTAAGAGGAGTGCATATTTCTAAGGTTTGCGATGTTTATAAGGCAAAAGCAAATAATTTTGTAAGGATGGCTAACGCGTTTTATTCGGAAAAAACTGGTTATAATTATTCTGGCTGTCATAAAGCAGACAATTATAAAGACATTCTGGAGAATAAGGATATTGATGCTGTTGTTATCGCGACACCAGACCATTGGCATGCTTTTCAGGCGGTACATGCTGCAGAAGCAGGAAAAGACATCTTTTGTGAAAAACCTCTTTCACTTACAATAAAGGAAGGAAGAGCAATGGTAAATGCAACAGGAAAGAATGATAGGATATTCCAGACTGGCAATATGTAAAGATCCTATCCGGAATTCCGACATGCCGTTGAGTTAATCCGTAACGGATACATCGGGCAGATAAAGTCAATACAAGTAAACGTGGGAGGGCCGCCTGTGCCTTATAATTTACCCAAAGAACCAATAGTTGAAGGTTTGGATTGGGATACATGGTTAGGACCTAACCTTTATCAATATTTCAATAATCAATTAAATCCTCCTTTAGGTGATCCAATGTGGGCGAGGTGGCGCGATTTTGAAGAATTTGGTGGGGGAGACATGACTGATTGGGGTGCTCACATGTATGATATTGCACAATGGGCATTAAACATGGATCACAGTGGTCCAAAGAAAATTATTCCACCAGATGGAAAAGATTACCCGTTTTTAACTTACCTCTACGATAATGGGGTGAAAATGACCCATGAAGATTTCGGTAAAAAACACGCCATTCAATTTATAGGCTCGGAAGGAAAAATTCAAATCCAAAGAGGCAATCTTGTTACTTACCCCGAAAATTTGAAGGATATTAAACTTTCAGTGAATGAAGAGCGGGTTTATCACAGTAACAACCATTTCGAAGATTTTATCAATGCAATTAAAACGCGCAAGCAGCCAATTAGCGGTGTCGAAATAGGCCATCGTACCGCTACCGTATGTAACTTAGGAAATATTGCGTATAAACTAAAGAGACCCTTGGTTTGGAACCCAAAAAAGGAAAAGTTTAAAAAGGATAAAGAGGCAAATGAGCTTTGTACCCGTTCCATGAGAAAGGATTGCTCAATTTAATTAAACAACAGGAATTTTTTTTAATTTAAAAATCATAAATATGGGAACTAAATATTTTGGTACGTTTTTTTTACTACTTATTATACTTTTTTCATCGTGTCAACAAAGCCAAAGCAAAAGGGCGGAGGAATTACCGAAGGAAAAAAAACCAAACATTGTGATTATTTATACCGATGATCTTGGGTATGGAGACGTGAGCTCCTATGGAGCTACTAAATTACAGACTCCCAATATAGATAATTTGGCCAAAGGAGGTGTTAGGTTTACAGATGGGTATGCTGCCTCTGCGACCTGTACCCCGAGCAGATATGCACTTCTAACTGGTGAATATCCGTGGCGTAACAAGGAAGCAAAAATCCTGCCCGGAACTGCTCCGTTACTTATTGATACCAATCAGGTTACTTTGCCGAAAATGCTTAAAAAAGATGGATATGCCACTGGTATAGTTGGTAAATGGCACTTGGGTTTAGGTTCTGGTGAAGTGGATTGGAATAAAACTATTTCACCCGGTCCAAATGAGGTGGGTTTTGATTATTCATATATAATGGCTGCTACTCAAGATCGGGTTCCTACTGTTTATATAGAAAATGGAGAGGTTGTAGGATTGGATCCTAACGATCCTATAAGAATAAGTTATGAAAAAAACTTCGAGGGGGAACCTACCGGGAAGGACAATCCTGAATTGCTCACCATGAAATGGCACCATGGCCATAACCAAAGTATAGTGAATGGGATACCAAGGATTGGATACATGAAAGGTGGAGAGAGGGCGAAATGGAGTGATGTTGATATGGCTGATCATTTTCTTGAAAAAGCTCAGGAGTATGTTAGGGAACAAAAAAATAAACCCTTTTTTCTTTACTATGCGCTTCAGCAGCCACATGTTCCAAGAACTCCTCATCCCAGATTTGTGGGGGCATCTGGAATGGGTCCACGTGGAGATGTAATTATCGAAGCGGATTGGATAGTAGGAGAATTTATGAAGACTCTGGAAGAGGAGGGGCTTCTTGAAAATACCTTGGTAATCTTTTCCAGTGATAACGGTCCGGTGCTTAATGATGGTTATTACGACGATGCAGTGGAGAAATTAAACGACCACACTCCGTGGGGACCGTTTCGAGGGGGAAAATACAGTCTTTTTGAAGCTGGAACACGGGTTCCTTTCATCACATACTGGAAAGGGAAGATAGAACCAGGAGTATCATCAGCCCTTATCGGCCAAATCGACTTTTTGGGGTCTCTAGCTGAACTCGTAGGAGCCGAGGTTGAATCACAGGATAGTCAAAATCATCTGGAGGTGCTTTTTGGGAAAGACGAAAAAGGTAGGGAACATTTAATGTTAGAAGCCACATCGAGAACAGCTTTAAGAAAAGGTGACTGGATTTTTATTCCACCGTATGACGGTCCGAAAATAAATAAACAGGTGAATATTGATTTGGGTAATTCTCCTGAACATCAACTTTATTATATCAACAAAGACCCGGGACAGCAAAAGAACTTGGCAGAGGCAAATCCTGAGAAATTACAAGAGATGATTGCTACTTATGAAAAAATAAGGGGAACAGAAAACCGGAAGACACAACAGCTTAAACTAGAATGATTTTCCTTGTTCTTACCAACAAAAAAAATGATTTTTTACCTCCTTTAATCTCTTTTGGGTTTAATTCCCGAGGTTTGCCTCGATTTTTAGAGGAAACTTTTGAAAACGGAAAGGTTTTTATCAAATAAAAAACTTTCTTTCGATGGATGCCTCGTGGGCTTGCACAGAGGTAGTTCACTAAATTAATCAAATCTTCTAAAATGTCAAAATTTAATTATATTCTTACGGTATTTTTTTCTGTTCTTTTTTCGTTAAACCTTTGTTCTCAGGAGAGACCGGAATGGGAAAATTTAGATATAGTATCTGTAAATACTGAGTCTCCGAGAGCCACTTTTTACGTTCATAGAACTGAAGATGAAGCTAGGAAAAATATATTCAATTCTCAAAATTACTTGGATTTAAACGGAATTTGGAAATTTCATTTCTCCGAAACTCCAATGAAACGGCCCAAGGAATTTCACAGTACAGATTTCGATATTTCTAATTGGGATGAAATAGAGGTGCCAGGGGATTGGCAATTGCAGGGATATGATTTTCCTTTATATACTAATCATATATTTCCTTTTTCTATAAACCCTCCTTATGTCGATAATTCCTATAATCCTGTGGGTTCTTACAAAAGAAACTTTACAGTACCAGAAAGATGGGCAGGAGACCAAGTGTATTTGCATTTCGGAGGTGTGAATAGTGCATTCTACGTGTGGGTAAATGGAGAGAAAATAGGGTACAAGGAAGGAGCTAAAACTCCAGCGGAATTTGATATTACACCATACATAAAGAAAGGGAATAACGACCTAGCGGTAGAGGTTTATAGGTGGTCTGATGCAAGTTATTTGCAGGACCAAGATTTTTGGAGACTCAGTGGCATTGAAAGAGATGTATATTTGTTTTCCCGGCCAAAATTAGGCATTAAAGATTTTTTTATAAATGCTTCGTTAAATAATGGATATGCTGATGGTCTTTTAAAGGCCGAAGTTCTAATAGAAAATAAGGAACAAAAAGTAAGCGAGACTTTTGAGGTAATTTTTAAGGTTTGGGATGGTGACAAGGTTGTTTTCGAGGAATCAAAAAGTGGGGGAGTAGGAAATTCCAAAGAAGCTTTGTTTTCTTTTTCAGGAAAGATAAACGGAGTCAAACAATGGAGTGCAGAGCATCCTAACCTTTATACCGCTACGATTGACTTGAAGTCAAATGGAAAGACATTGATGGCCACAAGTGCAAACATTGGGTTTAGAAAGGTAGAAATTAAAGGAGGAAATCTTTTAGTCAATGGGCAGCCTATTTTAATAAAAGGAGTTAACCGTCACGAACATGATGAAAGAAAAGGTCATGTTATATCAAAAGAGTCTATGCTCGAGGATATTAAACTTTTTAAAAAGTTTAATATAAATGCAGTAAGAACAGCACACTATCCTAACGATCCTTACTGGTATGAATTGTGCGACAAGTATGGTATTTATATTGTCAATGAGGCTAACATTGAAAGTCATGGCTTTGGCTATGATGAAGATAAAACACCTGCGAACAAACCTGAATTTGCGAAAATGCATCACGATAGAATTAAAAGAATGGTAGAAAGAGACAAAAACCATCCTTCCGTAATAATCTGGTCCATGGGGAATGAAGCTGGAGATGGAGTCAATTTTGTTGAAAATTATCATTGGATAAAAAAAAGAGATCCTTCCCGACCAGTTCAGTATGAACGAGCCGAAAGAGGGGAAAATTTTAAAGAACCCCACACTGATATAATTGCCTGGATGTATGCGTCCTTAGAAAATATTGATCAGGATTATATTGGCAAATACCCTGACCGACCTTTTATTTGGTGCGAATATGCGCATGCCATGGGGAACAGTACAGGTAATTTTAAGGATTTGTGGGATTATGTTTATAAACATAAACAACATCAAGGAGGCTTTATCTGGGATTGGATGGACCAGGGAATTTTACAAATAGACGAAGCTGGCACTGAATACTGGGCATATGGTGGAGATTTTGAACCAGAAAGGTATCACAATGACGGAAATTTTGTGCTAAACGGCCTCGTAAATCCTGACCGTTCTCCTCATCCAGCACTTTATGAAGTAAAAGATGTTTATCAAAATATTAATTTTGAAGTAATAAATTCGATTGAGCTGGAATTTAAAATAAAAAATAGATTTTTCTTTACAAATTTAGATGCTTATAATTTTGAATTTGAGGTACTTCGAGATGGTGAATTATTTCAAAAAGGTAGTCTGAAAGAATTGAAAGTTCCACCTCAAGATTCTATTAATATTTATTTACCAGAAGTGGAGATCCCTTTAGATGAGAAGGAATATTTTATTAATTTTTACGCGAAAACTAGGAAAAATGAAAATTTTATTCCCGAAGGCCACATCGTTGGGAGACAGCAAATTCATCTTAAATCTGGACCAAAACATATTTTATCGGATCTGGATAAAAACACAGAAAAACTGGAGTTAAGGGAGACAAGAAAGATAATACAGGTACATAATAAAAATTTTGAAGTTGAATTTGATAAGGAAAAAGGGAATTTAAACTACTACACCTGGGAAAATATAGTATTAATATCACGGGGTCCTAGAGTTAACTTTTGGAGAGCTCCAACGGATAATGATTTTGGTAATAAATTACCAGAGCGTGCTAAAATGTGGAAAGAGGCATCTCAAGACCAAGAAGTTACCAATGTTGAAATCCTAAAAGAGGGTAACGGAAGTATAAAGGTAGAAATCAGTTTCAATTTGGAATCCATAAACTCTGTGCATAAAATTATGTACACTATTTTTCCTGATGGTAATATATTGGTCAACAATAAGTTTAAATTTGATGGAGATGTAACTATGGCAGAAATGCCTCGTTTTGGGAATAATTTAATATTGTCTCGAAAGTTGGATAATGTAAAGTGGTATGGACGTGGACCCCATGAGAATTATTGGGATCGGAAAGAATCTGCATTTGTAGGATTATATGAAGCTAAGGTAGCGGAGCTTTACTTCCCATATATTAGACCGCAGGAAAATGGATATAGGACAGATAATCGATGGGTGCAGTTAACTAATGATGATGGCATTGGTTTAAAATTTTATGGGACTCCCTTTATTTCGTTTAGCGCTCATAACAATTATATTTCAGATTTTGATCCTGGTACGGAAAAGCAGCAAAGGCATGCAATTGATATTAAACCACGCGATATTATCAGTCTCAATATTGATTATAAACAAATGGGAGTTGGTGGAGACAACAGTTGGGGAAGAAAGACCTATGAAAAATATCGTTTGAAATCTCAGGATTATGAGTATCAATATTATATGCAGCCGGTAAAAAATCTGAGGTAACTTTATTTATGACCGTATCAAAGGAACAATAATAACTGGTGCAATTTAAAACGACTATTCAGCTTTCTCTTATTTCAGGTAGTAAAGTTATGATTTGTGGGCTATTGGATTGAAAATACTTAATTATTGGCAATAAAATATAGCCGGTTGAATTATTTTTCAAATTAAGTCTATAAAAGTTAAGTTCCGGCTAGTACTGAGCATGAAATAAGTGCAGAACCAACGGACTCAGGTAAAAAAGTGCTTTCCGAAGTGGAGCGGTTCCGCTTTTTTGCGGATTAGCGAAACGAAGGGGGTCAACTTTTTTTCCTGTGTCCAAGACCTTTTCAATGAAGGACTTTCCCCTCAATACAGTTAATGTCATTGAGGGAGTTTCGGGATAAAAGGAAATTTGCTGAGGTTTGGGGTAGTTCTAAATATAATTAAAATAGAATCGGGATTTATTAAAAGTTTATTACTTTATCTAAGGCATCATCAGCATCTTGATGGATAAAATTTGCTTGATATCGTATAGTAGTAGTTACGGAGGAATGACGATATAGCTTCTGAAGCATCTGAATAGGAATTTTATCTCTTGAAATATTCCCAAAACTGTGCCTGGCGATATGCATGCTCATATTCTTTTTTATTGCCAGTTTAGTGGCTACATTTTTCAGGTGCCTGTTTAAATTTCGGGTTATGGTTTGGGTTCTTATAGATATTTGTTCAGAATCATTTAAATCAGCACTTAGTAAATAAGGGAAGATTAAACCATCATTACTTGATTTTTCATTTTGATACTTTTCAATTACCACCTTTGCTTTGTCTGGGATTTTTAATGAAACAATTTTACTGTTTTTATTCATACGGTATAACAGTCTTCCATCATTGAAATCGGACCATTTTAACTTCAAAAGATCACCTACTCTTATTCCGGCGAAATAAAAGCTTATTAGCCAGATGTGCACAGCTCTTTGTTGAGCATCCGTAAGATTGCTTGCGGATTCTAATTTTTGAATTTCAAGTTTGTTGAGGCCTATTTTTTGTGTTTCAGGAATTCTGATTTGGATTTTTCCTTTGCCAAAGGGGTATCTACCTCTATCTACGATAGATTCGGCTATGGCCAAATTATAAATTGTCCTGATTAAAATCAGGTAGTTAACAACGGTTCTTGGAGAACGTTTTTTATCGTGAAGTAAATATGATTCAAATTTTTTCAGAAGAGGAACATTAAGTTCATTGAAGTATAATTCCTTCTTATTAAGAAACTTCTTGAACTTGCGAAGACGTCCATTCTCGGTGTCATATTGATGATGTCTATCCCTGCCTTTTAAATTTCTTAAATGCATTTCCGCCACAACAAAAAAGTCAATTCTTTTGTTTCCAATGATTTTTTTCTTTATTGCAGAAACTGTTTGGTAATCGGCTTTGGTCTCCGCTTCAAGTACTTTGGCGTTAGCTTCCGTAATTTTTATAAGAATATAATTATTAATAATACTTGCGTTCGGATGGGATTTCCTGACAACTCTATTTTTATCATCCCAATATTTTTCATCAATATATTGACCGGTGCCCATATATGAACTTATTCGATCTTTAGTAATCCTGATTGCTATAGGATAGTGTCCCTCTTGATTTTCTCTTTTACGTAAAACTGCTTTAACTGTCGCCATCATAATTCATTAGAATTATAAAGATAATGAATTTAGGTACAACATAGGTACAACATTTGTTGATTTTGTTTGATATTATTTGATGTCAATGAATATTAAAATGAAGTGAAAATACAGTATTTCAGAGTATTTGTGTAATTTTGATATAAGATGGCAAAACACTCATAACCCGAAGGTCGCTGGTTCGAGTCCAGTTCCCGCCACTAGGAAAATCAAGGCTTCACAGAAATGTGGGGCCTTTTTTTATTTTACATAGTACAGAATAAGTACAGAATAAAGTTTTTTTGG
>Ga0307486_1001618_pt1 | contig 16853 bp, 9 predicted proteins | sample CBIW02metaG_FD_203663 | JGI IMG/M metagenome (GOLD analysis project Ga0307486, IMG submission 203663) | Sea-ice brine microbial communities from Beaufort Sea near Barrow, Alaska, United States - CBIW 0.2 | ecosystem: Environmental > Aquatic > Marine > Coastal | place: USA: Alaska | collected... | reverse complement strand
CTGACTGATTTCTGAACAGTCGGGCCGGCGCCCCGAACGCTTGCTTCAAGCCTTCGCCCTCCGGCCCCGCGGGCCACCCGGAGCCACCAGACGGAACGAGCGCCTTCGCGCATCCGTCACAGGCTCCCTTCGATCGAACAGTCAAGGACCCCTCATGTCTCTCGCACACATCCACGCCACTCGCCCCACCCACTTCACCAGCCCTGCGCCGGCCACGCCGGCTGCCGCCCCGCGCATTCGCGCCGTTCCGACCGGCACCGAGGCTCGCGGCTTCGTGCTCTACGTCGGCATCGACGAGGCCAAGGCGGCCGAGGCCGGCACGAGCCTGAACCGCATTGTCGAGGCGCTCAAGGCCCTCGCTTCCGACATCGCCCCCTCGGCCGAAACGTACGCCGCCGTCGCTCTGGCTCCTGAGGGCGCCGGCGGACGCGATGTCGACGTGGTTCGCCTGGCTCTGCAGGACCCGGCCGCCCTGGCCCAGCACCGCGCCGAACCTGAGGAACTGGATCGCGCCCGCAGCGGCGTGGTCGTGGACATCTCCCGCAAGCGGGTCATTCTGGACAACGAGACCGCCGCGCTGACCTACAAAGAATTCGAGCTGCTGCAGTACCTCGTGCTGCGTGAGGGCCGTACGGTCGACCGTGCCGAAATCATCTCGGCGCTATGGGACTCCGCTGACGAAGAAGACGCCCCAAACGAACGCACCATTGACGTGCATGTTCGTCGCCTGCGCTCCAAGCTCGGTCGTTACGAAGACATCGTGCGCACGGTTCGCGGTGTCGGTTACCGGTTCGACCGCCACGCGGACGTCGCCATTCGCCAGTCGACCACGCCGAGCCCTGACCTGTTCTAGGCGGCAGTGGGCACTCGGGATCAGGTCCGGGGCAAACGTGATTGAGGGCCAGTCGCAGAGGCTACGACTGACCCTCTTCCCTTGCACCAAGAGTGTCCTGCAATCACATGTCACGTCGTCCGCCACAGCAAACGGTTGACGCACCTAAAACATATAACGAATAGGTAACGGGCGCCACCTTTGTTGTGAAAAAACATCTGCGAGTTTTATGGCAAGCGCCTGACCATTGCCTGAGCGACGAACGGATGCCGGTTGCGCGTGGTCGCCCGAGGGGCCGCCCGAGTCTCTATCCTTGGTTAGGAGCGAGGCGAGGAGCCGTAGGTGAGAGATCGAACGATCGCGGTAGACGCATGGGAATCACTCTTCCGAGCCCAGGTCGCCATCATGCGCAGTCTCGCCGAAAATTTTCCCTCGAAGGAAATTTCCCTCAACGAGTACGACGTGATGTTCAACCTGTCCCGGCAGCCGGACCGCCGCATCCGCTTGCGTGATCTCAACCAGCACGTGCTGCTGACCCAGCCGAGCGTGAGCCGGCTCGTGGACCGGCTCGCCTCCCGCGGATATCTGCACAAGCACACCGACCCGAGCGACGGTCGCGGCGCCATCATCGAGTTGACGGATGCTGGCCTATCCCTGTTTCGGCGAGTTGCCGTTGACCACATGGAATCCATCACCGAGCGGATCGGCGAGACCCTGACCGAGCCTGAGCTGCGCCAGCTGACGGCCCTGTGCGACAAACTGCGCACGGGGTGCCCTGAGCAACCCAGTCTCCTCGGCAGCGCCAGCAGCCCCAGCAGCAGCAGCAGCAGCAGCAGCAGCAGCAGCAGCACAGCGGACTAGGGCGGCGGGACGAGGGCCCTACCCCTCGCCCCACCGAGGCAGTCCCTCGCAGGAATGCCTTCCTCGCCGAGCACCCGAACTCTGCCCGGCGAGAAACATGAGAGATGCTCACATCTGCAAATGTTACTCCAGCCGGCGGGCGGGAACGCCAATCATTCGCGTCCTCACGACTGCGGACCGTGCCCGCCCGCACCGACCGCAAAAAACCCCGCTCCGCAAGCTGCAAGCTTGTGAAACGGGGTTTAGCTGTGCGCCCGAAGGGATTCGAACCCCTAACCTTCTGATCCGTAGTCAGATGCTCTATCCGTTGAGCTACGAGCGCATGTCGATCTCGCGAACTTTGACACCCGGAGACAACTTGAAAAGCATACCAGCTATTGCGAGCTCTCCGCGCCGCGTGATGAGCTCAGCTGCACAACGACCGTCGAATGCGGCGATTCGGCGACTTTTTCGGGCGCCGGTCGCCGACAAAAATCAACCCCTGTTGAGGCTTCGATGCGGGTGGTTTACTCACTGGGTGAACGAGAAGAGTCGCGCCCAACTGCAATCCTTTGACTACTCCAACCGGCGTGCCGTCTTCATCAATTGCACCCTCAAACGCAGCCCCGAGGTCGGCAACACCCGGGGCATCGTTGATCTCAGCGCCAGAATCATGCGCGAGCAGGGCGTGCGAGTCGGCCTGATTCGCGCCATCGACCAGGACATCGCCACCGGCGTTTACCCCGACATAGCCACCGTCCCCGCGCGGAGCGCGCTCGACGTGAGCGTCACCGGCGGCATGGTGCGAGGCATTCGCGAGGGCGCCGTGTTGGCCTGGCGCGGTATCCCCTATGCGGCCCCGCCAGTTGGTGATCTGCGCTTTCGCGCCCCGCAGCCGGTCGTTCCCTGGCCGGGAGTACGGAACGCCTTCCGCTACGGCGACGTCGCTCCGCAGCCGTATCGTCGCCCGCTCACGGGTGCCAGCCCGCGCGTGCGCTCGAGTGAAAGCTGCCTGACCGTCAACGTGCTCTCCCCCGCCGTCCCCCGGCGAAAACGCCTGGCCATGCCGGTCATGGTGTTCCTGCACGGAGGCGGCTACAGCACCGGGTCCGCCCACGAATTCCCCGGCCAGGGTGAAAGATTCGTGCGCAGCGGCCGCATTGTGTATGTGAGCTTCAACTACCGACTGGGCGCTTTGGGCTATCTCGATTTCAGCCGATACAGCACGCCCGACCGCCCGATCGAGAACAACCTGGGGTTGCGCGATCAGGTGGCCGCCCTCGAGTGGGTACGTGCCAATATCCGCTCCTTTGGGGGCAACCCGCACAACGTCACCGTGTTCGGCGAGTCGGCCGGCGGCAACGCGATCATCACGCTGATGGCGACTCCCGCCGCTCACGGCCTGTTCGCCCGCGCGATCGCGCAGAGTCCGCCGAGCAACGCCGCATACACCAAAACGCTCACCGACGAGTGGGCGGAGTATTTTGTGAGCGTGCTGCGTGCGGAGCGGCCGGGTGCGCCGGCTTCCCCGAATGAATTGTTGGCGACCGCCGATGTGGGGGCCCTGATCAGGGCGGCCCTTGCCTTGCAGGTGCGCACGCCCGACGCGAACCCGGGCACGTACTGTTTGGCGCCGGTCGTCGACGGTGACTTCCTGCCGGAGCACCCGCTCGAGGCTTTTCGCGCCGGACGCGCGCACCGAGTTCCGCTGATCATCGGCACCAACGATCGGGAGGGCGCGATTTTTCGTGGCAGGGCAAATATGCTCCCCCGTTCGCCGTGGCGCATCCAGGCGCTGTTCGGCAACGCACCGCAAGACGCCCACGACGCGATGCTGGCCGTCTACCCCGGCCTGCCGATTTCCCGTGCCGCCGCCGATTTCGGCGGCGACTATGCCTTCTGGTATCCCAGTGTTCTCGTCGCTGAACTGCATTCCCGGTTCGCACCGGTACATTTCTACCGCTTTGACGTTGCCCCGCGGCTCATGCACCTGCTTGGGCTCGACGCCACGCACGGCGTTGAAATGTATGCGTTGTTCGACCAGGTCGACTCCCCGTTCGCCCGCACGATGACAGCACTCGGCGGTCGGGAACAGTTCAGTCAGGCCGGCGAGCGGATGCGCCGCCATTGGCTGCACTTCGCCTGCACCGGCAGGGTCGAGAGCACGTGGCCGCGGTACACCGAAGCCGACCGACTGACCCTCATCATCGATGTCGTCGATCGGGTTGAAGCTGACCCTCGCGGCGAGCGCCGACGCGTGTGGCACGCGTTTCTGCCGAGTCTGTAGCCCTCTAGCATGGGGTCATGGCCACCACACGCTCCCGCCGTACCGCTGGACGTGGCAGCTACCTCGCCATCGCCGTCTTTGCAGCGCTCTACCTTGTCGGCGCTGTCTACTGGCCGCGGCCTCTCTGGGTTGCCGGGCTGTATCTGGTGGCGAGCCTGGTCTGCTACGCCCTCTACGCGACGGACAAGCGACGGGCGAGGTTCGGCGGCTGGCGGGTTCCGGAACGCACCCTGTTGTTCTGGGGCTTCATCGGCGGCTGGCCGGGCGCGATTGTGGCGCAGCAGGTTCTGCGTCACAAGACCCAGAAGGTGAGCTTTCGCGAGGCATTCTGGGTCACCGTCATCTTCAATGTGGTGCTCTTCGTGGCGCTCAGCACGCCCGTATTCGACCATCTGGTGACCCAGGCAATCACCGATCTCAATATTCGTTGAATTCGGGCCTGGTCGCCTTGTCGTGTTTGGACTTCAGCATCGCCAAATTGATGAGGACGAACGCTTCCAGACGTTCGCTGCGATGTCGGGCGTAGTCGGGTGCGCTCTCGTCCACGGCGAGCTCGATGAGCTTGGACGAGACCGCCGAGCTGACTTCCTCGCTCGCTGAGCGTTGCGCACTGGCGACGATCCGCGCCACCTGCTCGTCGTCATCGGCCACAGCGTCGAGGGCGAGCGTCAATCGTTCATGCGCGCGAAAGCGCAGCGCGAACTGCTTGAGATCGTGTCGTTGGTCGTCGGTGAGATTCCGCCGTTTCTTTGACGACAGCTCCCGGCCCATCCGGGACACTCGCCGGGCGTAGTCCTCGTTCTGCCGCGCCAGGTGGTGCAACTCGGTGCGGGCATTATCGGCGTATCGCGCGGAGTCGTAGTCGAAGTGCTCCCGCAGCGCGCCCACGATAATGTCATTCTTCACGGCCATTCGTACGGCCGACAGAGCAATGAGCAGACCTTCTTCGACCGTGCGCTCGAGGTCGGGAAGCTCAGCGTTCACGTCGGGTTGGCGAACAGGCGCGTCTGCGTCTGCTGCGTCTGCGTCTGCTGCGTCTGCTTCTGCGTCACGCCGGGACCGGTTCCAAATAATTGCGCCACCACTTCCTCGTGCAGGTCGCATCCATTTTACCTGATCGAGGTTGGCCTCATCGAGCGGTCCTATACGTTGCGAACAATCTGCCTAGTCCAACGGATCCGATCCGCTCAACAACTGACGCCGACGGCGCGCCCGCCACAGCAGTCCGATGCCCGCGAGCAACAGCAGCAGGGCCGCCGTGACAGCGAGGAACAACGCTGCAGCATCAACACCCGTGCGCACCAACCCGAAGATCACCGGTGCCGCCAGAACGGTTGCCGTGTCAACGCCCGTGATCGGTGCCTGCGCCGTATCCGCGTTGGTGCTGTGTGCTGTGACCGTGTTCACCACCTGCGGGAACGCGGCCTCCAGCACGTCCACCGTGAGCATCACGGTGCGACTTCCGCCCACCATGAGCGTCCCCTCGAACGTGCAGGTGACGCTCTGCCCGGCGGCCACACACTCCACGTCCTCGCCCGCGCTGTGCGCGTACCTGAGCGAGTCCGGGAGCACGTCCACGATCGTGAATGCTCCGGGGTCTTCCGTCGGCCCGGAGTTGGTGACGGTTATCAGGTAGTCCAGCGTCTTGCCCACCTGCGCCTGCCCCACGTGGGTCTTCGCCACACCGCGGCTCACGAGCGGGTCGACCACGAGCGCATCCGACGTCGTGTTGTTGTCGGCATCGGGGTCGGGTGTCTGTGCGGCGACCACCGCCGTATTCTCAACCGAGGGGTAAGCGAGCGCTCCGACCGACGCGTTCAGCACCAGCTCGGGTGCGATCAGACGCGGGCCGAGGTCAGCGGCCAACGAGCAGGTGACCGGCGTCGTGCCGGAATCCGCATCCGTTTCGGATGCAACGCAGGTCCAGAGCGGGTCGCTGCCGGTGCTGTCCACAAACTCCAGCCCGCGAGGCAGCGTGTCGACAACGCTCACACCGGTGGCCGTTGACGGGCCGTCGTTGGTGACCTCGAGCTGGAAGGCGGTATTTTCACCGATACGCCCGGCACCGGAGTGCGACTTGACGATGCTCAGGTCGGCGCTCTGACCGAACGTCACCGCCACCTCGCCCACGTTGTTGGCGAGGGTGATTTCGTCGGTCGGGGTCGAGACGACCGCGGTGTTGGTGAGGGAGACGGTACCCAGCGCCGGGTCGGAACTCGTGGTGAGCCCCAACGCCGTCGCGGTTCCGCCGGTGGCCAGTCCCACGGTGCCGTCGCCGAGGGTGCACGTCACCGGCTGAACCTCGCTGTCGAGGACCGCGTCGGCAACGCAGGTCCATCCAGGGGTGTTCGCCTGAAAGCGGATGCCGACGGGCAGGCTGTCGACAATGGTGATCGCGCCGACAGCGTTCGACGGTCCCGCATTCACGAGCTCGAAGTCGAAGGTGACGTCGTTGCCGGCGAGCACGTTCTCGTTCGGGGTGGATTTGACGAGACCGAGGTCGACGAGCGCCACCACCGTCACCGGAACGGTGTCGGTGTCGGTGCCCCGCTCGGGGCGGCTGTCACTCCAGCCGACTGTGGCCTCGTTGGTGGCGACGGTTCCATGCGCGATCGCGGACGACACGGCGGCCGTGACGGTGATCTCCGATGTCGTCACGCCGAGGGTCGCTCGAACGCAACTCGTCGTGGCGAGGGTGCAGGTCCACCCGTCACCGGCGATTTCGATGGCGGTGAATCCCTCCGGGAGCACGTCGGCAACAGTCAGTGCACCGGCGTTCGAGGGGCCGGCGTTTGTCACGGTCAACGTGTAGCTGATCGGCGTGCCGGCCACGATCTCCGTGGCGCTCGGCGTGATCGTCTTGACGATCGTCACCTCGGCCAAAGTGGTCACGACGGTGGCGTCTTTGGCCCGGTTCGGGTTCAGGTCGTCGGCCGGCTCGGGGAGCACGCCGGTGACCGTGGCGACGTTCGTGAACGTCGCGGCACCGGCATCCGCCGGAATCGACGCCGTCACGGTGATGACGCCGGCAGTCGCACCGGCGGCAAGGATGCCGGTGCTCATGCAAGTCAGCTCCTGACCATCCGGGGCAGCGCAATCCCAGCCGCTGCCGCTGGCCGATACCGGCACCAGCCCCGCCGGAACCTGGTCAACAACGACGCTGCCGATCGGGGCGTCCGTCGGCCCGAAGTTGGCAACGGTGAGGGTGTAGTCGATATCCGTTCCCGCGAGGACATCGCCGGTCGGGTGTGACTTCGTGATTCCGAGGTCGGATTCGCCGGTGAGGGACGTGTCGGTCGTGCCGGTGGCCGGAGGCGTGTTCGCCGAGGAGACGGTGGCGCTGTTGCGCACGTCGCCGGTGAGCGAACTGGGCACGTTCACGCGAACGTTCACGGTTTCGGTGCCGCCCGCCACGAGCGAGCCGGTCAGGGCGCAATCGATGGTGGACGGATCCGCACTGGTTTCGGTGCACACCCAGGTTCCGGGGCCGGCGTCGCCGGTCTCGACGAAGGTCAGCCCGTTCGGCAGGACGTCCGCGATGGCCACCGTGCGGGCATCCGCAAAGCCGTTGTTGGTCACAACGAAGCGGTAGGTGCCGGTGGTGCCCGGTACCAGCTTGTCTTCCACGAGCGACTTGGTGATGCCCAGGGTCGTGGTCGTGTCGACGGGGGTGACGGTTTCGGATTCGTTGTTGGCCGACTCCGGATCGGTCGTCGTGCCCGACACCGTCGCGGTGTTGGTGAGGCTGCCGGTGAAGCCGGAGTCGATCGTGGCGGTCACCACAATCTGCGCAGTGGCGTTCAGAGCCAGATCACCGTTGAGGGTGCAGCTCACCGCGCCGTCCGTCACCGTGCAGGTGGCGTCGTCGGAGACGGCGACCACGTCGGAAATGTTGCCGGGCAGGGCATCGGTGACGGTGATGGAATCCACGGAGAGCGACGGGCCCAGGTTGACCACGTCGAGGTGCCAGCTGGCCTGCTGGCCCGCCGCGAAGGTCCCCTGCGCCGTTTTCGTCACGGCGAGGTCAGCGCTCGTGGTGACCGAGATCGTGGCCTCGCTCGTGTTGTTGGCCAGCGCCGGGTCGTAGGTGCGGGCGGCGACGGTGGCGGAGTTGGTGACGGTGGTCGCTTTGACGACGTCGGAGGCCACGGCGACGGCGACGGCGATGACCGGCCAGGCCGCAGCCTTCGCGAGCGTCTCGTTGGCGTTGCTGCGTTCACAGCTGAACGCCCCGGTGTCGGTGTTTGGAGTGGTGCAGCTCCAGCCGGTTCCGGATGCTGCGGTGACGGTGATCCCGGCCGGCAAGGGCTGGGCGGGCAGATCGCTCACCACGAAGGTGTGCCCGTTCACGTTGCCCACCGCGGTGTTCGGCCCGGCATTGCTCACGGTGAGGGTCCAGGCGGCGGAGGTTGTGGAACCGGCCACGAGGGGGTCGCCGGCGGCCTTCACGATGCGTACGTCCGCGGAGTGCAGGAACGCATCGGCGGTGGCGGCACCGGGGGCGTACGACGTGGGACCGGACCGGCCGGTCGCGTCGGTCGCATCGGTGGCCACAGCGGTGAGGGTGTTGCGGTGCTGCACGGTTGTGCCGGTGCCCGGGGTGGTCAGCGCCGCGGTTTTGGGCTGCGCCGAAAAGCGGATGACGATGGTCGTGCCCGGCGCCACCGCGGTGAACGGGGCCCAGACCAGGGTCTGCACACCATCCACGGTGCTCAGTGCGGGGTCAGCGAGGGCGACGGCCGCCGCAGAACCGATCTTCACCGTGCTGGTGCCGGCGCTGTACACCCAGTTGGCGGGCAACGCATCGGTGGGCGTCACAGTTTTGGCGGTGCCGCCGCCCGCGTTCCGCAGGGTGAGCGCCCAGCCGAAGTCGGTGTCGACGTAGGCGGTCGAGCCGCTGGCCACGGCCTTGGTCAGGACAATGCGCGGGAAGGCGGGCGTGACCGTTGCCGTTGCGGTGGGCGGGTTCGCGGTGTACTCGCGTTCATCCGTCGCACTGGTCGGCAAAGAACGATAGGTCGGCAGGGCAACGGAATTGACGAGAGGACCGGCGCCGAGAGTCGACGACGCGGCGAGCTTGGCCTGGTAGGTCTGCACGTTGGTGCCACCCTTGGCGATCGTCAAGACCGTCCAGGTGATGGTGTTGCCCAACAGCACACCATCATTGCTGATGTCCGTGATGCTGCCCAGGTCGATACCCGTCGGGATCGTGTCCACGATGCTCACGTCGAAGGCGTCGCTCGTGGTGGCGTCGTTCGCGTTGCGGGTCGTAACCGTGTACTCGAATACCTGGCCGGGTTCCGGCGTTGTGTCGGAGACCGTTTTGGCGATCGTGAGTGCCGGTTCAAGAACCGTCACATCGGCGGTCGGCGATATGGCGGTTTCATCGAAATCGGCACCGGCGGATGCCGGCGTGCTTCCGTTGCTGCGCATCCAGCCCAGGAAGGCGCCGTTCTTGAGCACGTCTCCCGCGGTTCCGGCGGCGCTGAGCACGGTGGCCGTGAACGTGACCGTAACCGTGCGATCCTCGGTCGCGGCGAGCACGTCGCCGAGCGCCCAGCCGATCTTCTGCCCGGACGCGACGAGCGCCGTTCCAGAGCCGGGGAGGTCATCGTCACAGGAGCCGAGGGCGGTTTCGCAGCTGACCGTGGCGGCACCCGCACGAATCCCGACGGGCAGGGTGTCGATGATCGCGGCGTCATAGAAGTTGACGTCGCGCGGCAGCGCCACGGTGATCGTGTAGTCGATCGTGCCGCCGATGGTGGCTGTGGCGGGCTGCACCGTTTTCACGGTGACGGCACCTTCCACGGTGACCTTGGCGGATGCCGACGCCGATACGACGAGTTCGGTGTCCGGGTCGTTGATCGCACTGCCGTCCTGGCCCGGGTCGTTGTCCAGGCTCGACCCGGTCACGAACGCGTTGTTGGTGTAGCTGACCAGCCCGGCGGACTGCGGGTCGATGGCGGCCTCGAAGGTGACCGTCGTCACCTCGGGGTTCAACAGGGCTCCACTGCCCGGCAGGGTCCAGGTGAGTTTGGTGGTGCCGGCGGCGCATCCGTTGGAACCGTCTCCGGCGGTACTCTCGGTCACCGTGCCGGTGGGCGCGGTAAGGAATCCGTCCGTGGCGGTGAAAAGCAGGCCCTCGGGCAGGCAGTCGGTGATCACCGAGTCGAAGGCGGCCGGGCGGCCCCCGGTGTTTCCGGCGGCGAGGGTGAACGTGACGATGTCGCCGCCGCGCGCGGTCGTCTGGTCAACAGATTTGGTCAGCGTTGGTTTCGGCGCGACGACCGTGACGGTCTTCGTGGCGGTCCGCGCGGGCACCGCGGTGCCCGCGCGGGTCGCGTTGCTGGTGAACGTGGCCGTGTTGGTGAGCGAGCCGGACGAGAGCCCGACGCCGACGAGTACTCCCGGAATCGTCACCGTGAAGGTTTCGTCGATGGCGGTGCTGTTGTCGTAGGTGCTCGGGAATGTCAGGGTTCCGGTGGCGCTGTCGAAACTGCCACCGACCGGCAGCGGCGACACGGTAGCTTCGGTCCCGGCCGGAATACTCAGGCCCGAAATCATCGGGTCGCTCAACACACCGTCGAACACGGTGGTCCCGGCCGGGATGGTCACGCTGTAGTTGTAGTCAACCGTTTCACCGGCGACGACTTGGGAAGCCTGGTCGTTGTTGGTCGCGACGATATTTGTCACGCCGGACTTGGTCACGACGGCGTCGGGCAGGTGGACCTCGGCCGTGTCGTTGGCCGCGGCGGTGTTGCCGTCGATATCGTGGCTCGGGTCCAGGGAGCCCCTGGGGAAGAATTCGGTGTCGCCGCCGCTCGTGGTGGGCGAAGTGAACGCGACAACGGAGGCGGTGTTCGTGAAGCTCGAGGTCACGCTGACGGCGCTCGGGACTGTGAGCGTGTAGCCGACGTCGGTTGTCTCGCCGGCCGTGATCGGGCCGGGTACGGTCCAGATGATGACGCTGCGCGGGTCCGAGTCGAGGCTGGCAGGGTATTCGTCGTCGCCTGGGTTCGCGCAGATGCCGGAACCGCTGATCGATGCGACAGCCCAGCCCGCACAGTCGTAGTCGGCCGGGAGTGCGTCCCACACCATGACATCCGCTATGTCGACGTTGTTGTTGTCGGTCGCGGCGAAGAGTTCGTTCGTCACGTCGATGGAGTAGGTGACCTCATCACCTTCGCGCACGGAGACGCTGTCGTTCGGGGCGACCGGGGCGACGCCGTTCACGAGGGCGACGCTCTTGTTGAGCGTGACGATCGGTGCGGGCGCGACACCGTAGTCCGCCCGGGCACGAAGCGCCGTCACGGTGCCGTCGGTGGAATTCTGGCGGTACTTCATGAGGTTGGCAGTGATATCCACCTCTGAGGTCGCGGCCTGGCCGGTGACCGTTGCGCTCACGTACAGGACGAGCTGTGCTCCCTGGGGCACGAAGCGGTCGGTGCCGCCGTCCGTGTCGCCGAGCGCCCAGGCTGCGGGGAGCGGGTCCGCGCCGGCAGCGGCGTCGGATTCGGTGCCGAGGATCGGCGTGACGGTCACCGGGCCTGCGGCGACCGAATAGCCGGCGTATGTTGTGCCCACGGGCACGAAGTCGGTGATCTCCGCGTTGCGGGTCTTGGTCGAGTCGGAGAATGCCACCGTCAGTTCGAAACAGACCGTATCGCCGAGCTGATACGTGGGGGTGTCCGTATCGGAATAGTCACCGGCGTTGGCCGCGCAATCCATCGGGGACCCCGTGGGTGTCGGGCGCGGGAGAACCTTCTTGGTAATGATCGGCCCGCTCGAATTGAGCCCGGTCTCGGAGTCGTCGGTCACTGCCTTGGCGCCTTCACCCGGCGTGCGCCCGGTGGTCGTGCCGGCGATGGTGACGGTGTTGAGAAATCCGTCGCCGGCCACGGTCGGTACGCCGTTCGCGGTGCCGGTGGAGGTGGTGCCCTGGTAGCTCGCGCTCATGTAGGCGTCGTAGCCGATCGTCAGGCTCGTGTCGTGGGCCAGCGCAGTGGGATCGGGCGTCATCGTCACGGTGAACGTACCGTCGGGGTTGGCGACGGCGGTATCGATGGTGGCGCCGGTGACGATGCCATCGGTGGCGCAGCCGGTGCTGCGGTCGAACTCGACGCCGACTGGAAGCACCGGGCAGAGGCCGTTGGGGATCACGTCAACAATGGTCATGGCGCTGTCATCGGTGTATTCGCCCGCCCGCAGGAGCAGCTCGAAGTGCGCCAGCTCCCCCGCCGCGAACGTTGAGGTACCGGATTTGACGATCGAGAGGTCCATCGCCCGGATGGTCACTTTGTCGGTCGAGGTGGCAGCGCGGTCCGCCTCTGTCGCAACGGCGCCGAGGTAGTGGCCCGTGGCGGTGGCCGTGTTCGTAAACGCCTGACCGGAGTCCGCGGTGTCTTCCTGACGTGTCGACGCGCCGGTGTTGTTGTCGAGGTTGGCGCCCTGCGCTGCGCTTTCGGTGTCAGGCGCCGGGTCGGACCACATCTCGTTGGCGTGCAGCGGGATACCGGCCGCATATTTCACGGTCGTGGTGGAACCGGCGGGGAGGGTGGCGAGGTTCCAGGTGACCTTGGTGAAGACGTCGTCGCCAAACCCGGCGCGGTCATCAATGGTCTCGACTGAAACCGGGATAAGACAATCCGTGGTCACGGCCGGCGTCTGGTCGAGACGGCCGGATGTCGGGTATTCCTCGGTGCCGGGAGCGCTGTTGTCGGTGGCGCCGCAACGGAGGTATTCGAGGCCCGCGGGCAGGTAGTCCACCAGAACGACGTTCTCGGTGGCGGCGATGGTCGTATTGCGGGTCGCGATCGTGTAGACGGTCGATTCCTGCTGCACCCCGCGCATGAGTTCGTTCTCGGGGCTCGGCTCCGACTTCGTGACCTCGATCGCGGCGACCTTCGTCGCGACAGGCTCGGCAGTGTCGGAGGCGGTGAATCCGCTCGCCGCGCCCGTCGCGGAGTCGAATTTCACGAGCAAACGCGGATCGGACTGAGCGTAGACGCCCGCGGCGCCCGGAATCGTCGATCCGACCGGGTAGAGAACGGAGTCGGGAACGACGGAGAACGACAGCGCCGCGGTCACCCCCACCGGGAGGTCGGCCACGTTGGACCACACGAGCATCTGGTGGGTGACTGCGGCCACACCGGACCCCGCGGGCGTGTCGATGATGGTGATGATGGTCGGGTCAATCGCCGGTCCGGTCGTTGCGGAACTGCCGGCGGCGTAGCTGACGCCGACGGGCAGTTCGTACCGGAAGGCCAGGTTGTAATGGTTGGTGGAGCTGGATGCCGTCGCCTTCAGCGTGATGCCGACCTGATCCCCGTTCAGGATGGTGTCGCCCGCCGTAGCGGACAGAGAGATGTACTCGTCGGCACTGGCCGGGGCCAAAAATACGCCGACCGTGAGCCCCACCGCGACGAGCAGGCTGGCTGTGGCGCCGGCTATGACTCGCATTGTGCGAGTGGCCGGAGCGAGGAATCCGTGAGCGAAAAGGCCCCGACGGTGGCGAGCGCGGACGGGAAGAGACGGCAGTGGCACAGTGGAACTCCAGGAGTGGTGCAAACGCTACGGATCAGCGCGATTGCCTGCCCGAGTCTTAACGACAATTCATTTCTAACACAGAACATCCACTAGAACATCCACTAGAACATCCACTAGAACATTCTGTCTATCCCTCCCGGATGAGGGGTTCTTCAGAGGATGCACTCAATCGTTACATAACGCCCTCGTCGGTGTCAGCGGGCTACCGCCAACTGCTGCAGAAGAGCGCGTGACTGCGCGCGCGTTGGGGAATCCCCGAAAGGCCTCGAGCACCGGAAGGGTCGAAGACCCGTAAGGAAGCATGTTAGTGTTTCTAGTTGCGCGTCGATCTTATGACGATTCGACCTCTCCGCTGCCTCAATCCACGGCCGGAGCCGCACACCCGCTCGACCGGAACACGGTCGATTACCCACGCTGCCGAAGTCGGTGTGCGCAATGCTGCGCGCCGATTTCACCTGCCACAACGGAAAAGTTTGTTTCACATGTTTGCTCCCACCCATCCCTTCGATCACGCCGCGGAAGCCATCGACACTCTGTCGTCCGAGCACCGCCAGGCGATTCATCTGTCCCGCTACGCCGGGTTCAGCAATGCCCAGGTCGCCGAACTGCTCGGTGTGACCGTCGACGTCGCCGACGCCCGACTGGTTGACGGGCTCACCCACCTGCGGGAAGCCATGCGGGTCGCCGCCTGAACCTCAGCCGGCGGCAACGGCGTCACCACTGGCGGTCACGGTCGCATGCGGTGATTGGCTGCTGCGCCGCGCGAAAACAAATCGGCGCTGCACCAGAAAACTGAGCACATACAACGTGGCATCGGTGAGCAGCTTTGCGGGCACGAGGGCCATCCCGAGCCCGGTGAGAACCGTCAGGAACAGGTAGCTGGCAGCTACGAGCGCGAGCGCCAGCACGATATAGCGCAGCGCATCTCCGCGCCCGTGCCCGCTGGCCGCGGCTCGAAACACAAGCCGCCGGTTGAGTAGAAAGTTCATCGATCCGCTCACCAGCCGGGCGCCCACGACCGAGACGAGCAGTGAGCCCGTAGCGGTGAACAGCAATTGCAGGCCGACCACGTCAACGAGAAATGAGCCGAAGGACACCGTAGCGAACAGCAACAGCGGCAGCATGACCCGCAGCGAGTCGGTGATCGGACGAAAATGCGAGGACGCATTGTGCTCCAGATAGATCGTTTCGATGTCCAATTCATCGATTCTCGTGTCATTCGCCGAGGAATCCAGAAGCATGTTGAGCTCGTACTCGAAGCGCTCCCCCTTGATGGAGAGCAGCCAGGGCAGCATTGCCGTCGGATAGCCACGCAGGCCGGTTTGCGTGTCCCGAATGACAAACCCCGTGGTGGATTCGAAAGCGTGCCGGGCGACGAGGTTGCCGACCTTGCTGCGCAACGGAACCGTGCCGGTGAAGTGGCGGCCTCCGAGAACCATGGCGCCGTCGGAGCCGCAGATCCGCTCAGCGACCCGAACGATGTCCGTCGTGGAGTGCTGACCATCGCTATCGGCGCAGACCACGTCCTGGCCCGGGTAGGCACGCAGGATGTGGCGGAAGCCGACCTTGAGTGCGTGCCCCTTTCCCCGGTTCGTCGGGTACCGGACAACCTCGGCTCCCGCACTCCCGGCCGCGGCGAAGACGGTATCGAAGCGTGCTCCGCTGCCGTCGTCGACAACGAGCACGGTCAGCCAGGGCGCCTGTTGGCGCAGCCCGGAGACGACGTCGACGAGGCGAGGACCCGGTTCGTAGGCTGGGATCAGGGCGATCATGGTCGACCTAGCCCTCGATGTAGAGAATGTCGGAGGTGCCGCGTTCGGTGCCGGTGCCGAGCGGCGTGTTGACCAGGCTGCCGTCGAAGTACATCGTCGACGAACCACCGCCGTCGATGTTGTAGGCGGTCGTGGCCCCGAGATTTTGCATGATGTCGGCGAGGTCGGTCATGGTGACGCCGGCGCTGTAGCCGGGGCTGCGCCCGTCGACGACGACGAAAACAAGGTGGTTGTCGTCGATGACGCCGATCGCGGTGCGCGGCTGTTCGCCCTGGATTGAGTGGTTGCTGAAGTTGGTATCGACTTCAACCTGGTCGATACCGGCTGGGATTTCGCCGTTTTCGAGGAGGGCAGGACCGAAAGACAGGGTGTTCCAGACGCCGGAGGCGAGGAGCGCATCGGCCGTAGTCGCCGTTTCGTCGTAGACCTGCACGGACCCGTCGAGGTAGAAGGCGAGGCCCTCGCGGGCTCCCTCGTCGCGGTAGACGACTCCGTTGCGGATGACGATGCCGGTGTCGCGAAAACCGTAGTAGTCGCCGTTGATGGCGAAGATGGCACTGTTGTCTTCGGCGGTGTCCGAGGTGGTTTCGGTGATGTTCTCACCGAAACTGTTCTGGGCGAACGCGGATTGCAACGCCGTCGCATCCGTTAATGTGACGTCGGCGACGTAGTAGGTGACGGTGTTGCTGCCGGTTCCCGTGACGACGGTGGAGATGGCGATATCAGCGCTGTCGGAGACGTACGTCGTGTCGGTGATGACGGCATCGCTCGCGGCGGCGGCACTCGCGGCAGACCCTGACGAGCTGTTGGCGGCCTCGTAGGCGTCGACATCCGCAATGGAGACGTGCTCAATGACGAACCGGTCAAGCGCCCAGGCGGTCCCGCCGCCGAGAGTGAGGGTGAGCGCAAACGCAGAAGCGACGACGATGCGTCGACGGATGCGGCGGGGCCGGCGTTGCGGCCCGCGATCAGATTGCTCGGTGCTGAGGTTGTTTTCTCGCATACCTCTGTCTAGATGGCCGGGTTTTGCGCCCGCTATGCCAGACCTATGAGCAGCCTATGAGCCGCAACCCCCGGCCATCACAATTCAGCCGCGTTGCTCAGACGACATCGCTCGAGGCTGCCCAGAGGTTGATCCCGAGATCAGTCGCGTACCGGTCGATCTCCGTCAGTTCGGAGTCTTCGAACGCCAGATTGCGCCCCGTCGGAAGAAGACAACCAGGCGAAAGGTAGGATGTCTGCATGGCCGTCACCGATATAGCGATTTTCAAAATCAAGGAAATGATTCTCTCGGGTGAACTTCGACCGGGCGACCGACTCCCTCCGGAAAAGGAGCTGAGCGAGCGGCTGGGCCTCTCGCGCAGCTCGATGCGCGAGGCCGTGAAGGCGCTGGAAGTCATCCGCGTTCTCGACGTCCGCCGCGGCGACGGCACCTATGTCACGAGCCTGGAGCCGCATCTGCTGCTCGAAGCGATGTCGTTCGTGGTGGACCTGCACGCCGACTCGTCGATCCTCGAACTCTTCGCTGTGCGCCGAATTCTCGAACCGGCGGCTGTGGCGCTGGCCGCATTGACGA